>Ga0180437_10003137_pt1 | contig 25026 bp, 16 predicted proteins | sample SS_ome_4_FD_132410 | JGI IMG/M metagenome (GOLD analysis project Ga0180437, IMG submission 132410) | Hypersaline lake sediment archaeal communities from the Salton Sea, California, USA - SS_3_D_1 metaG | ecosystem: Environmental > Aquatic > Non-marine Saline and Alkaline > Hypersaline >... | reverse complement strand
GGCACGCTGATCTCGTAGCCGCAGGCCAGGGGCAGGTAGACGTCGCTCTGGTGCATCAAGGTTGAGCCGAGGACATTGAGCACACCCAGGACCCGCCCTCCACGCTGGCGCATGATCTTTAGGGCGTTGAGCACATCCTTGGTCTCACCGCTCTGGCTGACAAAGACGGCGGTATCCTCCGGGCCGACGCTTTGCCCGTACTGCTCGCTGAACTGAGGACCCAGCACCGGCACAGCCGGCAGCCCGGCAAGCTGGTTGAAGTAATAGGCACCCAGCAGGCAAGCGTGGTAGCTGGTCCCGCAGCCCACGAGGTATACCGGGCGGTCCCCGGTGGCCCTCAGGGCCTGCAGAAAGCGGTCCATGTGGGGGGTACTGTTCAGAAGATGCAGCAGTTCGCCAGCCACCACCGGCTGCTCGTGGATCTCCTTGAGCATAAAGTGGGGATAGCCCCCCTTTTCGGCGACCTCGATAGGGCCGTCGTACCACTCCTCCTCGCGCACAATACGTGCGCCGTCATGGACGTTATACAACTCTACGGCCCCAGGCGACAGGACGACGATCTCGCCATCATAGACGCGCAGGATGCGGCGCGTGAGGGGCAGGATGCTCGGCAAGTCTGACGAAACGCAGGCCAATCCCTCCGCCAGGCCCGTCACCAGCCCTGAGCCTTTTTTGATGGCGTACAACCGGTGGTCGTCGCGGTGGGTGATGACAAAGGCATAGTCACCCTCGAGGTCGTCGTACGCAGCGCGGATGGCGGACAGCATGCGGCCGCGGCCATCTCCGCGGCGATCGGCTTGGCGGTCAAAGTGCCGCTCCACGGCGTGGACGCAGGTCTCGCCGTCGTTGGTGCCCCGCACCGTCAACCCTTCGCGGATGAACAGCTCCCGCATCTGGACGTTGTTCACCACGTTGCCGTTGTGGGCGCCCACCATGTCGCCGTCGGAATCGAGATGGGGCTGGGCGTTCTCGTAGGACGGCGCGCCAAAGGTGGCCCAACGCAGTTGGGTGATACCCCGGTATCCATACATGGAGGGAAAGTCCAGTTCGGCGCTCACATCCTTGATGCGGCCGACGCCCTTGCGCAGGTCAATGGCGCCATCGGCGGTCACGGTGGCGCAACCTACCGAGTCGTAGCCCCGGTAGGCAAGGCGCTTGCCGCTCTCGATGAGCGTCGGTCCGAGAGTCTGTTCCCTGTCGGTGATGATGCCAAAGATGCCGCACATATCGGGTGGTTCGCTCCTTTGCTATCCCCAGGTTTTGGTCATCGTGGAGGAACCCATTATAACATGCCTCCACGGAGCAACCAAACAGGAGCCATCTGGGGACAGGACGGCAACCTGTACGAATGTACAGGCCAAAATCTGTACGAATGGCTGATGCATTGGGAGGAGATCTGTGGTATACTAGGTCCATCGGCACGAGCTGTCGTGCACGAGAGCCGAGGCCTGCATTGCTGTGCAGCACAACAACGGGGCCGGTCTGGGGGGATCACCCCGCGGGAGAGCAGGGAGGCAAGGAGCAGATGAGGAACGGGATGAGAAAACAAACTGGGTTGTTGTTGGCAACGCTGGCGCTGCTGGCTGTAACGCTCGTCGCTTGCGGCGGCACGGAGGGGGACACCACCCCAACGGAGATCGCCCAGCCACCACTGGCCGGAACGAGCTGGATCTTGAGCTCCGTCAACGGCCAAGATGCGCTGCAGGATACCATCGTCACTGCCTTGTTCGGCGAGAGCGACACCCTGACCGGCTTTGGTGGCTGCAACCTCTACACCGCGACCTATGTGGTCGAGGGAAACAGGATCTCTATCGAAACCGGGGTCGCCACGAGGATGGACTGTCCAGAGGAAGTAAGGGTCCAGGAGGAGGCTGTTTTCTCTGTGATCATATCGGCGGGCACGTACGAGATCGAGGGGGATACATTGACCTTGAGCAACACTGATGGCACACAAGTGGGCGTGTTCTCCGCTGTACAAGCGATCCCCATCAAAGGCACCTCCTGGACTGCCAGCTCGTGCAACGACGGCCAGGGTGCTACCGTGAGCTTGCTGCCTGGCACCGAGATCACCGCCCAATTCGGCGAGGACGGGACGCTGACCGGCTCGGCCGGATGCAACAGCTATTCCGGTTCCTACCAGGTGGACGGGGAGGCGATCAGCATCGGGCCGACAGCGGCAACCGAGATGGCCTGCTTGGAGCCAGAAGGGGTCATGGACCAGGAATTGGCATACCTGGCGGCGCTGGCAAAGGCCGAGATCTACCGTAGCTCCGGCATCATGCTGGGCCTGTTCGATGCCGAGGGCACCCCCGTTGTCATATACATCAGGTCCGAGCCCTAGAGGATAGGTCAGCTAAGACAGAAGGAGTCAGATATGTACCAAAACTCAACACAGCCAAAACTATATGCCACACCACGGGTCGATACCCGCCCGATGTTGCGGAACGTCTATGCGCTCATGACCCTGGGCCTGTTGGTCACGGCGGGGATGGCCTACCTGACCGCAAACCTGACACCGCTACTGAATCTGCTGCGCTATCCACTCGTCGTGTTCGGCGTGCTGATTCTGCAGCTCGTACTGGTGGGCATCTTGGCGGCGGCGATATGGAAACTGTCCACCGGGGTGGCAAGTGCGATCTTTGTTGCCTACTCGGCGCTCACCGGCTTTTCCCTGTCCCTCATCGTACTCACCTACGATCTGGGGACCCTCACACTGGCCTTTGTGTCGACTGCCTCCTTGTTCGGGGCCATGACCATCGTCGGCCTGACGACGAGCATGGATCTCACCAAGTGGGGCACCTTTCTGTTCATGGGCCTCATCGGGCTGTTGTTTGCCATGCTGATCAATATCTTTGTGCGGAGCAGCACCTTCGACCTGATCATCAGCGTGGCCGGCGTCCTGCTCTTCACCGGGCTGACGGCCTACGACACGCAGAGGATCGTCCAGATGGCCTCTGATCCTCGCATACAAGGAGACGGGTCGCAGCTCATGGGCAGATTGAGCATCCTGGGCGCGCTGAGGCTGTATCTGGACTTTCTCAACATGTTCCTGTTCATCCTGCGCCTGATGGGATCGCGCCGGTAGGGATCCAGCACAGAAATCAGCACCTTCCGACCCTGTTCAGCGTCAGGTCCTTTTGCTTGGCGGCGCGACAGATACCCCCTGCCCACCGCTCAAGCCGGCCCTGCCTGGCCTCTCGCCGGTACCAGGCACGATCGGGCTGGCAGTGGCTGCCGCCATCATGGGCCCTGATCCATGCCCTGTCACTTTGCAGTATCCAGGCGGCCATTCCGGCGGATCTATGATATAATAGCAGCACCACGTGCAGGCAAGAAGGGGGTTCTCTGAAAATGAGCAAAAAGGCCCAGGCAAAGAAAGAGCGGGGCGGCTGGCTGACTGCGCTGCTGGTCATTATCCTGCTGCAAGGTATCGTAGCCTCTGTGTTGATCTATTATCTGCGCCAGCAACAGGGGGAGGGCTCCCCAGCGTGGGTTGGGTTGATCCTGTTTGCGCTTTCCATCGCCGACATCGTGGCCGTCATTGCCATCTGGTACTGGAAGCGGTGGGGACTCATATTGTACGCAATCTCGGTCGCCGCAGGCATCGCCATAGGGCTGGTGTTGACCCGCTCGCAGTTGATTGTGTTCCACGACATCATCCCCCTGGCCCTATTGGGCTATGCCATCAAGGATAAGTGGGGCTACTTTACGTAGAGGCCAGGCCCTGACGGTCTTGCCGGACCGCTGAGCCGCAGGCGAACCAGTGGAAACCGCCCAGTCGCCGGGCTGGGCTCGACCAGGGGTTCCACCGTCTGTTCTGTGCAAGGTTGCTGAGGAGGACAATGTGAGGGATACGAGCGAGACTACGAGTCTTCCAAACCAGGCTGATGATGTTCGCGATACCCCTATGCCAGCCATTCCCACGGAAGCGGTGGCGATCGAGGGAGCCAGACAGCCATCCAAGGTCACAGCAATTCCGCCAGATCAACCAGCGGCACTCGAGTTCGAGAGACTACAACTGGTGACCCGCCTCCTGGTTGGCTTTTTGGCGGTAGGCGGTGACGAGCTGTTCCAGTGGCTGCGCGAGTTCCAGCAGGAGATCGATTCCAATCCCAGCCTCTTGCCGGCCCGTCGCCAGGCCAAAGATGAGACGGAGCTGGAATTGCTGCGCTACCTGACCATCGGTCTGCTCGTGCGGGGCGAAAAAGCGATCGCCAGGGGCGTATCCCGGGGGTTCCGGCTCTCGGCCAACGCGACCGGCTGGGCCCTGGGTACGCTGAACCGGCTGACCGACAATCGCCTGGCGCGGCCCTTCCGCCAGCGAGTCGAACGGCGATTCCGGGATTGGGAACAAGAGACAGACCTGATCATCCGCGAGGGGCGACGGGAGGAACGGAGCGGCAGGTGGCTGGCCGGCCAGACGGTGAACGAGATCACCAACACGATCATGGACAGCCTGGCCGACAACCCCGCACTAGACGACTTGATCCAGGATATGATCGGGCAGCAGAGCGTAGGCCTGGCTGGCGTGGTCATGGACAACACCCGCCAGGTGACCACGACGGCCGACTATGTCGTCGAGGGCGTGCTGCGCCGGCTGCTCAGGCGCCCATCCCGGCAAGCACTGCCCCCCTCACCCTTGAAAGGGAAACCGCAGGAGATGTACCAGTACGAGGACAAGCTAGACAGGACGGTTCAAGATGACGGATGAGCAAGCGACTCAGAAAGGCGAGCGAGATCTGTTGGGAGCGTACGCCGGGTTCGTCAGCCGGCTGATCGCTTTTGTCATCGACCTGCTGGTCGTCACTGCTACCATTACCACCATCACCATCGTCGGCAACTTTGTTCTGGACGCGCTCGACAATATGTTTGGATTCATACCCGCAGAAGCAGTGACAAGCTGGGTTATGGTGACTATCATCTCAATCGTCAGCTTGGGCTTCTATTTGATTTACTTTATCGGTCTCTGGATGATGGCAGGCCAGACGTTGGGCAAGTGGGTAGTTGGGGTGCGCATCGTGCGCACCAACGGCGAGCGCATGAAATTCCGCACAGCCGTCGTCCGGTTGGTCGGCTATTGGATCTCTGCGATCCTGTTCCTGGGCTACCTGTGGGTGTTGGTGGACAACCGCCGCCAGGGGTTACACGACAAGCTAGCCGGTACCTTTGTCGTCTATTCGTGGCCCGAGGATCCAAAACATACAGAGATATTGCAGAAACGCGCGCAGCGTTTTCGGGAGAGACGTTCGAGCAGAAGCCAATCCTGATTATCGTGGCTGGGCACTAACACAAAGGAGTAAGCATGGAAGAGGCTCAATACATCCCCGTCGACACCCTGTTGGACTTTATGATCGCCGTGTTTGAGGGGTTGGGCACCCCCTCCGACGAGGCGCGGATCTGCGCGGAGGTGCTCATCGCCTCCGATTTGAGGGGCATCGAATCCCACGGCGTGGGCCGGCTAAAGTATTACTACGACCGCATCCGGGCGGGCGTCCAGTTTACGAAAACCAAGATCGAAATCGTCAAAGAGACGGAAACTACCGCTGTGCTCGACGGCCATCACGGCATGGGCCACGTCATCGCCTACCGCGCCATGCGCCTGGCGATGGACAAGGCACGAGCGTACGGCCTGGGCGCGGTGGCCGTGCGCAACAGCACCCATTATGGCATCGCCGGCTACTACCCGTTGATGGCGGCCCGTGAGGGCATGATGGGCCTGACGGTCACCAATGCCCGGCCCTCCATTGCCCCCACCTTTGGCCTTGAGCCAATGCTGGGCACCAACCCCATTGCCTTTGCTGCGCCGTCGGACATGGAGTTCCCCTTTTGCTTTGACGCCGCGACCTCAATCAGCCAGCGGGGCAAGGTCGAGGTGCTGGCACGCGCCGAAAAACCGGTGCCCGCCGGCTGGGTGATCGACGACGAAGGCAATCCCGCCACCGACCCAGACCAGATCCTGAAGGGTCTGGAAACTTCGACGGCCGCCCTCCTGCCCCTGGGCGGTGAGGGCGAGCTGCTGGCTGGGTACAAGGGCTACAGCCTGGCCAGCATCGTCGAGATCCTATCCGCATCGCTCAGTGGCGGGGTCTTTATGAAGGACCTGCTGGGATTTGCCCCAGATGGTTCGCGGCGGCCCTACATGCTTGGCCATTTTTTCCTGGCAATCGACATCGAGCACTTTATACCGCTGGACCTGTCGCGCCGCATCACGAGCCAGATCATGCGTACGCTCCAGGCCTCGCGCAAGGCGCCCGGAGAGGAGCGCATCTATGTGGCTGGCGAAAAAGAGTGGGAAAAAGAGGCCGTCATCCGCCAGCGGGGCGTGCCGGTCAACCGCAATCTACGACGCGAATTGCAGATGATGCGCGACGAGTTGGAGATTGCTGGCTACGAAGAGTATTTCTAGGGCAAAACAGGAGCAACTGGACCGATGGGAGGATACCCTGCCAGCATGGGTGTGAACCAGCACCGGGCTCGGGCCGGCATAGCCACAGCATTGTGAACAAGGAGCAGGTATGAACATCAAAGAGGCTGCCGATCTTATCACTGAAAACGTCGCCAAAGTCATCGTCGGCAAGGATGAGGTGATCGAGCTGTGCCTGGTCGCCCTGCTGTGTGAGGGCCACCTTCTCCTGGAGGACGTACCGGGCATCGGCAAGACCACCCTGGCCAAGGCCATCGCCCGCAGCCTGGGATGCAGTTTCAAACGCATCCAGTTCACCCCCGACCTGCTGCCCGGTGATGTGACAGGTATCTACTATTTTAACCAGAAGAACCAGGAATTCGAATTCCGCCCGGGACCGATCATGTCCCAGATCGTGCTGGCCGACGAGATCAACCGGGCCACACCCCGCACCCAGAGCGCATTGTTGGAAGCCATGCAAGAGCGGCAGGTGACCGTGGACGTGGCAACAATGCTCTTGCCCCGCCCCTTCCTGGTTATGGCCACGCAGAACCCCATCGAGTTGGAGGGTACCTTTCCCCTGCCGGAGGCGCAGGTAGACCGCTTCTTGATGAAAATCGACCTCGGCTATCCCAGCGAGGAGGACGAGAATGCCATCTTGCTCCGCTTCGAACAGGAGGATCCCCTGGAGTCATTGGAGCCAGTGGTCCAGTCCGAGGATCTCCTGGTGATGCAGAGGCAGGCTCAAAAGACGCTGGTCGAGACGTCGGTGCGGGAATATGTGGTCAAAGTAGTGCGGGCTACACGCGAACACGAGGCCGTGGAACTGGGTGTCAGCCCCCGGGGTACCCTGTCCCTCTACAAAACAGCCCAGGCCTTGGCCGCGCTACGGGGTCGCGAGTTTGTCATCCCCGACGACGTCAAGTACCTGGCTCCGGCGGTACTGACCCACCGCATTATCATCAGCCCCCAAACTCGACTGCGCGGGCGCCGGCCTGAAGAGGTCGTGATGGAGATCGTGAACACAGTGCCGGTTCCGGTTGAGGAGTGAGCCGCCTTAATCTGAGGCCCGGATGCGCTGCCACGCGGCGCGGATGCGATCCAGTTCTCCGCGCGTGTCGGGCACCTGGCCATAGTGGGCACTTACGTAGGCCCGCGTGATCAATTGCACGTCATCGCTGTGATCGGGGAATGCCTCGCCAAGCAGGCTTTGGTACTCGTAGGGGGTCTGATGAACGAGGCGGGGATATCCCTTATGTGCTGCCAATCGCCCAAGATCCACATAGATACGACGGATCGAAAGGGCGTAGAAAAAGCGCAGGCCCTCGCGGAACCGATCTGCCAGGCGGTTCATCCCCTGTCGAAGCAGGTTGCCCTCCCTATCTGCACCCAACGCCGAGGAGACGTGACCCTGCTCCTCGGGCACGAGCTTTTTCTCCTGGCGTCGTCGCCGGCGGATGGCCCGGCCAATCAGGAAAATGCCCAACACGAACAGCACAGCCGGAAGGTACTTGCCCAGTGACACCCACAGATCCCCGGAAGCCCGGGTTTCCTCCATCTGGCTGACAAGCTGTTCGAACTGCTGGATGGTCTCCAGAATCTGCTGGGCTGCTTCTCTGAGCAGTTGCAGGGGCAGAACGCCGACAAACCAATCCAGCACCGGCAACAACAGGCGGAACAGCCACTCCAGGATGGTCAGCAAGATCAGCACGATAAAATCGAGCACCCTGCCGATGGCCTGCAAGATCGGGGGGAACCGGCCCAGCGTCCAGGTCAAGCCACCACCGGTGAAAAAGAGGGACAGGAGCAGACTGAGTAGCACCACCAGGAGCGCCACGGCCGGTACAAAGCCGATCCAGAACCGGAGCCGGGGCACAGAGGCAGTGCTCTCGGGCATCTGGGTCACTTCTTCAATGCGCGCCAACGAGAGGGTGAGCAGACTCAGGAAGAAATAGGCGGGGATGAACCCTACCACCCCCGTGGTCGGGGTTATGATCACACCTTCCAGCGGGGAGCCGAACAGTTGTCCCAGCAGCGCTTCGCCCAGGATGGTGACCAGGAAAAAAACCGACAGGCCGATCCAAAAGTGGACGATCACGATATTGGGTGAGGCGATGTCGAGTTGGGCCAAGGTATTACCGCGCCACCAGATGCCAAGGACCAACAGCAACGACAGGGCTGCTTCAAGGTTGAGGCGGGTTACCCCCTGCCGTTGCCCTATGGGGAGCAGCAGGAAGTAAAAGACCAACACCATGGCAAGCAGCAGGCTGGCCGTCATGATCGCCCAATGGACCCGTGGGGCAACCTGCCCGTGGGTCAGTGCCCGCGACAGGGCCGTCGCCACGAGCATGAGCACCAGGACCACCACACCCGTGGAGATAGGGCTCAAGTAGGGCTCGGGGCGAACCAGGATCCAATAGAATGCTGTCAGCCAGATAGCCTCCATGCCGACCAATCCCAGGAGGATCAGCTCCCTGCGCCAGTTCCGTTCACGCAATGCGATCATTGGATCCCCCGAAACCGGGACGAAAGGCTTGGGAATGCAGACACCGGTTCCAAGATCAACTCGTCAGGCGGCTGGCTATCCTGCCTCTTACCCAGCCAACTGACCGGAGAGCCAGGCATATAGGGTTGTATGCGATAGGTCGTGATCCCTTCTAAGGTGGGCAGGGCTTCCGCGGTCAGGGCGACCAGCGCCAGCCGCCGGCCTGCTTGGCGCAGTCGCATCAAGGTCGCCAACATCTCTTCCGACACGACCGCCGTGACCAAAAGCAAGGTAGCGCCCCAGGGCAGGCGCGGGCTCTCGGTCAACAGCATTTGTTCGATGGAGCGCGTCGCAAAAGGCGTAATCGCCGCCATGGACTCCAACACCCGCATAAGCTGGTAGGGAGACCGGCCGGGCGGGACCCTTAGCGACTGGTCGGAATGGGGGGTTGTGCCATTGACCACCAGCCCCAGACCGATCCGCTGTCCTGCCACATAGCTGGCGATCGAGGCTGCTGCGGTGATGGTCTGTTCCAGGAGTTCAGGATCTGCCCCCCGCCAGTACTCCTCGCTGGTGGATACGTTGAGCATGATCACGATGGTATGAGAGGTGGTGGGTTCGTACACCCTGGCTTGTAGGCGTTGGCTACGGGCCGTCGCCTTCCAATGTACATTGCGAAACCCATCGCCGGGCACGTACTCGCGGACACCAATAGTCCGCGAAGGATCCTCAAAGATCTTGAGGCGGGCACGTTCCTCGCCAAAGAGATCCCGGGGCGGCAGGCCAAAGCGCTTGAGGGGCAGGATCTGGGGGTACACAATCAGCCGATCGAGACGCTGATGTCCCCCCTTGTGGCGGAACAGGCCGAACAGGTCCCCTGTCTTCACATGCAACGGTCCAAAGGCATACACGCCCCGCCGGTTGCACAACAGCGTGTACCTGCGACTGACGCTTTCATTCCAACGCACCGAGAACGAATTGATCAGCAGGCTCTGGTTCTCGTAGAAGATGATTTGCCCTCCAGAGACCAGGGGCAGCCGCCGGGGCCAATGATCATAGGCCAGCAACCAACTGAGGGGCAACAGTTTCCGGTTGGCGAGGCGGATGGTCACATCCACGGTCTCGCCAAAAAAGGCGTGGGTCTCACTCAGGGCACGCTCATAGGTCACGCCCCGCAACGCATACCAGTTCCAGGCCCACGACACGGCGACCAGGATTGTCAAGAACGCGGTCAGCATCAGTAGCGATCGGATCTGAAAGATCCCACCGACCACAACCAACACCACAATGAGAATCAACCATCCGCGCAGCGGCATCAGCGGATGTGGTTCGACGTCTACGGGACTCTCAAAGTCATGGACTAGGGTGTCTTGGACATCTGTCATCTGCTGTCTTCTGTGCCCGTGCCCCCACGGCACCCCTAGCAAGCCGGGCTGAGAAAGTGTCGTTCATTATACCCCATATAGCAGGACCCAACAAATGTTTTGTGGCAGCGCGGTCGGTTGTCGGTTGGCATAAACAGCAGGTGCCGGGCGCAAGGGCCCGGCACCCGGTAACAGTGCTCGCTAGTCGTCTCAAGGGATGGAATCGCTCTCGGCGATTACCATTCGTAGCGCACCGTATAGGTCACGACCGTCTCCCCGTCGGCCTCCACCGGCACGCGGAATTCGATGGTCTGGGCGTCGAGTTTCTCGTGCTCGTGGCTCTCCTCCAGGATCCTCCACTCGCTCCAGCGGAACATGTGCTCCACGACCCGAACCTCTATGTCCTCGTCCTTGTGGTTGCGCAGCGTGATTTCGTACGACTCTTCCATCCAATCTTCATCGTACTCGGCCCGAAAGTCAGTCTGCACCCGCTCGCCGACAATGTCAAAAGCATCGCCGACATAGAGGCGGATCGCTTCGTCTTTGGGCGTATGGTCGATGGCATCCTCGCCGATAAGCAACGTCGAGCCGTCCACGTCCTCCTGAAACACCCGCAGCGTGCCCTTGGGCAGCGGAACACCCAGGCCCTGTTCCTCGCCGTTCTCGAACTCGAGCATAACCATGACCTTGGTGTTGGACGCCGTGCCATAGCTGGGGTCATCCACCGGCTGGTAGTAACCCCAGAAGGACATCTGCGCCCCGTCGTACACAAAGAATTTCTCGGCGGGCACGTCGCTGCCTGTCACAAACTCGATCTGCTTGGTCTGCTGGTCCTTGACCGTCACCGGGCGCTGGACCTCGTACAGGTGATACTCAAAGAAAGCGCGCTCCTCCACCTGGGGCTCGGCAGCCGGCGCTGCCTCGAGGAAATCCTCTTTTTCCACCACGCGCCCTTCTGGTGACACGCGGTGGATGTCGCCAGCGATCAATTTGAGTTTGGCGTCCTCGTAGCTGGTGCCGCTGCGATTGTCTAGTGTCACCCAGCCGTCCAGGTCGATAGACTCGTCGTCGCTCGCCAGCACGACGATATAGTTCGCCTGCCAGTTGACCCCGTTGGTTAGATAGGTGACCTCCACATCATGGGTCTCACCCTGGGCCGACTCTACCTGCCAGACCAGGGTGGGCTTGGTCATCAAGCCTTCCGGCAGGGCGGGAAAGACGAACTCCTTAACCTGATCTAGCTTGACCACAGTCACCTGGCCGTCTGCGGCCTGCAGGATGACATCGTCGGCAGCACTGAGGAGCGTGCCGATGTACTCCTGCCCATCTTCGGTTACGAGGCGTATCTCCTTGTCCACGTACTTGTTGAGCAGCTTGGCCGAGCCGACAATGTCATACTCATAGTTCTGCTCCAACACCACCGTGCCTTCAGGATCTGTCAGAGAGCGGAAATGGACGCTGGTGGGATCGATCTGTGAAGCGACATCCACAAAGCGCACCTCGTTCAAGCCCTCAGCCAGATCCAGAACCCGACGGTCCTTCACCAGGGCCAGGTTCTGGTTGTAGACCGCCAGTTCCACGCCCTCGCTCTGGGCCACCACTGGCGCAGGCTGCGCCCCGCCACCCAAAAAGCTGACCCCCAACAGGGCCAGCACTGCCACGAGACTCCAGATCAGCCACCGCTTGTTTGACATCAGTTCCTCCTTGTCTTCTTGTTGCCTTGCGGACTCTGACTACAAGACGCAGGTACGCCAACAAATGTTCCATGGCGCTCCCCGGGCCAACGAGCACCGGCAACCACACCGGGCAGCGGGATCGCGTGGATGCCACAAGCAGATGTGCTCGACTAGGACCACTCTATATTCTACGGGAAATGGAGCAATCTGCCAAGTACCAGCGTCGCCCTAACAGGATTTGCTGAACAGGCCAGGGCCCAGGTGCCGGTTGGGAATAGTACAAAAGTCATATAGATATGGGTAGAATTTCCGCGTAGTTCGTGATATAATGGGCATGCGACACGGGTCAATCTTCAGGAGGCCTCTATGCAGGACAAGGACAAGACGAAGAATCAATTGCTTCTCGAGATGTCGGCTTTACGCCAGCGGGTGGCCGAATTGGAGACCCTAAAGACAGCCGAGCAACAGATGGAAGAGCGCCGGCTATTCCTGGAAAGGATTCTGGCCTGCGCCCCCGATGCCATCGTCACCCTCGACAGGGAACACCATATCCTGGAGTGGAACCGGGGAGCAGAGGAGCTGTTTGGCTACTCGCAGGACGAGGCATTGGGCTGCGACCTGGACGACTTGATCGCAGTGCACAGTTCCGAGAAGCACAGAGAGGCAATCGGCTTCACACAACAAGCCCTGTCCGGGAAACCTGTTCCCCCCACAGAGACCACGCGCTACCGGAAGGATGGTACGCCGATCCAGGTGAGCCTGGCCGGATCTCCGATCCTCGTCCAGGACGAGGTGATCGGCACGGTGGCCGTCTACACGGACATCACTGCCCGCAAGGAGGCGGAAAGAGCACTGCAGGAATCGGAAGAAAGTTGCCGGATGCTGCTCGAGCGGTCCCTACAGGGGATCATGATCGTTCAGGAGGTCCCTCCCCGTATCCTTTTCGCCAACCAGGCCTGTGCGGACATTGTCGGCTGCGCGCTGGAGCAGTTGCTGTCCCTCACCCCGGATCAGGCACTGGCACTGGTCCATCCTGAGGATCAGGCGATGCTGATACCTAGGCTGCTGGAACACCTGATGGGGGCACCTGTTCCTCCAAGCGGTGAGTTCCGCCTCCTTTTTCAGGATGGATCGATCCGTTGGGTGGAGTACTTTGCCGGCCTCATCGAGTACAAAGGCCAACCCGCAGTGCAGGTGGCCTTTATCGACATCACCAAGCGCAGACAGGCAGAGGAAGAGATCCGGCAACTCAAAGAGTTCAACGAAAACATCGTGCAGAACATGGCCGAGGGCATCGTCGTGCAAGACGCGGACGGCCATCTCGCCTTTGTCAACCCGGCAGCAGCGGCCATGCTCGGCTACAAGCCAGAGGACCTCATCGATCGCGACTGGATCGATATCGTCCCGCCCGACCAGATTGGCATCGTGCGCGCAGCCGACGAGAGGCGCAAGCAGGGGGAATCCGACCGGTACGAAATCGAGCTGGTGCGCAGCGACGGCAATCGCCTGCCGGTGCTGGTCAGCGGCAACCCTCGCTTTGACCCGGATACCGGGGAGTTCGACGGCACCCTGGCGGTCTTTACCGATATCAGCGCCCGAGTGCAAGCGGAAGCGCAGGTGGCACGCCATGCCCGCGAAATGGCCGCCCTATACGAGACCTCGCTGGAGATCAACAGCCAGCCCGATCTCTCTGCCCTGCTACAGGCCATTGTCCAGCGGGCATCGGATCTGCTCAGCGCCAAGATGGGTGGACTCTATTTGGTGTATCCTGACCGCGGAGAACTGGAACTGGTCGTCGGGCACAATTTGCCAGGACACCATATCGGTACCAGGCTTCAACTTGGCGAGGGGTTGTCTGGACGCATCGCCCTGACAGGGGAGCCGCTGATGGTGGACGACTACCACCAATGGGAAGGGCAGGCAGCCGTCTACACGGGCTACCCCTTCCGCCGGGTGTTGGGTGTTCCGCTCAAAGTGGGCGAGCGGGTGATTGGAGCAATCAACATCAGTGACGACGTTCGGACGGGGCCATTCGAGGCCGACGAGATCCAGCTGGTGAGCTTGTTTGCCGACCAAGCCGCCATCGCCATCGAAAACGCCCAACTCTTCCGCATTGTTGAGGAAGCCAAACGCGAGTGGGAAACCACCTTTGACGCCATGCACGACGCCATCGCGTCGGTGGATCACACGCACTGTATCATGCGCGCCAACCGGGCCTTTGCCAACCTGGTCAAGAAAGAGTTCCGGAAGATCATTGGACAGCGACACGAGGCCATTCTTGAGGACGTTCTCGGCCGCGATCTGCTCTGCGAGCTCGATCGAGCGATCCACAGCGGTCAACAGATGGTCCGTGTGCACCAGCGGGGCAAACGGGTTTATGAAGTGCAGATCACACCGGTCTCAAAGGATAGCGACGAGGCTCCAGCCGGGATAGCACGGGCGATCTATGTCATCCATGAGATCACGGAAGCCAAGCGCGCAGAAGAAGAAATCCGGCGTCGCAACCGCGAATTGGCCCTGCTCAACCGGATCATCGCCGCCTCGGCCGTCAGCCAGGAGATCGAGCCGATCCTGGAAACGGTATGCCGGGAGCTGGCCTTGCTTTTTGAAGTGCCCCAGTCCGCGGCTGCCCTGTTCAACGAGGAAAAGACGGAAGCGGTAGTGGTTGCCGAGTACCTGGCCGAAGGGCGTCCCCCGTCCCTGGGCGAGATCATACCGGCCATAGACAATGCGTCGTCCCAGTTTTTGCTCGTACACAAGGCGCCGCTGGCAGTAAGAGACGCCCAGACCGATCCCCGCTTTGCTGCGATCCATGACCTGATGCGGCGTCGCGGCACGGTTTCGGTGTTGATCCTGCCCCTGATCATTGAAGGAGAGGTGGTGGGTAGCCTGGGTGTAGATGCGATAGAACCCCGGATCTTTGCGGCCGAAGAGATAGACCTGGCCCAACGTGTGGCTGAGCAGGTATCCGGTTCCCTGGCCCGTGCCCGTCTGGCAGAGACCCAACGCCGCTTGAGTGCCGCTGTCGAGCAAGCAGCCGAAGGTGTGATCATCACCGATACCAACAGCACCATTCTCTACGCCAATCCCGCTGTTGAACGGATCACGGGCCTGGATGTGCAGCAAGTCGTGGGCAAGAGCACACGCGCATTCAGACGCCATGGACAAGACGGAATTCTTGACAGCATGATGTGGCAAATGGTAACCTCTGGTCAGGCGTGGCAGGGACGGCTTGCCGGCAAAACGCCGGATGGCAGCCCATACACCGTTGACTCGACTGTCACACCCGTCCGCAACCGGGCCGGGGACATCGTCAACTATGTCGGCACCGTGCGCGACGTCACGCGTGAGGTACAACTGGAAGAGCAGTTCCACCAAGCGCAAAAGATGGAAGCCCTAGGACGGTTGGCAGGTGGTATTGCCCATGACTTTAACAACTTGTTGACCGTCATCTACCTCAGTTCCCGCCTACTGCAGAGGAGACTGCGTCCTGAGGACCCGCTTTGGGAGCACGTGAAGCGAATCCAGGAGACGAGCGACCGCGCTACCACGCTGACCAGGCAACTGCTTAGCTTCAGCCGCCAGGAGGTCATCGAGCCAAAGGTGCTGAACCTGAGCCAGATCGTCGGAGACCTGAGCCGTATGTTACAGCGCATCATCGGTGAAGACGTCACCATGCAGATGCTCCTGGCCGACGACCTCTGGCCCCTGCGGGCAGATCCGAGCAAGCTGGATCAAGTCATCATGAACCTGGTGGTCAATGCCCGGGACGCCATGCCCCAGGGGGGGACGCTGACCATCACAACGGCCAAAGTGACCTTTGATGAAGTAACGGCGGCCTCTGAGGCGGCTATCGAGCCTGGCGACTATGTGATGTTGGCCGTCGGCGACACCGGGATCGGAATCGACGAGGAGGCGCAGAGCCATCTCTTCGAACCCTTTTTCACCACGAAGGAGCGAGGGCAGGGCACGGGGTTGGGCCTGTCCACCGTGTTCGGCATCATCAAACAGATCAACGGGCACATCCGGGTCCGCAGTCGGGTGGACGAAGGAACGACCTTTGAGATCTATTTACCCAGAGCAGAACAGTCCCCTATTGCGTCACGAGAACAGGCCAGGCCCAGCCTCGTCACCAGCCTGGTGCGGGGCAATGAAACAGTGTTGGTCGTCGAGGACGAAGCAGCAGTGCGAGAACTGACCATGAGCGTTCTAAAGGCATGTGGGTACCAGGCGCTGGCTGCTGCCAATGGACCCGAGGCACTGCAGATTAGCGAGCAGTTTGAGAATCCTATCGATCTGCTGATTACCGACGTCGTCATGCCTCACATGGATGGCAGGCAATTGGCCGAACAGCTCAAGATCCGGAATCCGAATCTCCAGGTTCTGTACATGTCAGGTTATGCCAGCAAAGAGATAGCGGAAGATGGGATACTGGCACCTGGCGCCCGATTTCTGCCCAAACCCTTCACCATAGAGGAGTTGACAGAAAAGGTCCGCGTGATGCTTGACGAAAGAGCGTGAGCTGGAGGGTAACGCAGGGGTGCACTTACCTTCTTCCCCTGGCCGCTAGGGGTAGACGATCTCAAAACGGGGTTTCCCCTGGCCGTCATCCAGCAGCCGGGGGCGGATGGCATCCTCGATCCAAAAGGGCCACAGTTCGGCCTGGACCAGCCCTTCCTTCGTGACATGGACGCGAAGCAAGTCGCCCTGCATAGCAGCCGGCCGGGGAATGTCAAACAGGGCATCACCCAGGCTATAGACGATCAGGCCGTCTCCGTAACGTTCCACGGTCTGGGTGACATGGGGATGATGTCCCACCACCAGGTCAGCACCGGCGTCCACGGCAGCCCGGGCGACCGCGACCTGATCGGACGACGGTTCGGGTGCATACTCGACGCCGGCATGGAGCAGGACCACGACCACATCCACCTGTTCCCGCACAGCGCGCACGTCGGCCCGCATAGCCGCCGGCCTGGCCCAGGCGATCCGGTCTGTGGCCGGTACGTCCACCGAGCCATCCCAACGAGCTGCGGCATAGCCGAGGATCGCCACCCGCACGCCCTTGACCGTGAAAATCGCCGGGCGCCGGGGCTGGGCTGCGTCTGACGCCCGGCCAGTCCCCACGGCAGCGATGTCCAGCGCGTCGAGCGTGTCCAGTGTCTCCTCCAGGCCCACCTGCCCATAGTCGAGCGCGTGGTTGTTGGCCACAGTGACCAGATCGATGCCTGCTGCTGCCAGGGCCTGGCCATTACGGGGATGGGCGCGGATGAGGTAGCGCTTGTTCAATGGCTCACCATGGGCAGCCAGCACGCACTCCAGGTTGGCCACGGCCAGGTCGGCCTCCTGCAACAGGGGATCCAGTCCGACCCACGGATAGGCCGGGCCGTAGCGAGCCAATTGGGTCTCCATGGAGCGGCCCAGCGCCACGTCGCCCAAAAAGGTGAGGATGGCCTCGCCGTCCCTCCGCTCGGTGCGGGGGGGCAGGCCCTCGGTTGCGGAGCGCAGCATGGGCGGGGGAGGCAGCCACGGTCCCCCGCTGGGCCCCTTGTCCCCCACGATGCGCCGGACCAACACATCGGCCAGGACAAAAGCCGCCTCGCTGGACTCTGCCTCCAGCCTCCAGACCGGCAATCCGGCATGGACGGAAGCGCGCAGGCGGCCCTGGACGTCATACGCCTGGATCTCGCCGCTCGCCAGTCCGGCCAGGATCTCTGGAATGGTATCCCTGTCCAGGTCGAGGGCCGTGATCGCACCCACGGGAGAGGGAACGGCAACCCGCCACAACACCTCGCCTCGCCCGGAAAGGAGAGCCAATATCGGCTCATCCCCACCCGTGCCGGCGACGATCTCGGATGTTGTATCCCCCTCCAGATCGGAGGCATGCCAAACGGGAGCACCCTGGCCGAGGACCTGCTGCCAGCGCAATGCCCCTCCTGTATCCAGGGCGATCAGGCGGCCGTCCTGGGTGCCTGCCAGCACACCGGCTTCCTCCCCGGCCTCAATATGGGTGATCGGCGCACCAGCGTCGAAACGCCATACCTCGGTACCGGTGACATCAAAGGCCAGCACTGAACCGTCGCCTGTGGCGGCCAGGACCAGGTCGGGCAGGATGGCGACGGCGCTGACCGGATCGGGCACGTCGGCCTGCCATAGCAGATTGCCGCCAGTGTCCAGGAAGCTCAAGCGCCCATCCCAGCTCCCAACCACCAGCCCCTCCCCCGACGCCGCCAAACCTGTGATCCGCCCACCGTGCTCGTACTGCCAGAGCTTGCGCCCGGAGGCATCCAACACGATCACGCGCCCGGCATCATCGCCGAATGCCAGTCGCTGCCCATCCAGAGGGGCCAGGCTATAGGCTGGAGCGGCCGTTCGGACCTGCCATTGGACCTCTCCGCGCGTGTTGAAGGCATAGACCGCGCGGCCCAGCGAGGTCGCCACAAACAGCGGTTGCCCCGCCCGGGTGATGACCGCGCCGTCGGTCAAGTGCCCGCTGACCCCACGCCACCATTCGAGAGCCAGGGGCACCGCCTCATCGGCGGCAGGCGGGCGAACAGGCGGGAGGGTGGGCGTAGGTGTGGGATTCAACGTAGGAGTGGGTGACGGGATCGGCGTAGGGGTGGGCGTGGGAGAGGCAGTGGCGGTAGGCAACACAGTGGGAGGGTAGGTCGCTGTGGGCGTGCAGGAGGGCAACGCGGGTTCGACGGAGCCCACGTCAGGGACTGCCGTAGCGCTGGGGGCAGCCGAAGGCGCCAGCGCAGCAGGCGAGGCCGCCGGCTCGCAGCTAGCGACGCCGAGGGCTAGGTATACGAACGCCAGGAGTAGCAAAGGCAGCCGGTGTCGCACGGGCGCCCTCCCCTTCCAGGACCGCCTGAAAAAAGTTGCCAAAGATCTTGCCAGCCAGGTCATTGTACTCACGATGGCCAGTCTCGGCAATTTGCTCCGGATCCCAACCATACTCTGTCAGCCAATTGCTATTGAGTACCAGGGCCTCGGCAATGGCCGGGCTGTACTGGGGGTTGAACTGCACCCCCCACACAGGGCGTTCCCGCAGGCGATAGGCCTGCACCCGGCAGAGCTCCGACGAGGCCAGCAGCACCGCCTCCTCGGGCAGGCGCGTGATCTGGTCGCCATGCCACAGAAAACCGTGGAACCTCTCACCCAGGCCGGCCAGCAGCGGGTCCTGCAACCCCTCCTGGTTGACCTCGATCGGCAACCAGCCGATCTCCCAGCGACGCCGCTTGACCTTGCCACCCAGCCAGTAAGCCAACAACTGGTGGCCCAGGCATATGCCCAGGATCGGCACACCGGCGTCCAGGGCCTCCATGATGCGCACCCGCTCGGCCTGAAAGATCGGGTTTTCGAACTGGTTGGGGCGATACTCGCCGCCAGCAAAGAGCACCGCATCAAATCGCCGCAGGTCGGGCACTGTCTCGCCCTGGTCCACGCGCACGTTGGTAAAGAGGATGCCGAAACGCTTCAGCACGTGGTCCATGACCAAGCTACGCCCGGGGCCATGGATGAGGACGATTACCTGCAGCGGCCCCCGCGTTGGTGTTGGGGTTGGGGTGAGGGTAGGAGTAGGCGTGGAGGTAGATGTGGGCGTATGGGTCGGAGTGGGTGTCGGTGTAGGGGTGGGGGTCAGCGTCGGGGTGTCAGTCGGGGTGGGCAGGGGAGTGTCGGTGGGCACCGGGCTGGGTGTGGGTGTCTGGGCGCGGGCCAGGTGGGAAGTAGGCGTGGGCGCGGACGTGGGCGTCGCGCCACAGGCAGCCAACATCCCCCCGGCTGCCGCCACGCCGGCCATGCGTAGAAAAGCACGACGGCTCAGTGGGCGGTGGACAGCACTGCAGGAAGTGCGAGGCAGCCGAGGGGTCAGCGCACCCCGAGCCGGAGGTCCAGCAGCCCGTTCCTCCCGGGCATCCTGGGCGGATCCGAGGTGTCCGGCACCTGTCTCAGTAGTCATTAACAGTGAACGCCCTCTAGTCCAGCCTGCGGGCGACGGCGATCATCTTTTCGCTGTCGTCGTCAAATTCGTCCAGGTCGTAGGATCCATAGATGGCCTCGACGGCAAAGCCTGCCTGCCGGAGGAGCACTTCCAGCTCGCTGCGGAAAAGGTAGCGTATGGAATAGGGGAACAACGTGCGGCGCACGCCTCCCTCCTCGTCCAACTCGTCCACGATATAGCTGACGCGGAGGGTCTGCTTACTGAGTTCCACCCGCTGGGTGGAAAACCTCATCAGGCTGTGGCCAGTACCGGGATCGGTAAAGACCTTGTCCAGATACACCTGTCCCCGCGCATCCAGCAACCGCCCCAGATCGGGGTTGAAGAGGTCGAGGAGCAAGAGGCCACCAGGCTGGAGATGTTGGCGCACACCCCCCAACGCAGCCATTTGGTCGTCGGTGGTGAGCAAATGCATGAACGAGTTGACGGCGACAAAGGCCAGGTTGAAGCGGCCGTCTAGCGCCAGCTCGCGCATATCCTGGTGAACCAGTGTCACCCGCTTCTCCAATCCCTCGGCCGCTACCTTGCGACGCGCCACGGCCAGCATGGCCTCCGAAACGTCCACGCCGGTGACATCGTATCCCTGGCGGGCCAGGGGCAGCAGCACCCGGCCGGTGCCACAGGCCAGCTCAAGGATAGGTGAACCGCAGCGCACCGCGTACTGCTGGATCATCAGTAGGTCAGCATCCATGTCGCCCAGGTCCAGGTCGTAGAACCGGGCATAGCTGTCATAGTCATCCATCATCGTACTCCCCAACCGCAAAGCTTGAGCGCGCTGCCAACAAACTGCCGGCCTCACCGCCCAGGCGGCCACCGCTACGCCGTGTGCGCAGCAGTGCAGCGTTCGGCGTAGTCTACCACAATTGGCAGGATTTTTCAACCCGGTTGCATGAATCTGAAAAAGTGTGGTATAATGGGAAGTAGTGCAAAGTCGATGCAATTCCTGCCCTGGAGGATGAGATGCCCATACCACCCGACAGCCTCAGGACGCCCAAAACCATTCGGGCTACGCTGGATGACACGGTCCAGCAAGTCCGGGATCGGCTGCTGGCCCCTGATATCGAGAACAAGTGGCAAGCCTATGTCCTGGTTCAGAGTGCCGACGGCCGCTATGCCGCCGCTTCGGTGTTCGACATCCAGCCGCTGATATGGCAGCAGGGCCCGCCCGCGCTGAAGCGCACCCTGGGGGAGCTGGGCCTGTTTCAGCTCCACGTGGGAATAGAGCAGGACAGCATCGATCTCAAGGAAGCCCAACAACTTGCCGCCCAACACGGCGGGTACCTCGTCGTACTACGCGGTGGGCAGGTTGCCGGCTTTGTCGAACAGAGGCGCAGTCGAAGTGGCACGCCCATCAAGCCCACCGACGCCTTTGATCTCTTTGACCAACCGCTCTCTCCCTCCATGCCACCGCAGACCGAGATCGTGCCGGCGACGCTCAACACCACTGTGGCCAAAGTGGCCCTAGACCTCCAGGCCAAACAGGCTCCCGAGAGTGCCTACATTGTGGTGGAGATGGATGACGGTTCCTTCCGCGTGATGAGTGCCGACGATCTGGACCGCCAGGTACGGAGCCTGGGCGCCGCCGCCTGGAGTTTGCCCATACGCCAGTTCGAGGCTCGCTTGAGAAAAGCCGCCAGCAGGGAACGGGCCTTGCTCGGCCAGGAGCAGGCAGAAACGATCGCCAAAGCCCAGGGCTTTTTGGTCATCACCGACGGGGGCAAACCGGTGGATCTGCTCTCGAAACAGATTGTCCTGCGGGAAGTTCAATTCCGGCCCATAGAGTACGACCAGTCAGCCAGTGCGGCCTACAGCATCTATAGCGCGCGCCAAGATTTCCTCAGGGGGTTCGATGCTGAGGCCAAGCCGGAGCGAAAGCCCCGCTCTGTCAATCTCTGGTTTGCCGATAGCAGTGGCAAAAAGGTGCCCGACCAGGAACCATTGAGACTCGACCAGTCCCACCGCCTGAAGCTCAACATCGGCCAGCGCAGTTTGGAGTCGATCATCCGGGGCGAGCAGCCGCCGATCGTGGAACCGCCGCGGGAGACGGAGGAAGGCACGGTCCTCTACGTTAGCCTCTTTGCAGACGAGGCGGATTTCGAGATCCCGCAGCCGACCCAAGCATTTCTCCTGCCGCCCTGGGGCACTTCGCCCACTATCGAGTTTGAGGTGACGCCCAGACGACAGACCTTCAGCCCCGACGACCGGGCAACGGTGGATATAAACGTATACTATCGCTGTAACCTGGTGCAGTCATGGCAGGTACGGGTCGAGGTGATGCCGGCAGGCCTGCGACCCCAAAGCGCCACGCCGCAGGAAGCGGTCCTGCTGGCGGCGCGCACAGAAGATTACATGACCCTGGAGGGACTTGGCCCCCGGCACCTGACCCTGACCATCGACAAAGCGCGCGATGGCGCCTACCGGTTCGATTTCCTTGTCGCCGCCGACGAGCAGGCCGACGAGATACAGCTGAGCTGCCGGGTCAACCTGAGCCGCGAGGAGTTAACCCACCTTATCACCAAGGCGCGCCGGCAGCTCTACAACGTGGTCCAGGTATACGAGTTAATCCAGCAGAAGGATCGCCAGGCGTACATCAAGTCCATACGGGCGTTGGCGCAGGTGGGCCGGCAGCTCCATCGCAAGCTGTTTGCCACGAAGGAAGCCCGAGCTGTCGCCGACTGGCTAAGCAAGCACTTGCCAGCGGGGTCCACGATCCAGATCCTGAACCGGACCAGGGACTTTGTCTTTCCCTGGAGTTTGGTCTATGAAGCCTCCCCGTGGCACGACGGGCAACTGGCCGTAGAACACTTTTGGGGATGGCGGTACCAATTGGCCATTTCCACCACCGATCTGGTCAATACGTACCGAGCAGCCGGGGAGCAGATCCGCGCTCCTGAGGATGTGCAGATCATGGTGGGCCTGTACGCAAGACTGAAAGGTGCCCAAGAGCAGTACAACTATTTCAAGCAACTCAGCTCCCAGCCCGATGGACGGGTCAAGCCTGAGATCAAGGACAACCGCACGGGTGCTCTGGATGCTCTACAAGCCGGCAACCAACACCTGGTCTACTTTTTCTGCCATGGCTACACCGAGAAAATGGCCAACGATATCCAACTGGACGACGACCTGGTCCGCGAGTTCACCCAGATGGCTGCCGACAAGATGCAGCAGGGAGATCGAGTCGCCCGCGAGCATCTTGAGGACATGTTCGACGTGAGCGACTCCTGGATGCGACTGACGCGGGGCAAGCTCCTGCTGGCGATGCTCGAGGAAGAGATGGAAGGACTGACCTTTGCCCGGCATCCACTGGTATTCCTCAACATGTGCCAGTCGGCGCAGGTGCTGCCCTCTCTCTCTGGCGGGTTGATCCCCTTTTTCATCGAGAAGGGCGCCCGCGCGGTCATAGGCACCGAATGCTCGATGAACATGATCTTTGGCGACCGGTTTGCCCGCGCCTTCCTGGATCGATTCCTGGACGGAAGGCGAGTGGCGGAGATCCTGTGGCAACTGCGACAGGAATTCCTGGCCCAGGGCGATCCCCTGGCCCTGGCCTATACGCTGTTTGGCGATGCCGATCTGCGACTGGTGGAGGAATCTATAGACACAAAAGAAGGAGGTCACATGTCCCAGGATGAAGGTCTCAGGGAAGCAGTAGACAACTTGATGGAGGATGATCTCGACGGGTTGTACCAGACGCTGGCCACCCGCGCCTATGCGGCCGAGCAGGGGGAGGCCATAGACAAGCTCGAGGACTATAACGTCAGCGAGTACGAACTGCCCCCTCTCCCCTACGAAGAGGAGGGAGGTCCCGAGTTCACCGCCCTGGTGAAAGCGATCGGTGAAAAGTGGTGGTTGAAACTGGAGCCCAAGCTCTACAATCTGCTATGCGACAAGAGCAATCCAGAGCACGACGACCTCATGGACGCCCTGGGGAAAGCACCCAAGGAACTGGCCATACTGTTGGCGCCCGCCCTGGTCGCGTCGGTCGCGGGCGCAGTCCCAGCCGTCGTGGTCGTCATCGCCACCATCGCCGCCAAAAAGGTCGCCGAGGCAGGGCTGGAGGCGATGTGCGAGATATGGGCAGAGGCCCAAGCAGAGGCGGCCCAAGCAGAGGAGGCGGAAGCAGCGGAGGCGGCGGCGGCAGCAGAGGATGCTGGAGAGGCTACTACAGAGGGTTAGACCCTACATGGCAAGACCACCAGGGACTGGCAGTCTGGCAACCCCCGGTTGCCCGGAGAACTGCCAGTCCTTCTCTATTGCACGAGATCGCGCATCACCGCGACGAACCGCGCCAGGTCGGCGTTGGAGATGCGGGCCGGGTGGCGCAGAGGCACCACGGCGATGCGATCGCTGGCGAACACGTGGGCGTGGACCTGGGTGATGGGCGGTGCCGCCCGTCCCACCAGCCGGGGGAACACCGCCCGCGCAGCCACGTTGCCGATGGGTACCACGATCTCGGGCTGCAGCCGTTCCAGCTCCTGCCAGAGGTAGGGCAGGCAATTGGTTATCTCGGCGCGCGTGGGCGTGCGGTTCGACGGCGGATTGCAGCGCACGACGTTGGTCACAAAGCAACGCAGCCGGGGGCGCTCGACACGGGGATCGGTCTCCTCCGAGAGCGCGAGGTCGATCAGCATGCGTTGGAGCCGCACCCCTGACCGGTCCCGGGTAAAGGGGATTCCGGTCAGGTCACCCCCCTTGTAGCCCGGCGCCTCGCCGACAAAGACGACGCGCGAATGTGTCCAGCCATAGCCGTGCACGATACATTGGCGGTTGGCAACCAGCACCGGGCAGCGGGTACAACCCTCAGCGACGCGCAGGCCAGAGAGATCCGGTTGTTCGTGCGCAGACTCGGTGCGCATCTCGTTGAAGGCAGCCTCCGGCAGATTGGATATGGGAGAAAATCCGCTGCAAGCCCCCATTAAAGATCCTGACCTCTGCACTCCAGCCGAAAGACCACCGAGTAAGGGATGCGCTTCAAGTGGCGCACGCGGTGGGGGGGCAGTTCCGCCTCCCCCCTCGCCGTGACCGATGGCTCCTCGAGGTCGGTGACGAACAGGCCTGAGGCCTGAAAGGTGCGGTAATAGTCGCTTAGCGTGCGGTGG
>Ga0180437_10003135_pt1 | contig 25030 bp, 20 predicted proteins | sample SS_ome_4_FD_132410 | JGI IMG/M metagenome (GOLD analysis project Ga0180437, IMG submission 132410) | Hypersaline lake sediment archaeal communities from the Salton Sea, California, USA - SS_3_D_1 metaG | ecosystem: Environmental > Aquatic > Non-marine Saline and Alkaline > Hypersaline >... | reverse complement strand
GCTGTCGCTCACGGCAGTCCTCCGCAAAAGGCTGCCACAAGTGTAGCGGAACAGGGTTCAGTTGTAAAAGTTCAGATTATTGCCGAAAAAAGCAATTCGGCTTCTAGTTGCACAAAACTTACGTTAGGAACGCTGGCGCGCTAGCTGCAACAGTTGGTCCAGCAAATGATTCAGCTCGGGGTTATCTGCTAACTCGGTTGTCCGTCTGTCGCGAGCTGTGACCAGCAGTCCCAAGCTCTGCGCCACGTTCTCACCGGGCATCTGCATCTCGCTGGCAACCATCAATCCGCCCAGTACCAGAGGGAGGTACAGGAATTCAGCCGGTAGTGTGCCTCCTCGCTCGACCCGGTTGGCCACCAGATCGGCGAGGGCCAACTGCTCCTCCATGGTCCAGGGTTCAGGTCCAATCTGCCGGCGCAGCATGCCAAAACTGAGTGATATGGCGAGGCGCGTGATCCTCGGATAGTCAGCGCGGACGATGAGGAACCCTGGATCGTCGGTGGGCAGGTCATGGCGATAGGCTAGAATGTAGGCGGGGACGAGAATCCCATCTTGGCCGTTGGGCTGTTTGAGAAAGTACTCAACCGTGTAGGTCAGGATCTTGGCCAGAAAAATCGCCTCGCCGATCTGCAGGGGCAGGGTGGCGTCCTGATACCGGGCTTGACTTTCATCCAGAAAAGCCCGGTAGAGCGACTGACGGGACAGACGGGGAAGCAACTGAAGGCGCTGATCGTTTATGTGGGTGCGGGCTTTGCCCTGTATGGCCAGATCTGTCACTGTCCAGTGGGAGACAAAGGTGGGCGTTAGATCAGGAGATGTCGTGGTTTTGGGCTGGCCCTCTACTTGCAGACGAAATGTACACTCGGGTCGAGTACGGGCTGTGAAGCCCAAGCCCACACTCGAGGCCAGGCTCATGCCGGTGTCAAAAGTCAGGAGTGTATCACCCAGAAGCCCTTTGCTCTCCTGGCTGCGCACATAGAGTCCCCGTGCCTGGTATTTGGCTCCGATTAGCATGGACACCTTGTGCACGCCAGGTTCGGTTTGTGCAGCGCAGGCAATGGGGATCATGACCTGGCCAACCTCTCCTGCCTCCAGCGGGACGTCAGTTCGCTTCTGGATGGTCAAGAACGAGGAGGCTGGAGTGGTGGGAAGATGTACGCTGATTGCCACGTCCACTGGCACATCCCAGCAGCTTTGCAGCCAGGTATGAAGGCTGGTTGTTTCACCTGGAGCGATTGTGTTCGGGTGAAGTGCTGCCACATAGTGTACACCGTTCACTTCGAATCGTTTCCGGGCGTCGACTAGGTCGCCCAGCACATCGGGGTATTCGCTGCCCATGATCTGCGTGGCTCCTTTCGTTGGATCTGGTTGTATTATAGCATACTTTGCCGCGACTTGGTATCTGGAATCTGCATGAATCGCCAAGTCTAATGAAACGCTAACGTTGATCTAATCCGATTCTAATACAAATCGGGTACGGTATATTTGGTCTTGCCAGCGTACATTCCTCTGCGTGGGTGAGTGGCCTGGCACAACGGAAAAACGAACTGACAAGCAATCTTGTGGAGGTTAGAGAGATGGGAAAGGTTATAGGTATTGACTTGGGCACGACCAATAGCGTCGTGGCTGTGATGGAAGGCGGCGAGCCGACTGTCATCCCCACGGCCGAGGGCGGACGGCTCTGCCCGTCGGTAGTGGGTTTTTCCAAGAACAATGAGCGACTGGTGGGTCAGACAGCCCGGCGGCAGGCAGTGGTCAATCCGGACAACACTGTCTTTTCGGTCAAGCGGCTGATGGGACGCCGCTACGATGATGCAGATGTGACCAAGGCGCGCGAGGTTTTGCCCTACCAGATCATCAAGGGCCCGTCGGGAGATGCACGGGTGCGTATTCCCCAGACCGGCAAAGAGTATACGCCGCAGGAGATATCGGCCATGGTCCTGCGGAAGCTAGCCGACGATGCTGAGGCCTACCTGGGGGAGAAGGTGACCCAGGCGGTCATCACCGTACCGGCTTACTTTAACGACTCGCAGCGCCAGGCAACCAAAGATGCCGGTCGAATTGCGGGTCTCGAAGTGCTGCGCATCATCAATGAGCCAACTGCGGCTTCGCTGGCTTACGGCTTGGACAAAAAGGACGCTGAGACGATTCTGGTCTTTGACCTGGGTGGTGGCACGTTTGACGTATCTATTCTGGAGGTCGGCGAGGGGGTGGTCGAGGTGAAGGCCACCAGTGGTGACACGTTCCTGGGTGGTGATGACTGGGATCAGCGCATCGTAGACTGGGTGGCGGATGAATTCAGGAAAGAGCAGGGCATCGACCTGCGCCAGGACCGGCAGGCACTCCAGCGACTCAAGGAAGCAGCCGAAAAGGCCAAGATCGAGCTTTCTACCGTGCTGGAGACCGAGATTAATCTACCCTTCGTCACCGCCGATGCCAGCGGTCCCAAGCACCTGCAGATGCGGCTGACGCGTGCCAATCTGGAGCAGCTAACGGACGACCTGGTGGAGCGCTGCCGGGGGCCTTTTGAGCAGGCTCTTCGGGATGCCAAGCTGTCTGCGGGCGAGATCGACGAAGTGGTCCTGGTCGGCGGTGCCACGCGAATGCCCATGATCCGGGAGTTGGTTCGCAATCTGAGCGATGGCAAGGAGCCTCACCGAGGCGTCAATCCGGATGAGGTGGTTGCCGTGGGCGCAGCCATCCAGGCGGGTGTGCTTGCCGGCGAGGTCAAGGACGTGCTGCTCCTGGATGTGACTCCGCTGACATTGGGTGTCGAGACGTTGGGCGCGGTGATGACGCCTCTCATCGAGCGCAACACCACCATCCCGGTACGCAAGAGCGAGATCTTTAGCACCGCTGAGGATGGCCAGACGGCGGTTACTATACACGTGCTTCAGGGCGAGCGTACCATGGCTGCCGACAATATGACGTTGGGACGCTTTAACTTGGAGGGCATCCCGCCTGCGCCGCGAGGCCTGCCGCAGATCGAGGTCACCTTTGACATCGATGCCAATGGCATCCTCAATGTCACAGCCCAGGACAAGGCAACCGGCAAGGAGCAAAAGATCGCGATTACGGCCAGCACTAACCTGTCCCAGGGTGAGGTGGAGCGGAAGGTCCAGGAAGCCAAGCGCTACGAGGCGGAGGACCGGCGGCACAAGGAGTTGATCGAGGCCCGCAACACGGCGGATCAACTGATCTACCAGACGGAGAAGACACTCCGTGAGCTGGGCGACCAGATCCCAAGCGGTGATCGGTCCACCATCGAGCGCACCATCGAAGACTTGCGGAAGGCAGTGCAGGGCGAAGATACAGCGCGCATCAGGCAACTGATCGAGCAGCTACAGCAGGCTAGCTATGCCATAGGGCAGCAGATGTATGCCCAGCAAGCAGGGGCCCAGCAAGCAGGGGCCCAGCAAGCCCCACCGGGAGGCAATGGGTCCGGCTCGAAGCCGTATGGCGCCGCTGATGGAGAAGAGGAATTCGTCGAGGGTGAGTTCCACGAAGTATAGAAGAATGGGAAAAGCCGGCGGGCCTGGGTCGACCCAGGCCCGCCGAGGTGAGTGACTAACGACATGGGTAGAAGAGTATCGATCCCGGTGCGAGTTGTACGATCAAGCGAATATGAGCCCGTAGCATCCCCAACCGGGACCAGAAAGCCGCGGCCCGCTTACGGTGATTCGGACGCTGCGCGGCTCGTGGCACCGCAAGAGGAGGAGCGGGGCCAAGTCGCCGCTGTGGGAGAGGTGGTGCCTGCTGCCACCGCCAAGACCGAAGGGCCGCTGGACCAGCCCGAGACCGGCGCCGGGGGCGAATTGGACGAATGGCGCAGCCAGGCGCTCCGGTTGCAGGCAGAAATGGGCAACTACCGCAAGCGCCAGCGGCGCCTTGCTCAGGACCAGGTCGAACAGGAGCGCCAGCGGCTGCTGGTTGCCTTTCTGGTCGTGGTGGATAACCTGGAACGAGCACTTGATGCTCCGACCGGCGACGCCGAAGGCTTGCGCCGGGGCGTACAGATGATCCACCGGGAGGCGGTGCAACTGTTAGAAAACGAGGGTGTGCAACAGATCGAGGCTGCGCACCAACCATTCGATCCCCACTACCATGAGGCGATTGCCACCGTAGCCCGAAATGGCAGTGATATGGAATCCAATAGGGTGGTCCAGGTCGTGGAGAAGGGATACAGCCTCGGAGATCAACTGCTAAGACCAGCTCGTGTTGTCGTGGCCATATAGAAGGCCTGGATCACAGTAGAGCCCAACTCATCGAGTTCATTGCCCGCTGGGAGCCTGTCATGGGCCGGTGATTTGGTGGTCTTGGTTTGGAGTCATGCATGGAATACAAGGATTACTACAAGGTCCTGGGGGTAGAGAAAACCGCCACGGCGAAAGAGATAAAGCAGGCCTTCCGACGACTGGCACGGCAGCATCATCCCGATGTCAACCCCAATGATCCCCAGGCGGAAGAACGCTTCAAGGAGATCAACGAAGCCTACGAAGTGCTCTCTGATCCGGAGAAGCGGGGCAAGTACGATCAGTTGGGGGCTGACTGGCAACGGTGGCAACGTGCGGGTGGCGGCCCTGGTGATTTTGATTGGGGTCGATGGACCAGTGGCGGGCCAGGACAGGGCGTTCACGTGCGCTATGGTACGCCAGAGGATCTAGAAGACCTGTTCGGCGGCGGGAGCCCCTTCTCTGACTTTTTCAGTCAGATCTTTGGTGGTATGGGAGCTAGCCCGGGCGCTGGCGGTTTCCAGTACCAGATCCGTCCTCAGCGGGGCCAGGATTTCGAGCAGGCGGTGGAGATCACGCTTCAAGAAGCTTATCATGGGGCTAGCCGTATACTGCAAAAAGATGGGCAGCGGCTGGAGGTCAGGATCCCGGCCGGGGCGCGAAGCGGTACGCGTGTGCGGATGAGTGGTCAGGGCGGTCAGGGTGCTGCAGGGGGAGATGCCGGGGACCTGTATCTTCGCGTCAAGGTTGCACCGGATCCACGTTTTGAGCGCAAGGGCGACGATCTCTACACGACCCTGGGCGTGGATCTCTACACCATGATCCTGGGAGGCCAGATAAGGGTCCCCACTATGACCGGACAGGCGGTGCTGAGCATTCCGGAAGGCACACAGAATGGTCGCACGTTCAGGCTGCGTGGCAAAGGCATGCCACGCCTGCGCAAGCCGGATGAGTATGGGGATCTTTTTGTCACGGTCGAGGTCCTGCTGCCCACAGATCTGACCCCCCGACAGCGGGATCTGTTTGAAGAGCTACAGCGTGGAGAGGGGGCATAGCGGTCTATGGGTACGCAGCCACAGGAAACGGTCTACATCAGCCTAAACATAGCCGTCCAGCGGACTGGCCTATCTCTCCAGGTGGTGCAGGAGTGCGTAACTCGGAACCTGGTGGTGGAACCCCTTACCGAGGTGGAGGTGGCTCGACTGCGTCGAATCCGGCGTCTACAGGAGCTGGGAGTCAACATGCAGGGCATCGAGATCATACTCCATATGCGGCGGCGCATAGAAGCGATGCAGGCCGAGCTGGACCTTTGGGAGCGCCAGTGGGGCAGGTCTATCCGGCTTGAATCACTGCGGTCGAGGCCGCACCTGCTGTCCTGGAACGAGGATGAAGGGTAGGCACAAACAATCATCTGTCCTTGATCGGTGCAGCGGTTTCGCATATAATCACTGATAGAATCTGGAGGAGTAACGTATGACAGAGGAAGCCAAATCTATGCCGGCTGCCGAATCTTTTGAGTTCAAGGCCGAGATCCAGCAGTTGCTCAACATCCTAATCCACTCTTTGTACACTGAGCGGGAGATTTTCTTGCGCGAGTTGCTCTCCAATGCCTCGGATGCTTTGAACCGCATCCAATTCGAGATGCTGACCGATCGAGATGTGCTGGATCCCGACGCAGAATTGGCTATCCACCTCCAGGTGGACGAGGAGGCCGGAACCATCACCGTCTCTGACTCGGGCATTGGTATGACTCGCGACGAGATCGTTGAGGATTTGGGTACGATTGCTCACTCTGGTGCGGCGGCCTTTCTCAAGCAATTGAAAGAGGAGAGACAGACCTCGTTGGAGTTGATCGGCCAGTTTGGCGTGGGCTTCTACTCGGTGTTTATGGTTGCTGAGGAGGTCAGGGTGCGTAGCCGTTCCTACCGCGTCGGTGCCGAGGCGGTAGAGTGGACTTCGGACGGAGGAACCAGCTACCAGTTGGCCGAGGGCGAGAAAACGGACAGGGGCACTGAGATTGTGGTCCACCTAACAGAGGAGGCCGCAGAGTTTGCCAACCTCTGGCGACTGGAGCAGATTGTCAGAAAGCACTCTGACTTTGTGCCGTTTCCTATCTATGTTGGCGAAAAGAAAGAACCGGTCAATCGGCGGATGGCTCCCTGGCGCCAGTCACCCCAGGAGGTGACGCAGGAGCAGTACGATGAGTTCTATAAGCACCTGACCCTGGACTTTGAGGATCCCCTGCTATATACTCACCTGGTGGCTGACGCGCCGGTGGACCTGCGCAGTATCCTATACATCCCGTCCAGGCGCGAGAGGGGCATCCTGAGCCCGCGGACCGACCACGGTCTGAAGCTTTACGTCCACAATGTCCTCATCCAGGAGTACAACAGAGATCTGCTGCCCGACTACTTTCGCTTCATTGAGGGGGTAGTCGAGTCGGAAGATCTGCCTCTGAATATCTCCCGCGAGACCGTACAGAGCAGTCCTGCGGCGCGCCGCATCCGGCGCGCCCTGGTGCGCAAGCTGGTCAAAGAGTTGGAGACATTGGCCGAAGAGAGGCCGGATGCCTATCGCACTTTTTGGCGCGAGTTTGGCCCATTCATCAAGGAGGGTGTGGCTACTGCACCAGCCTCTGAGCCAGGGGCCAAAGATGACCTGCTGCCGTTGTTGGTCTTTCATTCGAGCAAAAGTGGCACAGAGATGGTCTCCCTTGGCCAGTACGTGGAACGCATGACCGAGGATCAGCAAGCGATCTACTATGTGCTGGGCGACGATCTCAAGTCTGTGGCTCATAGCCCGCATCTTGACTATTTCAGGGCCCATGACGTCGAGGTGCTCTATCTGGTGGATCCCATCGATAGTTTCATGGTAGTGGCCCTGCAGGAATATGGCGGCAAGTCGCTCAAGAATGTGGACGATGCTGGCCTGGAGCTGCCCAAAAGGGGCGAGATGGAGGAAGAGGAGGTGACGGGGGCCATCCCGGAGCCTGATTTCAACCGGTTGGTTGGGCGCTTTGTCCAGGTGTTGGGCGGCCAAGTGATGGAAGTCCGCGAGTCCCATGTGCTCACAGACAGTCCCTGCCGGCTGGTCTCGCCGGATGACGTTCCCATGCGCGATATGTCGCGCGTCTACCGGCTGCTCGACCGCGAGTTCGAGGTGCCCAAGCGGATTCTGGAGATCAATCGTGGCCATCCCATCATCGCCAACTTGGCTCGGCTGGTTGCCGATACTCCAGAGGCCGAGATCATCAATCCCAGCATCGAACAGCTCTTTGAGAATCAACTGCTTATGGAGGGGTTGCATCCCAATCCGACAGAGATGATCCCCCGTATTCAGCGGTTGATGGAAGCAGCGACAACTCCCGCTGCTGCCTGACGGCGATCGGGAAGGGAGGCGGATCCAGATGCGGTGGAAGCGGTGGCCCGTGCTGTTGGTGCTTGTAGGCGCCCTGGTTGCCTGCTCTGTTCCCGGCGCCATGTCCGAGCTCTTGGGTACAGGGCCGACGCCCACGGCCGTGACAATGCTGACGCCTGTGCCTGCGCCGTCAGCGACGTCCGCGCCCTTGCCAACGGCTGCACCTGGCGTGATGCAACCCACCGTCGAACCACCTGGTGAGCTCTTGCTGCTGCAGGAAAAGATCGTCCAGGTATACGACAGCATCGGTATGGGGGTGGTGAACATCACCAACCGCAGCTACAGCTACGACTTTTTCTTCCGCCCTGTGCCCCAGGAGGGGACCGGCTCTGGCATCGTCTACGACCAGGAGGGGCACATCATCACCAACTATCACGTCATCGAGGGCGCCGACGAGCTGTCTGTGACCCTGCCAGATGGCGAGATGGTGGAGGCTCGCGTTATAGGTGCCGATGCCTCGAACGACCTGGCCGTGCTCAAGGTGGACGTCGATCCTGAGCTCCTGCACCCGATCCCGTTGGGCGAGTCCGAGGAACTGCGGGTGGGCCAGTTCGTAGTGGCTATTGGCAATCCTTTTGGTTACGAACGCACGCTGACGGTGGGCGTCATCAGTGCCTTGGGGCGGGTGATCGAGAGTCCCGACGATCGCTTCATCGGCGAAATCATCCAGACCGACGCGGCCATCAATCCGGGCAATTCTGGTGGACCGCTGCTGGATCTGTCGGGGAAGATCGTGGGGGTGAACACAGCCATCTTTAGCCCCAGCCAGGCCTCGGCCGGTATCGGGTTTGCCGTGCCGGTCGACACCGTGCGGTTGGTGGTGCCCGAGCTGATCGCCCGCGGCTACTATCCCCATCCATGGTTGGGTGTCCAGTATGTATGGAACCTGAATTCGGAGCGGGCCCAGATCCTACGTGACGTCGGAATGGAAGTACCGGTCGATCAAGGGCTCCTGATCATCGAAACGGCACCCAGCAGCCCCGCGGAGCAGGCTGGGCTACGCGGGGGGCAGCAGCGGGTGCGAATTGGACAATTGGTAATGCCTGTGGGGGGCGATATCCTGGCTGCCATCAATGGTGTGCCCATCGCCACTGATCGTGACCTGGTCCGCTTCCTGGATGTCCAGACCCAGGTAGGGCAGACCATCACTGTCACGATGTGGCGGGATGGGCGGGAGCAGACGCTGTCGGTCACACTAGGTGAGCGGCCGCGCTAGCGACCTGACGAGAGCGGACCCTCCCCCGGCCCGCCTGGTCCCGGAGTGGGAGAGGGTCTTAGCTACGGCGACAACGCGCGAGGGAGGTAGCCCATGCTCAACTACACTCGCAATCGCACCCCTCTTCGCCACTCTCGCAATCGCACGCCAGCGCCACGGCCTCGACCTCGACCCGGCCGCCCAGGGGCAGGGCAGCGGCCTGTACGGCCGAGCGGGCCGGTGGATTCTCTGGGAAGAACTCGGCATACACGGCGTTCATCCGCGCAAATTCCCCCATGTCCGCCAGGAAGACGGTGGTCTTGACCACGTGCTTCAGGCACGAGCCACCCGCTTCCAAGACAGACTCCAAATTCTGCAAAGCTTGTCGGGTCTGGCTCTCAATCTCCGGCCCGGCGAACTCTTTGGTGCCGGGCATGATGCCCAGTTGTCCGGCGGTAAAGATCAGGCCGTTCGCCCGGACCGCCTGGGAGTAGGGGCCTACGGCCGCCGGGGCCTTTTCGGTACTTATGATCTCTCTATGCATCTCCTTCTCCTTTTCTACTTGCGTCCGGCCAGCAGCCTGAGCAAGCCGATTACCAGTCCCGTCACCAGGCCAAAGACAGCGGCGGCCTTGACATCGAACAGCACCCGGGCGTCACCGCTCAATTCTTGGGCTGCCAGAAAAGCGACAAAGGTATTCTCCAGCTCTGCATGGTCTGCGATGACAACGTTGGCTGCTCCCTGGTTCAGTGTCACCATCTGACCACGAGCCAGGAGAATGCCACCTTGGTTGACCTCGATGTGGTCCGCTTCCACAGATACAAAACCGCTCTGGGTGGCCTGAACCGTGCTGGCTGTGACGCTATCGGCCCCGCTTTGGTGCATGGTGATCATCTCAGCCACGACCGCTTCCGCTTGCCCAGCGTCGAGGGTGATGGTGTCAGCAGGCACTTTTCCGGCTCCTACATCTACCACGAATTCTTCGTTCATCTTGGCTCCTTTCCTCCCAGAAGGTATCCCGCACTTGGATTCCAACCGCATTATACCATCTCCACCCATCTTCTGCCAAGTCGGACAGAAGCGGAAGCGAGCTCTTTCGGACTGGCACATCCCAGTGGACAAGTGTGGTGCCCTCAGAACTCTGATTGACAACAATGTCCAAGAATGATACAATCCTGTCCGCGGTTCTTTGTCGCGTTGCTGCATTGCAAGGAGGTACGCCGGAAGATGCTCAAGCTCGGTGCGACATCCCTACCCCTGGCTGGCTGGGTGGCAGACCCAGAACGTCCGGAGGAGAGCCAGGCCCACCGCTTGGCCGCCATTCGCCAACTGGTCGAGGTCTACAAACTTTCTGCGGTAGAATTGACTGCAGACCTGGGTGTCATATACCCGCACATCTTTGACGGTGAGTTCTATGCCGCCGTGGCCGATCTTCAGCAGGCCCTGGGCTTTGCCTGTACGGTTCATCTCCCGTTTCTGTGGGTCGATCTCTGCAGCCTCAACGAGCCCATCCGCCAAGCCAGTGTGGATTGCATGCAGAGGGTGGTGGAGTGCGTACAGCCACTGGACGTGGATACCTACGTCCTGCACCTGTGGGGCTTTACCACCACCCAGATCACGGTCTCCCTGCAGGATTCGCCAGAGCGCGAGGCGATCCTGGCAGTCTTGATGGGTCAGGCGCATCGCAGCCTGGCTCAGGTGTGTGAATTCCTAGAGCCCCGTGACCTGTGCGTGGAGAATCTAGAGGACGCGCTGTTCGACATAGCGCTGCCTGTCATCAAGCAACTGGGGACCAGCATCTGCCTTGATGTCGGGCACCTGGCCTGGCAGACGTACGACGAGTTGGAGTTTCTCACGCGCCACGCAGGCCGCGTTCGCGAGGTGCACCTACACGATGCCCTGAGCGGACCACCAGGCGAACGCCGGGCGATCCGTGATCACCTGGCGTTGGGGCAGGGCCACGTCGATTACAGGGCCCTATTGGACCGGCTGGTGGGAAGCGGTTTTGACGGCGCGGTGATCCTGGAGCTCAACACCCAGGTAGATCTCGAGCGGAGCGTGGAGGCGCTGAGGGAGATTTTTTAGACGCCTGCACGTTACATAATCAGGGTATGCCATTACATAACTGTTCTTGAACATTACATAATCAAGGAGGAGGGGGTGACATGCGTGTATTCAGGCGTATTCTTCTCATCGTGGTGGTCATTGTGTTGGTGCTCCTGGTGTTTGCCGCGGGCTACGGTTTTGTACAGACGCGAGTATCCTGGCCCAAGACTGACGGACAGACCAAAGTGGAAGGCCTTCAGGGCGAGGTGACCATAATCCGCGACAGTTGGGGCATCCCCCACATCTATGCTTCGAATTCGCACGACCTTTTCTTTGCTCAGGGCTATGTCCATGCCCAAGATCGGTTCTGGCAGATGGAGTTCTGGCGGCGTATCGGCTCTGGGCGTCTGGCCGAGATCCTGGGGGAGTCTGCACTGGGCTCCGATCGCTTCATCCGTACTCTGGGCTGGCACCGGTCCGCGGCCGAGGAGATGCCGCTTCTCGATGACGAAACCCGCTCTGCGCTGGAATCCTACGCTGAGGGGGTCAATGCCTACGTCTCGACCCACGGAGGGCGTCTGGGCTTGGAATTCAAGGTGCTGGGTCTCACAGGCGCCCAGTTCGAGCCAGAGCCCTGGACCACATTACACACCCTAACCTGGGCCAAGGTCATGGCCTGGGATCTGGGAGGGAATATGGATGCTGAGCTTCTGCGGGCCCAGATCGCCTCCCGGATGGGCGCGGATGCTCTCAACGACTTGGTGCCTGAATACCCGGATGATTATCCGGTTATCGTACCCAATCCACTCACGGGGGAGACTCTCGATGCGGTGCCCGAGGCTGCGTTCAACACCCACGTCCTGGGGATCGGGGACGACGTGGGAAGCAACAGTTGGGTCGTTTCGGGGGAGCGCACCGAGACCGGCATGCCCGTGCTGGCCAACGACCCGCACCTGGGCATCCAGATGCCCTCGATCTGGTACGAGATGGGCCTGCACTGTGAGCCGGTGGGGCCGGATTGCCCCTACAACGTCGTGGGCAGCACGTTTGCCAGCTCTCCCGGCGTCATCATTGGCCACAACGACCACCTTGCCTGGGGTGTCACCAATCTTGGGCCGGATGTCCAGGACCTGTTCATCGAACGGATCAATCCCGAGAACCCCAACCAGTACGAGTACAAGGGCGAATGGCAGGAGATGGACGTGCTCCGTGAAGAGATCGTCGTCGCCGGGTGGGATGAGCCGGATGTGGTCTTTGCCCGAGTCACACGGCACGGCCCCATCATCAACGACGTGGTGGGCGGCACCGAGCAGGATTGGTCCTTCGGTTGGCAGCCATTGGCCCTGTCCTGGACGGGATTGCAGCCGGGAAACCTGATGCGCAGTGTCATGCTCCTGGATCAAGCTACCAACTGGGACGAGTTTCGCGAGGCCCTCTCTTACTGGGACTTCCCCAGCCAGAATTTTGTCTACGCCGATGTGGAAGGAAATATCGGCTACCAGGCGCCGGGCCGCATCCCCATCCGGGCCAAGGGCGACGGCTCAATGCCGGTGCCAGGGTGGACGGGCGAGTACGAGTGGGAGGACTATGTCCCCTTTGACGAGCTTCCCCGTGCGTTCAACCCCGAGGAAGGCTACATCGCCACGGCAAACCACGCGGTTGTAAGTCGCGATTTCCCCTATTTCCTTGGCATGGACTGGGCCCCTGGCTACCGTGCCCGGCGCATTGTGGGGGTGCTCGAAGCTGACGACTCGGTGTCGGTGGCTGATATGCAGCTCCTGCAAGGCAATGGTACCCCTGTGTACGCCCAGGACGTTCTTCCCTACCTCATCGTGCTCTCCAGCGACGATGCTCGCTTGGCCGAGGGCCTTGAGATGTTGGGGTCGTGGGATGGAGAGGCCGGGCGAGACAGTGCGGAGGCCGCGTTGTTCGAGGCGTTTCGCCTGCACGTCCTGGACTTGACATATCAGGACGAGCTGGGGCACCAACTACTGGAGCAGGCCAGGGGGACTCTGATCGTCTCCTTGCTCGAGATCCTGCCTGACCAGACCTCGTCCTGGTTCGACAACGTGAACACCACCGAGGTGGAGACGCGGGATGATATCTTGCTACGAGCCCTGGACGCGGCGATCGAGGAGCTGACAGAAACCCTTGGCAAGGATATGGCTACTTGGGGCTGGGGGGATCTGCATATGGCGACCTTTGAGAACCAGAGCCTGGGGCAGTCGGGCATTGGCCTGGTCGAGTCGATCTTTAACCGGGGACCAGTCGCGGTGGATGGAACCATCGCCACGGTGAATAACACCGGCTACAGCCCCCGCAATCCTTACGGCGTGGTCACCGTGTCTTCCTACCGACAGGTCATTGACCTGGCAGACCTGTCACGCTCAGTCTCGATGCACACCACGGGCCAGTCTGGCCACCCCTGGCATGATCACTACGATGACATGATCGATCCGTGGCGCAACATCGAGTACCATCCAATGTTGTGGGACCGTACCGATGTGGAGGCGGACGGTGAGGGGGCATTGGTGCTGCGTCCGAAGTAGCAACGATTTGCGAGAGACCGAGCGGCCCTAGATAGTTTCTGGTGCGAAATTGCTCCCGGACCCTTCCTCGGGGCTGGATCTGCCCCCGGGGACGACGCCCGTCCGGAAGCGGGGGCTTGAGCGAGTGTTGCACCGAGCACTGGATAGGCGAGAGTCACCCGAGTGTGTAGAAGGGTGACTCTCGCGGTGCTTCTGCCAGTCGTTGGTCGTGTGGGGTTCTATGACTGGCGTGTGTACGGCCCGAACAAGTGTCTGGCCCCGCCTTCTTCATCGGATCTCTCCGATCCCTCCCATATAGGGCCTGAGTACCTTCGGTATACGGATGCTACCATCGGCCTGCTGGTAGTTCTCGATGACAGCGATCATCACGCGAGGCAATGCCAGCCCGGAGCCGTTGAGCGTGTGGACGAAGCGTGGTTTTGCGCCTCGCTCCGGGCGGTAGCGGACGTTTGCCCGTCGCGCCTGGAAATCGGTGCAGTTCGAGATCGAGCTCACTTCCAGCCATTCCTCCACGCCCGGCGCCCACATCTCGAGGTCGTACTTTTTCGCTGCCTGGAAACCCAGGTCGCCGGTACACATCTCCACGAGGCGGTAAGGGATGTCCAGCCCCCGGCACACCACTTCGGCGTCGTGGACCAATGCTTCCAACTCGTCGTAGGAGGCTTCCGGCTCGGTGAGCTTGTACATCTCCACCTTGTCGAATTGGTGTCCCCTCTTCATGCCCCGCACGTCTCTCCCGGCCGACATCTTTTCCCGGCGAAAGCAGGCGCTATAGGCGACATAATTGACCGGCAGCGTGCCTGGTGCCAGGATCTCGTCCCGGTGCAGGTTCGTCAGTGGGATTTCTGCTGTGCCCACAAACCAGAAATCATCTTCGGCGTCATGGTAGATGTTCTCCTCGAACTTGGGCAGTTGAGCTGCACCGACCATCATCTCCTGGCGGACCATGTAGGGTGGGTAGATCTCGGTATATCCCTGTGCCAGGTGCACATCCAGCATCCAGGTGATCAGCGCGCGTTGCAGCCGCGCTCCGAGCCCCTTGAGCAGGTAGAAGCGTGTGCCCGAGAGTTTTACGCCTCGCTCAAAATCCACGATGTCCAGTGATGGCCCCAGATCCCAGTGGGGCACAGGCTCAAAATCGAACATACGAGGCTCGCCCTCCTGGCGGATGACCAGGTTATGCTCCTCATCAAGGCCCACCGGTACACCAGGGCCAGGCAGGTTCGGTACCTGGAGCATGGCATCGTACAGACCTTCCTCCGTCTGCTTGAGTGCTGCATCGAGGGCTTTGATACGTTCGCCCACAGCCCGCATCTCCTGGATCTTGATCTGCCGGGCATCCTGGTCTCTTGTACGGCCAATCTCCTTCGAGACGGTGTTGCGCGTGGACCGCAGTGCCTCTACCTCAGTCAGTATGTCCCGCCGCTGGGCATCTAGCGCCAGGATCTCGTCAATCGGCGCCTCTGTGTTCAGGTCAATTATGGCAGCCTTGACCATCTCTGGTTTCTCTCGAATCAGGTTGATGTCTAGCATTCAGAACCTCCAAAAGCAAACGCCCCCCGTGAAAGGACGTGAGGGCGCCACGTGATGCCACCTTTCTTCGCAATCCCACAGAGGGGATCGCCTCTTGGCTCTGTAACGGGAGCACCCGGCCCGGCATAGTTGGGCCTAGCCCGACCTGCCGGGCCGGACTGGCCAGTTCCGTGGGCGACTCGGGAGGGGATTTCGACCATTCCATGCTGCTGCCTTTCCACTGCCGGCTGCTCTCTGGAAGCTGGCAATGGCCTACTCATCTCCGTCATAGCCTGACGATTCAGTTTGACGCGATTATAGCATAGAGAGACGCAATCGTCAACTGCGCGCCCGCTTTTCTGCAGGCTGAACGGATCAGACGTCCTAAAGACGAGGTTCTGGCCGAACGCGACAGGATACGGGGATGAAGGCTTGTGAGGCTGCTCTCGCCCACTTGTCGCTGCTAGGATTATGCAGTATAATGCGCGTGATTCTGATCCTGTTTTGGTCAGTGCCAGCCTCCTTGCGCCAGCATCGCCTGCGCGAGCTGGTCAAGGAGGAATTCACCCGTGCTGCTGCTCAGGCCAGTCTACGGGCTGCAACGAGGTAAACGCTGGCCATCCGTGCGCTACCGGTGGACCTCAAAGGCGTGTTGCGCCACTGATAGAGTAGATGCTGCTTTCCAAGCCAAGTCTTTGGGATCGTGGACCAGATGTTTGAACGAGAGCAGGAAGCTATCGTGCGTGAGTCAAGTGCAGTGCTCCGGAAGGCCGCGCTAGGTCTCTGTGTTCTGCTCTGCGTGCTGACATCCACGATCCTCTTGGGCGCCTGTGACATGCCAACCGGTCAGCCTCGGCAACACGCCTCCCCAACGCCCCTATACGCGCTGGCGTGGACGCCTACACCTGGCGACATGCAGCCGGCCGGGTCCACGACCTCGGAGCAGGTAGTCGCACCCATCGTGACCTCTGAGCCTTTGACCACGGAGTTGAAGGCCACAGCGATCGCCAGCCTGCCGGCTACCCCGACACCCGGCACGTCAGAAATCTACCTATGGGGAGACGTCGAATTGATGCCTCTTTACCGAGGTGACAAAGGGCCTCCGCTCTGGGCGGTCTATTCTGTGGGCATGGGCTTCTACGATCTGGAGGCAGGTCATTTCGTCGCCATCTATACCCATAAAGAGGGGAGCTGGCAGGAAATCGACCGTTTGGTGCTCACCGATTGCGCCGAGTACGTGGGAGAAGGATCCTTATGGCAGGTGTTCCTGGAACCGAGCCATATATGGCTGGAAATGCACAGCGGGGTGGGTGCTCACGGCGGCTGCTACGATCTCCTCAGTTTCGACGGCGAGGCACTGCACCATGAACTTGCCCACGCCAACGCCAACCCCGCAGCCGGTGGGGTAGACGACCTGGACGGGGACGGCACGCAGGAAGTGATCCTGGATCTGACCGACTACTATGTGTTTTGCTATGCCTGTGGTGTGTACTTGCCCAGATTCCAGGTGCTTCGCTGGGATGGAGGGCAATTGGTCGAGGCAGAGTTGGCGCCACTGCCGCCAACTGCGCCAAACGATCTGCAGCGCCTGAACGATCGCGCTGTCGGGTTGGCGCAGGCGGGTCTGTGGATGGAAGCCCGGGAAGCGATCGATGGGGCCCTGGGCATATACGTCGAGGATCCACGATTGAACTCGATCGTCGATTGGAATCGAACCCTGATCGAGCTACATGCCGAGGCCCTTCAGCTCCAGGTTCACAGCGGTATCTATCCCCTGTTGGCCAACGTATTCTACGGCGACTATGATGCCGCTGTGGATGTGATGCGTCCCCACACCATTGAGGAGATCTGGGGGCCCGATTCGCCGCTGCTGGAGGGCACCGTCGCCGAAGGTGCGGAGCTGGCGTTGAGCGACTGGATCTCCTGGACGACCAACATGGCGCTGCCGGTGCAGCCCGACCTGGCGCCAGCCTACTTTCTCCGGGGCTGGGCGGTTCATTTGCGCGATCCCGGGAACCCGCTGGTGCTGGCCGACGTCGAGCGAGCGGCCAAGTTAGCGCCCGGCGATCCTCTCTACACCGCAAGCCAAGCCTACCTGAAGGCTACTGTGCGAGCCGCCATCCCCGGAGAGGCCGCTATCATTTGGTGCATGGCTTTGGGTGACGTTTCCAGCGTCGAGCTGCTGGTTTCAGGCTGGAGTGCAGGGGGCTGGTCCCTTGTGGCAGGCCGTGACCCCTGCTGTGGACCGACAAGAGCACGGCTACTGTACGTGAGCCGGCCGTCAATCGGTCCCTGGATAGCGGGCGGAGGTGGATGCCTCCATGGTTCCCGTGAACTGGTCGTTCCCGAAAGGGGCAAGCATGACGACAGAAAATCGATGCCAGGTGTGTGGCAGGTCATCAACATTGATCCCAGAAGTGCTCTCAGTCTGTGTCGACTGCATCCGAACACGGTCTGACGAGGCTCTGCCTTCGATCCTGAAGACCCACGCCGAGATCCGCTGCGAGTTCGACCTGCCACCCGAACCACCACGGACAGCGGGCGGTATCGAGTGCCCCTTGTGCGTCAACGCCTGCCGTCTGGGCGAGGGGGAGGTCGGTGTGTGCGGCCTGCGTACCGTGCGCGAAGGACGGCTGGTTCACCTGGCAGGTACGAGCCGAGGCGCGCTGGTGAGCTGGTACGATGACCCACTGCCCACCAACTGTGTGGCCGACTGGGTCTGTGCAGGCAGCCGGGTGGCCAAGGCGCAACGCGGGCAGGGCAAGGTGAACCTGGCTGTGTTCTACGAGGCATGCACGTTCAACTGTGTTTCTTGTCAGAACTGGCACTTTCGCCTGAAGCGCCCGCCTGGCCGCGTCAGTGCTGAACAACTGGCTGCCCAAGCCCACCGGCGCACCTATTGTGTCTGCTACTTTGGCGGCGATCCGACACCCCAGATACCCCACGCCCTGGCAGCATCGCGCATCCTGGCGGAGCAGGGCGTGACTGTTTGCTGGGAGACGAATGGTTCAATGCACCCCCGCCTGTTGGATCGGGCGGTCGAGCTATCACTTCTCACTGGCGGTTGCATCAAATTCGACATAAAGGCATTCGACGAGAACCTGCACCTGGCACTGACCGGCGTGTCCAACCGGCGTACGCTGGAGAATTTCAGCCGGGCCGCCCGTCGCATTCCCGAACGCCCAGAGCCGCCACTGGTGGTGGCCAGCACGCTCCTGGTGCCGGGCTACGTGGACCCTGGGGAGGTGGGGTGGGTTGCCCGTTTTATCGCCGGTGTCGACCCTAGCATCCCTTACGCTCTTTTGGGATTCCATCCTCACTTTTTCATCCACGACTTGCCCCGCACATCGGTGCGCCATGCGGAGGCGGCGGAGGCGGCTGCCCGTGCCGCTGGCCTCACCCGGGTGAGGGTAGGCAACCGCCATCTATTGTCCCGCGACTATTGATGCCAGCGGAAAACCGGCGACATGCGCCTGGTGATGAAGCAAGGACGAAAGCCGGCTCGCCTGCATCTGTTGTCTTTGGTTCGTCTTGGGACGGTGATACTTTCCCAGGCAGGCTATTTCTGGTATAATGTTCTTAGCTACACTGAGCGAGGAACCACATGACGGATCGGATCGTGTCTCCCAGGAAGAACACAGAGGAAGCGGGGCTTGACGTGGGGCTGCGCCCCCAGACCCTGGACGAGTACATCGGTCAGGACCGTGTCAAAGAGAACCTACGCATCCTCATCGAGGCAGCCCAGGCGCGCCATGAGGCACTAGACCACGTTCTCTTCTACGGCCCGCCGGGACTGGGCAAGACGACGTTGGCCCACGTTGTGGCCAACGAGATGGGGGTGGGCATCAAGGTCACCGCTGGTCCGGCCATCGAGCGAGCTGGCGACCTGGCGGCTATCTTGACCAACCTGCGTGAAGGGGACGTACTGTTTGTGGACGAGGTACACCGCCTGGGCCGGGTGGTGGAAGAGGTGCTCTACCCGGCCATGGAGGATTTCGCCCTGGACATCGTCATCGGCAAGGGGCCTGGGGCGCGGAGCATCCGCCTCAAGCTACCGCGCTTTACTATCGTCGGTGCCACGACGCGCCTGGCCCTGATGACGGCGCCTTTACGGGCGCGGTTTGGCGCGGTCTACCGACTCGATTTCTACGACGAGGCGGCCATGCAGGCGATTGTATCCCGCTCGGCAGCTATCCTCGGAGTCAGGATCGATGATGGGGGCGTGGTTGAGATTGCCCGCAGAGCACGGGGCACACCACGGGTGGCCAATCGTCTGCTCAAGCGGGTGCGCGACTATGCCCAGGTTCGCGCCGACGGGGTCATTACAAGGGTGGTAGCTCAGAGCGCATTGGCATTGCTTGACGTCGATGTCCTCGGTCTTGACGACATCGACCGGCGGGTCTTGCACACCATTATTGAAAAGTTCGATGGCGGGCCGGTGGGCCTGGACACCATCGGCGCGGCCCTTTCTGAGGAGCCGGATACCATTATGGACGTCGTGGAACCCTACCTGCTGCAGCTCGGGTTCCTGGATCGCACACCGCGAGGACGCGTGGCTACCCGTCGCGCGTACGAGCACCTGGGTATCACCTACGAAGAGCCCCCACAGCCCAGTCTGTTCTAAGCTAGTTTCTGGCGCGAAATTTCTCCCGGGCCCGGGCACGGGGCCGGGTCTGCCCTTGGGGACGACGCCCGATCAGAAAGTGAGGCTCGAGCGAGTTTCGTGCAGAAAATTATGCGAAGGGACGTGTCGTTTCCTTCTGCGTGGGTAGTCCGCCAGTTGGTTGCCCTGTTGCTGACGAACATAGGTGGCTGGCCGTCCCGCCCTGGCGGGGTTGGTGCGCTCGAAATATCTAAGCATCCGGAAGGAAAAAACAGGCCAGGTCACGTGCCCGACCTGGCCTGTTCGATCGTGAAGTCCGAGAGGTTCATTCAGCAGGATTTGAAGGCTTCTCTTCCTCGGGCCTCTGCATCCAGGTCGAAAAGGCACCCAAGAACTCGATGGGCACAGGAAAGATGATCGTCGAGTTCTTTTCGACGGCAATCTCGGTCAGGGTCTGTAGATAACGCAATTGCATGGTCCCTGGTTGCTTCGCGATCACAGTGGCTGCCTCCTGAAGTTGTTGGGCGGCGTTGTATTCGCCCTCGGCGTGGATGACCTTGGCCCGTTTCTCACGCTCTGCCTCAGCCTGGCGAGCCATAGCCCGCTTCATAGTGGGCGGTAGCTCCACGTCCTTTACTTCGACAATGCTGACCTTGATACCCCAAGGCGCTGTCGCCTCGTCCACGATCTGCTGCAACTTGTGGTTGACCTCGTCGCGGTGGATGAGCAGCTCGTCCAGGTCTGACTGGCCGAGCACCGATCTGAGACTCGTCTGGGCGATCTGCCAGGTGGCCCGGTTGTAGTCTTCGACCTGGACGATGGCGTCATTGGGATCTATGACCCGGTAGTAAGCGACGGCGTTGACGCTCACCGTCACGTTGTCGCGGGTGATCGCTTCCTGTGTTGGTATGTCCAATGTGACAACCCTCAGGTCCACCTTGACCATACGGTCGACGATAGGGATGATGAAAAAGATCCCTGGTCCCTTGGCCCCCTGCAGGCGGCCCAGGCGAAAGATAACGCCACGCTCATATTCCTGGACGACCTTGACCGCAGAGAAAAAGATGACGGCCAGAAATACGACTGCAATGATCACACCTGCCAGCCCTCCGAACATCTTGCCTACCTCCTTTGCCCTATTCTCTCCCTACTCCCATGCTCAATTATACCGCAACTTGGGTGGGCTGGCAACTAGGCGCCTGCGTCGTCGAACCCCCCACAGGTCTTTTGCCGGGCGAGCACTGCCGCACCCAGGACACCCGCATGGTCGCCCAGCATGGTGGTGACGATGCGTATCTTGTCTGCGCCAGCCCGTTGGATGTAGTGCTGGCGTGCGGTCACGCGTATCGGCTCCAGGAACTCATCGCCCAAGGCCTCGACCACACCCCCGCCAAAGACAATCATCTCGGGGTCGATCAGGTTGACGATGGACGCCGTCAAAAGGCCCAGATACCACTGAACTCTGCCCATGATCTCAGTGACAAGGGGATCACCTTTGCGCAGGGATCTGGCAAGTATGCCGCTGGTGAGGCGCTTTTTCCCGCCATTGGTTAGTTTGGAGATCAGGCTCTCGCGCCCAGCGGACACCGCGATGCGAAGGTCTCTCTCGATGGCGGTGCGGCTGGCCACAGACTCCAGGCAGCCTCGCTTGCCGCAACCACACACCGGCCCGTCGGCGAACACGGTCATGTGGCCGACCTCTCCGGCAGCGTGGCGGAATCCGGTCCGCAGCTTGCCGTCCAGGATTAGGCCCCCACCAACACCTGTGCCCACGAACACCCCGACCATGTCCCGGGTCCCCTGGCCAGCGCCCAGCGTGTACTCGCCCAGGGTTCCCAGGTTCACATCGTTTTCCAGGCAGACCGGCACGCCCAGCGCTGTCGACAGGCGAGGTCCCAGGTCCACGGCTTCCCAGCCGGCCAGGTTAGGGGGATTGTATACGATGCCGCTTTCGGGATCTATCGGGCCTGGCGCGCCAATGCCCACACCTCTGACCTCCTGCCAGTCGATCCTGGCCCCGGCCGCTGCCCGCCGGGCGGTTTCGGCGATGCGCTCGATGACGACCTCGGGGCCTCTGTTCGCGCTCGTTTTGAGCTTGGCCTCGGCAGCGATGCGGCCGTGGCGGTCCACTATCGCCGCCAGGATCTTGGTGCCTCCCAGATCCATGCCGACAACGTAGGGCGCACTCGTAGCTTTCTGCTTTGGTTTGTCACTCATTCAGTCTCCTTCCTGGCCTAATCTGGCATCACTTCCCAGAAGTCGAGTTCCGACTTGGTCTGTTCGACAACGTCGTCGGGAATACGGATGTACATGCCCGAACCTTCCACTAGCTGGGTGCCATCCGGAAGGCGGATCTCGCCCCGTGCCTCGTACGCTCGCGAGCGCTCTCGTGTCAGCTCTCCCACGATGATCAATTCCTGGTCCAGGGGCACGGGTTTGCGGAATTTGATCTCCAGGCGGCCGGTGATGGCCCACACATTGTTGGGGCTGTGATGTCGACCTGGCAGCCCTCACTACCAACCCAGCTCCAGGCGGCCGGTGATGGCCCACACATTGTTGGGGACCTGTACGCGGCCCATAGTCTCGTCCAGGAGCGTGGAGATTATGCCTCCGTGCAAGTGCCCCGGATAACCCTGGTGTTCCGGCTTGGGCCGGAAGTGAGCAATGCACCGCCCCTCGTCGTCGGTGTAGAATTTCAGGTGCAGGCCGATGGGGTTGTCGATGCCGCATACGAAGCACATGCGGGAGTTTGGTTGTTTTTCCATATTTGTCTCTCCGGACCGTTGGTGAAAAGTAGCACCACTATTGCGGACTCTCGCCTGCATTATAGCATTGACGTTGGCTTTGGGCAAACCGCTCGGAGCCGAAACTCGTTCAGTTTGGTAGAGACTCGATTGTTATTCATAGCTGTGCCCCCATTTTGCATCACAGGTCTTTGGTGCTATACTAAAAGGTTAGAGGAAACGAGCAGATCCTTGGCAAGGCCTGGCTTCCTCGGCAATACAACCAGCAAGAATAAAGAAAGGTTTGACGACGTGAAAAACCAAGAAGTTGTGCGCCTTGTGGCGGCTGATGAGCAGAATGTGCCCTGGCGCAAGTGGGGCCCCTACCTGAGCGAGCGCCAGTGGGGCACCGTGCGCGAGGACTATAGCGCCGATGGCAATGCCTGGGACTATTTCAGCCACGACCAGGCCCGCTCCCAGGCCTATCGTTGGGGGGAGGATGGCCTGGGTGGCATCAGCGACGACCGGCAACGGCTCTGTTTCGCGCTGGCCCTGTGGAATGGCCAGGACCCGATCCTCAAGGAGCGGCTGTTTGGCCTCACCAACAGCGAGGGCAACCATGGCGAGGACGTGAAGGAGTACTATTTCTACCTCGACAGCACGCCGACCCACTCCTACATGAAATACCTGTACAAGTACCCCCAGGCGGCCTTTCCCTACAGCGACCTGGTGGAAACCAACCGTGGGCGGAGCCGACAGGAGCCGGAATACGAGTTGATCGACACCGGAGTGTTCGACGACGATCGCTACTTTGACGTCTTTGTCGAGTATGCCAAGGAGACGCCAGAGGACATTCTGATCGCCATCCAGGTCTTTAACCGGGGACCCGACGCGGCCGAGCTCCACGTGTTGCCTACCCTCTGGTTCCGCAACACCTGGTCGTGGTTCGAGACGGCCCCCAAACCGGTCTTGCAGCGGGTCGATGGCCCGCGGGGAGTGCCTGCAGTCGCGGCCCGCCATGAGGAGCTGGGCGAGCGCTACCTGTACTGCGAAGGGCAGGCATCCTTGCTCTTTACCGAAAACGAGACCAACGCCGAACGGATCTTTGGCCAGTCCAATCCCAGCCCTTACGTCAAGGATGGGTTCCACAATTACCTCGTGCACGGCCAGACCAGCGCGGTCAATCCCGACCAGGTGGGTACCAAAGCCGCGGCCCACTACCACCTGACCCTTGGCCCTGGCCAGGCGACGATCCTCCGCCTGCGTCTGAGCGATGCAGCACCCGCAGCGCTGGTGGAGCCATTTGGCGATGAGTTCGATCAGGCTATGCAAGCGCGCCTGCGCGAGGCAGACGAGTTCTACGACTATGTCACGCCCGACTCCTTGGATCCCGACGCGGCCCACGTGATGCGCCAGGCGCTGGCCGGCATGCTGTGGTCCAAGCAGTACTACTACTACGATGTGGACCGCTGGCTCGAGGAGCGGGGCGCTGACCCGCTCTCGCCCAGCCGGAAGCTGGCCCCACGCAACAACGACTGGTACCACATGCTCAACGCCGAGGTCATCTCCATGCCCGACAAATGGGAGTATCCATGGTATGCCGCCTGGGACCTGGCCTTCCACACCTTGGCCCTTGACATTGTAGATCCTGCCTTTGGCCGCCAGCAACTGGAGCTGATGCTGGGCGAGCATTACCTGCACCCCAGCGGCCAGATCCCGGCCTACGAGTGGAATTTTGGCGACGTGAACCCGCCGGTGCATGCCTGGGCGACGATCTTTAACTATCGGACGGAGCAGGCGTTGGGTAGCCAGCCCGACGTGGAGTTCCTGGAGCACGCCTTTCACAAACTAATGCTGAACTTTACCTGGTGGGTGAACCGCAAGGATCCGACCGGGCGCAATGTCTTTCAGGGCGGCTTCTTGGGTTTGGACAATATTGGGGTCTTTGATCGTAGCGCGCCCCTGCCCACCGGCGGCTATCTGGAACAGGCTGATGGCACTGCATGGATGGCCCTGTTTGCCCAGAACATGCTCGAGATCGCCGTTGAACTGGCCCTGCACAAGCCGGTCTACGAGCAGATGGCCGTCAAGTTCTTTGAGCACTTTCTCTGGATCGCGGCGGCCATGGACCGCGTTGGCGAGCAGCAGGACGAGATGTGGGACGAGGAGGACGGCTTTTTCTACGACTTGTTGCGGCTGCCGGATGGCCGGGCCGGCCGCCTGAAGGTGCGCTCGATGGTGGGGCTGCTGCCTTTGTGCGCGACGACCGTGTTTCAGCCCGAGGCCCTGGAAAGGCTGACGCGTTTCCGGGAACGCGCCGGACACTTTTTGCGAACGCGCCCGGAACTGGTGGCTAACATCGTGTCACCCGGACAGCCTGGTCACGGCGGCCGGCATCTGCTGGCTCTCCTGGACGAGCGCAAGCTGCGCCGCGTACTGGCGCGCATGCTGGACGAGGATGAATTCCTCAGCGACTATGGCATCCGCTCCCTGTCCCGCTACCATCTGGAGCATCCCTATGTTGTTCGCTGGGGCGGTGAGGAGTTCAAAGTCGAGTATCTGCCGGCCGAATCGACGACCGGCATGTTTGGCGGAAACTCCAACTGGCGTGGCCCGATCTGGATGCCGACCAATGCGCTGATCATCCGCGCCTTGCTCAGCTTCTACCAGTACTATGGCGACGAATTCACCGTAGAGTGTCCCACCGGTTCAGGCCAGCAGATGACCCTGTATCAGGTGGCGGAGGAGATCGG
>Ga0180437_10003131_pt1 | contig 25062 bp, 23 predicted proteins | sample SS_ome_4_FD_132410 | JGI IMG/M metagenome (GOLD analysis project Ga0180437, IMG submission 132410) | Hypersaline lake sediment archaeal communities from the Salton Sea, California, USA - SS_3_D_1 metaG | ecosystem: Environmental > Aquatic > Non-marine Saline and Alkaline > Hypersaline >... | reverse complement strand
TGTTAAAGGAGCAAATAATATTATTGCATTAAGGTGCTGTCTTTTCAGCAATCGATGGGAGGATTATTGGGAATATCGGGCGATTAGATGAGGGCTATCATAAAATTGTCTCACACCCATTTTAATGTATGTACTTGACACAAATATCTTAATCTATTTTTTTAAAGGCATTGGAAATGTTGCACAGAATCTACTAAGTAAATCACCTAAAGATATTGGAATACCTGCAATTGTTTTATTTGAGCTTGAAGTTGGTATTAAAAAATCAAAATCGCCCCAAAAACGGATCAAACAGCTTAATGACCTAATTTCTATTGTTAATGTTCTGCCTTTTGGAAAGGCGGAAGCAAAAGCTTCTGCACAAATTCGTGTTCAACTTGAAAAAAAGGGGACTCCAATCGGTCCCTATGATATTTTAATCGCGGGAACAGCCTTAGGGAATCAAGCAACATTAGTCACACACAATTTAGAAGAATTTAAGCGTGTCAAAAATCTAAATGTTGTCGATTGGTGTTAGCCCGCATTCTCACCAGTATCTCCACAAACTCCGCCCCATTCCCCACAATTCTCAAAAAAGTGGACCTCGAAGTGGCTTGTTCCCTAAAAGACTTTTTACCGGGTTACATGCAGGTGGAGGAAATCAAAAAAGCAGCGGAAAAGATCGGAGTGAAAAAAGGGATAAAAAAAGGAAAAAAAGAAGGAAAAATTGAAATGGCAAAAAACTGGAAAGAAAATGGAGTGGATATTTCTTTGATTGCTATATCATCCGAGCTGTCAAAAGAAGAGATTGAGAAGCTTTACACCTACAAATTTCCAGATATCAAAACTCCGTCCCCAAGTTTCCACTAAGTTTCCATGATATTATGACGCAGATTTCAACAAATCGATATACATTACAAGGAAAAGACCCAAAGATTTGATCTTAGGCGGTTGTATAAAAAAGTACGGAAATACGGGGCATGCAAGAAAGTATGCATTTCCTACGGGTGGTTGACCCATTCCCACGGGTCTATGACCCTCTCCTACGGGTCTTTGACACACTTCCTACGGGTGGTTGATCCCTTCCTACGGGTCTATGACCCACTCCTACGGGTCTATGACCCACTTCCTACGGGGGGGTGACCCATTCCTGCGGGTCTCTGACCCCTTCCTACGGGTCTTTGACATACTTCCTACGGGTGGTTGACCCCTCTCCTACGGGTCCCTGACCCACTCCTACGGGTGGTTGACCCACCCCTACGGGCCCCTGACCCCTTCCTACGGGTGGTTGACCCACTCCTACGGGTCTTTGTCACACTTCCTACGGGGTGGTTGACCCCTTCCTATGCAAAAAATATGGCACTAAATGTAAAGATGGAGGGATTATAATCTTAAACACCGGTTGTGAAATAATTTCGATCAATACGCGGAGTAAAAGAAGTACCAGGCAAAAGGCAAAAAATCAAAAGAGATACCGAAATCATTGCTTTTGGGGTCTTTATCTCTCGAATCTCCAGGAAAACCGGTCAAAGATAATAACAACGCGCTGATTTCTTTGACTATTTTTTCATTTTTATAATCCATTTTTTGCCTTCGGCAGCCTGGGCAATGTTTTTGACATAAAGTTAAAGGTTGTTTTTAGTACCTTTTAGTACTATAAACCGGACCTGGGCGGCATCCTGCGGATACACCTGGTCCGGATCTTTTCAGGACCGCCGGATGGGCAGGAAGAAAAGAACTTTCTTAACCTTTAGCCCTGCCCATCCAACTGATCTAACTCTTTTTGTTACCTTGACTATTTCCAGGGGCTCTTTTGAAAAACCGCCCCTGAACCCCGCAAAACTTTTGTCTATGGGAGATAATGCAAAAATGTCGCAATATGCCATGAACGTTAATAAAACCCATCTGTGATGGGCGCCCCCTGGACGACCCCCGAAAAACTTTTTATAAATTGATATAACATCCGACAATTTCTTGTGTTTTCTAATGAATTAGCTAATTTTAGGAAGCCTTCGCGATAAGTGCTTTGATGCCAGACAAGAAATCCTCGTCCGAAAGTGGAAAAGATAATGGAATTGCTGTATAATAAATAGACCGATTTTTCCAATGAATAAAAATGATCGAATGAAGGATAAAAAAGTATGAGAATTGACCGGTTCAGGGTAATTATCGTGGGTCGCATACTGGTATTGAGTGCATCAATATTCCTGCTCTTTTATTTCTTACGGAAGCAGGAATTTTTTGTGGCAAATATAATACTGGGACTACTGATTTTATATCAAATATACGGACTCATCCATTTTGTTGAAAAAACCAACCGGGAACTGAACCGCTTTTTTAATTCCATTCAAACCAATGACTTTACCCAGAGCTTTTCAACCAAAAGTCTCGGAGACTCTTTCGATAATTTAAAAAAATCCTTTAACCAGGTCACCCGGAAGTTTTTAAAACTCCGTTCAGAAAAAGAGGAGCATTTCCAGTATCTACAAACCGTGATCAAACATGTGGGGGTCGGGCTGATTTCATATAAACCAAACGGTGAGATCGAACTTATAAATACCGCTGCCAAACGGCTCTTTAATATTAACAACATAAGGAATATTAAATCCTTTGAACAATTCAGTAAACCAATGGTAAATAAACTGTTTAGTCTGAAGCCCGGGGAGAGCACTTCATTAAAAATCGAGTCAAATGAAAAAACCATATACCTCTCCATCAATGCCATTCAATTTAAAATAAAGGATGAATATTATACCCTCGTATCACTCCAGGATATCCAATCCGAGATTGAACGGGAACATATGGCAAAAGAGCTTGAAATTGCATGGAATGTTCAGAAATCTCTATTACCCGGTAAGAACCCAGATATACCGGGGTTTGATATAACTGGAATGTGTAAACCTGCTAGAGAAGTCGGTGGAGATTATTATGATTTTATCCCGATTGGAACGAATAAACTGGCAATGATTATCGGAGATGTTTCTGGAAAAGGAATCCCTGCTTCATTTTACATGACCCTGACAAAAGGATTTATCCAATCCCACACGAGAGAAATTACATCGCCAAAAAAGGTGCTCATTAAAGTAAATGAGCTGATGTACCACACAATAGACAAACGATCTTTTGTGACTATGTTTATTGTTGTACTGGACTGGAAATTAAAAAAAGTCGTCTGTGCCAGAGCAGGCCATAACCCGATCATCCATTATTCAGACAAAAATGGAAAAATCATCATGATCAAACCCGATGGGATTGCATTGGGATTAAGAGAAACTACTGTTTTTTCAGAATCCATTCGGGAATACGAACTGCAGCTTGAAGATAATGACTGGTTGATCCTGTATACGGACGGCCTTACTGAAGCTGTAGATACAGATTCCCGTGTATTTGGGGAAAAAAGGTTGACACAATCGGTAAGGGAAAATTCTCATAAAAGCGCTGAATCCATGGTAGAAACCATATTTAATGGTGTACAGACGTTTACTGATGGTTGTGACCAATACGATGATATGACAATGATCGCTGTTAAAACAATTCCGACAAATGAGTCTTCTTCTTAAATAATGAAGAAAAGGAGTTGTGAAGCAAGATGAATCATAATTTTTTTATTTCTCTTCTTAGCGCCGTTCTTCTTTTAATGGCACCCTGCTGCTCTGAAAAAAAAGAAAAGGAGGTAAAACCCATCCAGGAACCAGGAGGAAAAAAAGAATGGCTGCCTGAGATTATCCCCTATCTCGATAGTAAACCTTCGGCAATCGACGGGCAGGGACAGGCAGTTATTAATCCAAAAGGTCCCTTTCCAGTAGGCTCAAGGGCTGATTTCGAGATCACTTTTACTGTGGGCAAGGCAGGTATTGCACCGAGCGGATTCGTAATGCTGCAAATTTCTCCATGGTGGGGCTGGAGTAAACCGCAGCATTTTAGTCGGGATGCTGAAGGATTTACCACTGCTACCCCTTCATTTAACGACCCTTCCTTTCAAGTAAAAGTACTTGAAATGAATCGGATTCTTGCTTTTTCCCGCCAACGACATTTAACGCCTGGCGAAACCATTACCTTTACATACACCCAGGCTCGTGTGGATATGTTTGCCGAGGCAGAGGAACTTTTTATGGTCTTTGTTGACGCCGATGGGAATGGCCATTCAGCATGTATTGCCGATCCACCAACCATCAGAACCCTGGCCCGCGAACCCGTGCATTTGAACCTGGTGGCACCGTCCCAGGCTGTCCCGGGTGAAACGATTCGATTATCTGCAGCACCACTCGACAGCATCGGCAACTGGAGTCAATTCCCCAGCGGTTCTTTTGTTCTTACGGTTACACAAGATGGAATAGTAACAGGACAAAAAAATGTAAAAACAAGGGGGAATGAAAAAACCATTGTGTTTAATTATACACTCCCCGGCGAGGGTGTCTACTTTTTTGATATAAAAGGTCCTTCCGGGTTGGCCGGTAAGAGCAATGTGACCCTTTGTCAGAAAGGAACCCCCTATTTAAAACTCTATTTTGGGGATATTCATGGTCACAGCAGGCTTTCAGACGGTACAGGCACACCCGAAGATTACTACCATTTTGCCCGCGAAGTCTCTGGCCTTGATATTGCAGCACTGACTGACCACGCTGATTTTGGAATGATACAAATCAAGGGAGAGGTCTGGAAACGAATTAAAGATGCTGCAAATGATATGTACGAACCCGGTGGTTTTGTTACATTTGTCGGTTTTGAATGGACCAACTGGAAGTATGGTCATCGTAATGTCTATTACCTGGACGGAGATGGTCCGATTTTCCGCTCGATTGACCCGGATTGCAACACCCCGGAAAAGTTATGGAAGCTGATTTCTCCTTACGAGGCAATGACCATTGCCCATCATGTAGGTGGCGGACCCGTGCCCATAGATTGGAGTATCCCACCGGGTCCAAACGAGTGCCTGGTGGAGATTTGCTCGATTCATGGATCATCGGAATATTATGGCTGTGAATCTGGCATTTATCATCCAGAAGAGGGGCATTTTGTACGGGATGCCCTTTCTCGCGGTTATAAGCTCGGCATCATCGGTTCGGGTGATACCCACGACGGCCACCCGGGACAGCGCAGCATAAATGCGCCAGTGACCGGGATCCTGGGAGTATACGCTTCCGAACTCACCAGGGAAGCTGTATGGGAAGCGTTTCGAAAACGCCGGGTCTATGGAACCAGTGGTCCTAAAATCATCCTCAACTTCAGGGTATGTGATTCCCCCATGGGATCAGAAGTCAACTGGGCAGCGTCTAAGGGGCCTATTCCAATTGTATTTCGTTCCGTTTGCTGTGATAAAATTGACCGTATTGAAATCATTCGAAACGGCATTCCGATTTTTAGAGAAAAAGGTGAGGATGTATTTATTCAACTTTTAATCGAAGACCCAGAGCCGCCAAAAGGTACATCCTGGTATTATGCCCGTGTCCTTCAAAAAGACGGAAACATGGCCTGGTCAAGCCCGGTGTGGGTGACGGTTCAGTAAGAGCTAAGTAACCATAATAAAATAAATTGCCGCGAAGCGGCTTAACAAAAGTTTTTGGAAGTCCAGAAACCTTTTTACAAAAAGGTTTCTGGCCGCCGGAGGCAACCGATCTTTATTTCTGCCCATACGTGTTCTTGAAAACAAAAGCTTGCAGAGGTTTTCGGGGAACCTGTCTGGGGGTATAACCGGAGTAACCCAGGGGGATGAGTTCTATTACCGTACGATTCTCTGGAAGATTCAGGATTTCTCCGGCTCTTTGAAAATCAAAAAGTCCCACGTGTACGGTTCCGAGTCCCTCTGCTGCCGCAGCCAGAGTCAGATGTTCAGTGGCAATACCCAAATCGAACATCACCCAATCGCCTCTGCTGGTCACTGGTTTTCCTTTGTAACAACCAGAGAGACCGGTTATACCCACTGCGCATACCAATACTGGTGCATCGACAATGGCACTGACAGCCGGGTTGTTGGTGGAAAGCGTTTGTTGTAATTGTTCTTTTATTGCCGCTTCTGTAACCAGGATAAGTTCCCAGGGCTGGGTATTGGCCCATGATGGCGCTGCCCGAAAGGCTTCGAGGACACGGGTCAACACATCGTCAGGAATAGAATCGGATTTGTATATCCTTACGGATTGGCGTTTTTTTATAACTTCGTAAAAGTCCATGATAGAACCTCCTTATTTAGAAATGATGCTATTCTTTTTCTATTCTATCATAACGTTCAACAAAAAAAAAGCGAGTATTTTTGTTCAATGTTCACTGTTCAATGTTCAAAGTTCAAAGTTGATTAGCTCAAAAGTTTAAAGGAGGGATAAGGTGCCGTGCAAGAATGAGGCTACCCCCCCATGTAACATTCTTTTCATTCATTTTTAATTTTTTTAATATTTATAGCCTAAAAAATCAATTTTATTAATTCCTAAATTAAATAAATTTATTTTTTTGGGCAATATTTTTAATATATTTAATTTCAATTTTCTATTTTTTCTTGGCATTTATTTTATTCGCTATTAGCGGGGTAGAGGATTGATTAGATTCTAAGCAAAAAAACATATTTCTTTATTAATTTTGTTTTAATAATTTAAGCCCCGTCATGTATCCTGTATATGTCCTTTTAATAAGCTTTTTCGACTTTCTTTTTAATAAATTATTAATAATTTGTCAGAAAATATTAATAATTATGCCTAAGAAAATTCTTTCAATGTCCACCTGGGCTTTTTCTTCGAACCTATATTTTTGATCGTTCCATCCTTCCTGGCTATTTCTTGAAGCAAATTATTTATTTTTATAGAGAAAAAAGGGTGACAGGTGCAGCAACATTAGAAAGAATACAAAACCCCGGTAATCCCGTAATTTTATAAATCCTGGTTCAGATATTTCTTTTCCTTTCTTTTTCTCGCCTCTTTATATCCTTGATCATCTTCATTAATTCATTGTCGGAGATAGCCTCAAATTTCGATTTGTCATAAATGTAAACCATGTATAATTTTGTTAAGCCAGTATCATCAATCTTCAGATTTACAATAATGTGAGTAAGTACTCTTACACCACCTCTTTTTCCTTTTCCTTTACTTTTTACTGCCAGTCTTATTTTAAAACAATCATTTCCAATAGGAGTCCCCATTTTTGGATTTGATTGAAGCGCTTCTTCAAGGTCCAGCAATTCAGATTTAAGTGAGGGGTACTTCTTTATTAAACTCTTTGCAGCTTTTTTAAAATTCTCGGTTACCCTTATATCAACTTTCATCCAGGAATTCGGATAAGGAAGGAGCTGATTTCTTTCCTTTTTCAATCTCTTCGATCTCATGAAATGATTCCGTTAAAATCTCTTTTAAATCGTAGTATTGTCTGAGGCGATTATAGTCCTCGATCAACTCTGACCACTCGTTCAAAGGGATCTGTACCGCGACTTTATTTCCACTGTTATCTGTTAAATAATTAATATTCATTTGCATTGTATTTCTATTTTAATATAGTCTTCTGCTTTTTTCAATATTTTCCGTGATTTTTCTCTCTAATTGCGAACAAAAAAACGGGGCAGGCCAATTATTAAATTTCAAATGCGTTTAAAGGGAAAATTAAAAGCCTTCGAAGATTATCCACTAATCTCGGCTGATTATGAACGTGCGGCAGAGTATTATAATAAGTGCAGGAAAAATGGCATCCAGGGATCACATATCGATTTTTTGATATGTGCGGTAGCCAAAAGAAATAAGATGGTTATATTTACCAGTGATAATGATTTTCGGAATTATTCCGGGGTTATGGAATTGAAGCTTCATGTTCCCAGAGAATTTGATCAAAACATTTCATAAAAACTTCACTCTATATTCAAATTTTTTTCAAAGTCAGATTCTATTATTATGGCAGTGGCCATAAAACAAAATTGACAATAATGCCGGTGATTGCTAATATTATATCCTATAGGAGTTAAATAATATGACACAGACAATCTTGATAATCGAAGACGAAGGCGGGATCGTGGATAATGTTGTGTATGCCCTTAAAACCGAAGGTTTTAACACCCTCTGGTGTTCCACTGGTACGGAAGGATTGGAAACGGTAAAATCAAACGATATCTCTCTGGTAATCCTGGATGTGGGGCTGCCGGATATCAATGGTTTCGAGCTGTTTAAAGATATAAAGAAGGTGAGCAATATCCCGGTGATCTTCCTGACCGCCCGCTCGGAAGAAATCGATCGGGTGGTGGGACTGGAAATCGGTGCTGACGATTATGTAACCAAACCGTTCAGCCCCAGGGAATTAACCGCCCGTGTGAAAGCTGTTCTGCGGCGAGTAAGTCAACCTCCGACCTCAAACTCTAAAAGTAAAATCAGTAAATCCTTTCCATTTGAATGTGATGATAAAAAGAATGCAATCACCTATTACGGAGAACAATTGCAAATCTCGCGGTACGAATATCGGATATTAAAAATCCTAATCGATCATCCCGGGTGGGTTTACAGCAGGGAACAATTAATGGAAATGGCATGGGAGGAACCAGACATGAGCCTGGTCCGAACAGTGGACGCCCATATCAAAAACCTGCGCCAAAAACTGAAAAAAATAACCCCTGATTGTGATCCTATTGTTACCCACAGGGGAAGCGGGTATGCGTTAAAGGAGGATTGGTGAAAATCTGTTATCGTATTTTTCTTGGTTTTGCAGTTATCCTGGCAGCAGGTTTCTATTTCCTGATTTCCTGGATAATGAGCGATGTCAATGTCCAGCCTAAAAAATCAATGGAAGAACCACTGGTGGACATTGCCCATATTCTGGCCTCTTTCCTGGAACAAAATATATATAACGAAGGGGATAACGATAGCAATAAGATATCCACGGGCCTGCTGGAGGTTTTCCTGGATAATGCAGGAAAACGGAGATTTTCTTCCCGGATCTACGAACTAAAGAAAACACAGGTCAGTCTCGGGGTGTATGTAACGGATAAACAGGGAATTGTCATTTATGATTCGAATAACGGCCAATGGGTGGGTCAGGACTTCTCCAGGAAAAATGATGTCTTCTTAACCATGAGGGGCAAATATGGGGCCCGTACCACCCGTCTTGATCCTGAAGACCCGATGAGCAGTGTGGCCTACGTGGCTGCACCTATTGTTTTTAAAGGTGACATCATCGGGGTATGTACGGTGACAAAACCCTGGCAAAGTATCAACTCTTTCATAGAAACCACTCGACAAAAGATCATCGCTGTAGGGATTACTGCATTTGCCGCAGCCCTTGTTCTGAGTTTTTTTATTTCTTACTGGATCACCCGTCCCATCCGGCTGCTGACCGCGTACGCTGATACAATCAAGGAAGGAAGACGCACCACTCTGCCTAAACTGGGAAAAGGTGAAGTAAAAGTGCTGGGGGATTCGTTTGAAAAGATGAAAGAATCGCTGGAGGGGAAAAAATATATTGAAAAATATGTTCAAACCCTTACTCATCAGGTCAAAGGACCTTTATCCGCTATCCGCGGAGCAGCCGAATTGCTCCAGGAGGAAATCCCGGAAAAAGACCGACAAAAGTTCATCTCCAATATCGATATGGAAAGCAAACGAATCCAGCGTATTGTGGACCGGATGCTGGAGTTAGCCTCTTTGGAACAGCAGCGGGAACTCCGAAACGTGGAAAACATCAATTTGAGCCAGCTTGTAACAGATATTGCCGATGGGTTGGCAGTCATGGTGAATCGCAAAGAGATTACACTTTCCCTGAGTGTGGGTGAAGGTCTGTGTTTCAAGGGGGAACGGTTTTTGGTTCATCAGGCCGTTTTCAACCTGCTGCAAAATGCCGTGGATTTTACACCCAAAGGGGGAACCATTTCAGTGGAGATTCGGGAGCATTTTGGCCGACTTTTTTTGATCATCCGTGATACCGGTGCAGGAATTCCTGATTATGCCATGGATAAAATTTTCGATAAATTTTACTCGCTGCAGCGTCCGGATACCGGACAGAAAAGCTCTGGTCTCGGCCTTTCCCTGGTTAAAGAAGTGGCCGAACTCCACAACGGGGATATCACTATAAAGAAGAACTCCCCCCATGGGACCGTTGCCATCCTCAAACTCGTGGGAGGCAGTTGAGCACCATTACATTTTCTCTACTTCTTTGATCAATTCATTTATCTGGTTTTTTAATTGAGGGGAGTAGGCTTTTGACAGTGCTCTTTCCAGGGTATCCAGCGCTTTATTCTTTTCCCCCATTTTACTATAAAGCCTCCCGATATTTACCAAATAGCTGACATCCTCCTCAGTGAGCAGGGACAATGCTTTTTCATAGTAATAAAGAGATTTTTTGTATTCCTTTTTGGTTTCAAATATAATCCCTTTTAGATTATAAAGAGGGGCAAAGCTTTTATTTTTTTCCAATCCTTTTTCTACATAGCGCATTGCAGAATCCAATTTATTCTGAGTCAACTCCAACCGTGCAAGATTGGCATAGGCATTTTCAGGCGTTCGGTATTTCTCAGCATTGGCGGCAACTAAAAAATTTTCTCTGGCTAATTCATATTTTTTGGTTTCTGTGAAAATCACCCCCAGGTAATTATAGGCGTCGAAAGAGTGGGGATTCAAAGAAATCACACGTCTAAAATTTCTGACCGCTTTATCAAACTCCCTTCTGTTCAGGTAGACAATACCCATCCCATTGATGGCTCCCACGAGGCTGGGATTTTTTTTCAATGCCTGTAGGAGATTTTTCTCTGCCAGGTCGATATTACCTGCATTGAGATAAAAGATGCCCTGGTTTAAATAATATTCCGCTGAGCCAGGTTTAAGCTGACCGGGATAATTCTGCGCTTTTTTTTTGGCGCAAGCCGTGGTCATTAAGAATAAAACGATAAGTATGAGAATAAGTGATATTTTTTTCATTTGGCCCCCTTTTTTTTAATAACTTTATATGCTTCAACTGGAACTGACAATCCCTGTAGTTTTCTTTCTCCCAGGCCTTCAAATTCAAATAAATCCCTGGTGAGCTTGTAAGTCGCTTCAGAGACAACGATTTCGTTTGCTCCGGCCACAGAGGATTCCAGTCGTGAGGCAATATTAACCGTATTGCCAATGACAGTATAATCATAACGTTTGGGTGAACCGAAATCCCCGGATACCAGTTTCCCGGTATTGATTCCGATCCTGATTTTTATCTGATCAATGGGTGCGAGTTGACGATTTCTTTCTTCCTGTTTTTCAATCATATCCAGGGCCGTAATAATTGAAAGTTCAGCGTGATTGTCAATTTCAAAAGGAACGCCAAAAACCGCCATAATGCCATCGCCGATATATTTATCCAGCGTCCCGTTATGCTGAAATATAATATCTGTCATTTCTGAAAAAAAATTATTTAAGAATACACCGATTTCCACAGGGTTCATATTTTCCACCCGCGGGGTGAAGCCCACAATGTCCATAAAAAGCACAGAGGCTTCAGTTTCTCGATACGCCATTAACTCCATAGTCGTCGTATCCTGTGATGCCATAATTCGTGATACTACAGAAGGGGAATGGTACCGTTCCAGCCGTGCTCGTATTTTTTTCTCACGGTCCAGTTTGTTTAAACTGTTGATCCCTTCAATGGAAAGACCTGTAAAATTGGCAATAATGGACAATATTTCCAGGTCTTTCTCCTGGAACATTTGATTAAATTCCGTGGTATCAATGTAGATAAGCCCATAGATTGATTTTTTTGTCCATATGGGAACGGAAATGGCTGACGTGATACCATACATGATAATACTCTGAGCACCATCAAAACGAGAATCATCTTGAGTATTGGATGAAAGTATCGCTACTTTTTCTTTAATGGCTTTCATTGCAATGGTCTTGGAGATAGTTACCTTTTCTTTATCCTTCCCTTTCCTGGTATGGGAGTACTTCAATTCCAGATCTTCCTGGTTTTCGTCACAGGAGAAAATGAACAGTCGTTTGGGTTTCAGGGATTCGAAAATCAATTCCCCCACCTTTTCAAAACTGTCCTCAATACTGCTGGAAGCAATGAGGTCTTTGCCCAGCAGCGTTAAAGAGGTCATAATATTAAGCTTGGTTATTTCTAACTTTTTCTCTTTAGGTATAATAAATTGATCTGAGAGGGGAATCACCATTGATATTTTCTGGTCGTCTACACTGCTGAAGCTCTCGGTCTTGGATACCGACAGAAATTTAAGCATTGTTCTGCCAATGGTTATATTATCACCCACTTTGAGGACTTTCTCTTTAGTTCTCCTGCCGTTAACAAAGGTACCGTTGGTACTGCCCAGATCGATTATTTTATAACTCTCTTTTGTTTTTACAAATTTGCAATGGTTCCTGGAAATGGAATTATCATTCACTTGAAAATCATTGGTGGTTAATTTACCAGTGGTAATCACCTCTTTCGTAAGATGATAGCTTTTCAGTTCATCATTAACTGTATATTCTAATTTAAATTCCATTCTATTTTTAAGCTCCTTTTCATCAATCCTCTTAAGGCTTCAATGGGGACTTTATTGTTGAATAAAATCTCGTATACCTCGTTTGAGATAGGCATTTCAATGCCCATTTTATCGGACAGTTGTTTGATGGCTTTGGTGGTTTCAACGCCTTCCGCTACCATGGCGGTGGATTTTTCAATTTGTTCCAGGGTTTCACCCTTTGCGATGCGTTCTCCCAGTTGAAAGTTTCGTGAAAGGGACCCGAAACAGGTGAGCATCAAATCACCGATTCCTGCAAGTCCCCAGAAGGTTTCCTGCCGGGCACCCATTTTGATACCAAATCGTGAAATCTCCATGCTGGCCCGCGTTACCAAAGAGGCTGTGGTATTGTAACCGTAACCGGTCCCTTTGATAATTCCGGAAGCAATGGCCATGACATTTTTTATCGAACCGGCCACTTCGATCCCGGTGAGATCATCGGTTCTGTAAATGCGTAAAATATCAGAGGAAAAATCATTCTGAATTTTTTTAAGGATTTCCTGGTTTTTGGAACTGGCCACTACAACTGTGGGATGATTTGAAGCCAGTTCCCTGGCAAACGAGGGACCGGAAATCGTGACCCACTGCTTGATAATGTCCGGTCCCAGAACCTCTACTGCCAATTGAGATATGGTTTTTAACGAGGTAGACTCAAATCCCTTTGAAAGATTAACAATCAGCTTATTTTCAACAATTCCTTTTAGCTCTTTAAAGGTGTTTCGTATAAACTTTGAAGGTACCGCAAATATAACGATATCCACTGCTTTTACTTCTGATTTCAAATCCGAGACAGGTATTAAGTAAGGCGAAAGCTTTATTCCCGAGAGGAATATATGGTTCTCATGGTTTGATCGAATGGACTCGATGATTTCCGGCTCCAGCATCCATAGTTTAATGGGATGCTTTTTTATCAATGCCAGGTAATTGGCAAATGCGGTTCCCCATGAACCGCCTCCGATTACAAGTATCTTATCCATTTGTCTTCCAACTAAATTTATTTTCAGTTCCGGCAGTCATCCGTTGAATATTGGGACCATGCTTCACAATAATCAACAGTACAACAACCAGAACAATCGTTGATACCTCTACAATATGGGTAAAGAGAGTAAAAAAGAAGACCGCTGTAACGCCTGTAATTGAGCCGGCAGACACATATTTTGTGAGAAAGAGGGTCAAGAAGAATGCACAGGCAAACACCACCACTGATGGAAAGTGGAACATCAAAAAAACTCCCAACAAGGAGGCCACTCCCTTCCCCCCTTTGAATTTTAAATAAAGGGAGAACATGTGACCAATGATGACAGCAGCACCACCCAACAATATTGTCACCGGTGAATCAAAGTGACGAAGCCCGTAAGCAATGACGATAATGCCTTTCAGCATATCCAATATCAATGTAACAATACCCACCCGCTTCCCTTTGATTCGCAGTATATTGGTGGCTCCGATATTTCCGCTTCCTTCACCCCTGATATCTTTTCTTTCCGTTAAAAAATAAAGAATAAATCCGAAGGGAATGGAACCCAGCAGATAGGAACAAACGATAAAAAGAATTTCATGCTGTGACAAGGGATATCTCCTTCAATATCGTGTAAATTGGCCCTTCCGGGGTCAGTTGGCTTTTAAACACCTGGAAGTGCGTGACGTTTAATTCAGATATGAAACGCTCACTGTTCTTTTCAATCATTTCAAAAAAAGATTTAAAATTAAATGGTTTTTTATTACGTGCTGCAGTAATATGGGGTTTAAATTGACGTCGTTCTTTATTTATGCCTGCTTTCTCCAGTGTATTTTCTATCCTATTGTACATATCTTCAAGTTTGTCGTTTTTGTCGATGCCGATCCAGAGGATATTGAGATCACGACCTTTTCCGAATTTTCCACACCCAGTTATATTTAAATCAATCGCCCCAGTATTAAAATCTGCGTGGTTTAGGAGTGTTTCAATTTGAGAATAGTCTTCAGAAGATACGTCGCCGATAAATTTTAATGTGATATGAAGATTTTCCCGCTTTGTCCATTTCAAAGGGGTGGAAATTTTTTTTAAAGGTTTTAAGAATTTCTCTATTTTTTCAAGTACCCGGTCACTCAACTTTATTCCAATAAAAATTCTCATAAATGGATTATAGAATAAATGGTGTTTTTTGTAAAGAAGATATTTTAACCAATCCCATAATTAATTTTTTTAATATTTATGCCATAAAGACTTTTTTCTGAGTTTCTATTGAAATTCCAAAGTATTTTCTATAAAATACGCTTATGATCTTCCAAGGAGTCAAAATGAATTTACCAGAACCTGCCCATTTTTTTATTAGGTTTAATAATCAACCAAACGCGGAGAAAAGACACTATGTACACGGCTAAAAAGCTTTATGACCAGTTCTGGAAACTTTGGTACTGGTACGTCAGCCGTGTTGACAAAAATTCAGAAGTTACGTTTATGAATTATGGCTTTTCAAACTTTGAAGAATTAGATTTAAGCAAGGAAGACGAGTTTAATCGCTATCCTATTCAGCTTTACTACTATATTGTTTGTCACTTAAACATCAAAGGTCTTGATGTACTTGAAGTAGGTTCAGGGAGAGGAGGGGGAGCTGAATATATTACCCGCATATTCAAACCAAAATCATATAAAGGTGTCGACCTGAATGGAAAAGCCGTAAAATTTTGCAACAATCATTATTCACATGAAGGATTGTCTTTTTCTCAAGCCAATGCACTTAACCTCCCTTTTCAAAACAACAGTTTTGATGTGGTAATTAACGTTGAGTCATCACATAGATATTCTAATGTAAATAAGTTTTTTAGTGAAGTACACAGGGTTCTAAAACCAAAAGGGTATTTTTTGTTTTCCGATTTCAGGGATGATTATTTAATCAACCGTTTGCATACGCAATTGAGCAATTCAAAAATGAAAATTAAAAAAATGGAATACATTACCCCCTCCATTATTAACGCACTTGAACGTGACCATGAACGCAGGCAGTTGTTGATAAAACGCCTTGCGCCCCTCATTTTTCGTTCCATTGCCAAAGAATTTTCAGGAATAAAAGGTACCCGGTTGTACAAATCGCTTAAAGCCGGAAAACTCGAATACTTGTATTATGTCATGCAAAAGTAAGTACTCGTTATTCAGTATTCACTATTCAGTAAAAAAATAAAAATTTCTATATAAGAATGGGGGCGGGCGGTGTGTGATTTTGTGACTTTTTTCACTTGACTAAACCCGAGAAACAAATTAAAATTAAGGTTAAAAAGATAACACAAAGATTTGACAAAAATCACAAAACACAAAAACGTTACAAATCTAAATCAAAAGGAGGTTTCATGAAGAAACAACTACTCTCTGGGAATGAAGCTGTAGCCAGAGGGGCATATGAAGCGGGTATTACCTTTGCTGCAGCATATCCTGGAACACCCAGCACGGAGATTCTTGAAAATGTTTCAAAATACAAAGACGACATGTATTGTCATTGGGGTGCAAATGAGAAAACTGCCATGGAGGAAGCCATTGGAGCCTGTTTTACAGGAACCCGCGCCATGGTATCCATGAAACATGTGGGCCTTAACGTGGCAGCAGACCCCCTTTTCTCTTCCAGTTACCTGGGAGTCAAAGGCGGTCTCATTATCATCTCTGCCGACGATCCAGGCATGCATGCCTCTCAGAATGAACAGGATAACCGAAATTACGCTTACGCTGCTAAGATGCCAGTGTTGGAACCGTCAGATTCGCAAGAAGCGAAAGACATGGTAATTGATGGGATAAAACTCAGCGAACAGTTTAACACGCCGGTGATGATCCGGATGACCACGCGTGTTTGTCATTCGCGTTCCGCTGTGGTGTTTGGTGAGCGGGAGACGCCGCCGGAAGTTGGATACGTAAAAGATTTTTCAAAAACCATGCTTCTTCCTGAGCGAGCACGACTTAAACACGTGGGTGTGGAAAAACGGATAAAAGAGATCAAAGAATTTAGCAATGAATTTAAATACAACTATATTATTGAAGGGAAAACACGCGTGGGCGTTATCGCTTCTGGTATCTCTTTCCAAAACGGAAGAGACGTATTTAAAGATGCCTGGTTTTTAAAACTCGGCATGCCCTACCCCTTTCCTTCCAGGCTTTTCTCTGCATTTGCTGCTCGTGTGGATACGATCTATATCCTTGAAGAGAATGATCCCTTCATTGAAAATATTGTGCGGTTTGAAAATCCCCATCCCCATAACGAAATCATTGGGAAAAATGTCTTTCCATTGACCGGGGAGATGTCCCCAGATGTTATCCATGCATCATTGGGACACAAGGATCTTACGCCGAGGTTTGAAACCTCTGGAATCCCCAGGCGACCGCCAACCCTCTGTGCCGGCTGCCCCCATACCGCCACCTTCCACAACCTGGGGATACAAAAATTAACAGTAACCGGTGACATCGGGTGTTATACCCTGGGTGCACTTCCCCCTTTAAACGCAATGGATACCTGTATTGATATGGGGGCCAGTATTACTGCACTGCTGGGTATGGAAAAAGCCTATGAAAAAGCAGGTAAAAAATTGAAAGCAGTAGCTGTAATCGGAGATTCCACATTCTTCCATTCTGGTATCACCGGCCTGCTCGATATTATCTATACAAAAGGGAAATCTACGATCATCATATTGGATAATTCCATCACAGCCATGACTGGCCACCAGGATAACCCGGGTTCCGGAAGAGACCTGATGGGCGAAGAGTCACCCATGGTCGATATTGTGAAGCTGATAAAGGACGGTCTGGGGATTAAACATACCTACGAGATTGACGGGTATGACGTGAAGGCCATTAAGAAAGCCATCAAACGAGAGGTAAGCCGAGAGGAACCGTCAGTACTGGTGATCAAACGCCCCTGTGTTTTACTTTTTAGAGGGGCTACATGGTCACCCATGAAGGTAGATACGGAAAAATGTATCTTCTGTAAACTATGTACAAGATTGGGATGCCCTGCTATCACTCCAATCGAGGAGAAATCCCATATTGCGCCGGAGCGCTGCATCAGTTGTACTGTATGCGCCCAGGTGTGCCCAAAGAATGCCATCCATTTTGTAGATGAAGAAGGAATGCATATTCATGACAACAGTCTTGAAGAATTCAGGAAAAGTGGAGGAAAAAAATGAAATCGATAATAATCAGCGGAGTTGGTGGACAAGGTGTTCTAATGGCCAGTGACCTGCTATCGGATGTATTGCTGGAAGCTGGGTACGATGTAAAAAAAAGTGAAGTCCACGGGATGAGCCAACGAGGCGGTGACGTTATCTCTACCATCAGGTATGGAGATGAAATCTTCTCTCCCATGCCCTCTCTCCACGAAACCGATTATATCCTTGCATTTGAAAAACTGGAAGCGTTAAGAAATATAAATTATTTAAGCAAAGATGGAATCATGATGGTGAACGACTATGTGTGGGAACCTTTGCCTGTGGCTGCTGGTTTTGAGAAATACCCGGAAAACATAGAAGAAACCCTTGAAAAATTTGCCTCCAAAGTCATCATGGTTCCTGCCACAACAATCGCCCAGGAATTGGGAAATATTCGTGCCACCAATGTGGTGCTGGTGGGTACACTGGCTGCTAACATGGATATCGATAAACACATATGGCTGGAAGTAGTAAAGAAAAAAGTTCCACCAAAATTTGTCGACCTTAACCTAAAGGCCTTTAAAAAGGGATATAGTTATAAGATTTAGAAGCACCAAGGTTGAGGTTGAGACCGCCTGATAGTCTATACAAAAAATCTGTTTTATAGTATAATTTATCCATGAAAACATACCATTATATCGTTCAAGGACGTGTTCAAGGAGTGAATTTCAGGTATTATACCCAGAGAACCGCTTATCAACTCGGTGTAACCGGAACGGTTAAAAATCTCTATAATGGAGGTGTGGAGGTCTATGCCCAGGGAGAAGAGGAATCCATAAAAAAATTTGAGGAATTCTTGAATAGAGGACCGATTTCCGCCAGGGTTGAGAGGGTGATACGGGAGGAATTTGAAGATAAAAATGCCTACCCGGACTTTGATGTCATTTTTTAGAAATTTTTTTAAAAATTTCTAATATCTTGAAATCCCTGTCTATTCAAAAGAAACGAGAAAAAATTTAGTCAAATTATTTTTTTTTTATTTTTTTTTAAAATATATGTTGACAGAATGAAAAAAAGATGATATATATATGTATCGGAATAAGGAAAGAAAATGCCGTTATATGAATACAGATGTAAAGAGTGTGAAAGAACGTTTGAGGTGCTGCAAAAGATCAACGCAGAACCCCTGGCAAAATGTCTACACTGCCAGGGAGAAGTTGAGAAATTAATTTCAGTTTCTTCCTTTCAATTTAAAGGAAGTGGGTGGTATATTACAGACTATAAGAATAAGGACAAAGCTCTAAAAACAGAAAATACACCCAAAAAGCAAGACAGCAATACTAAAGGAAGTAATAAAAATGCAAGCATTAATAAATAGCCTTTCCATCTCTCCCCCCTTAATATAAATACATATCTCCCACCTTCACCTTACAGGTCCCCCGCTACATGGGGGACCCCTGCCTTTTAAATTGAAAATTGACAATTAATAACTGATTATTCACCATTAATCACCTCACGCATATCACCAGGGCTGCTTCAAAGTCTTAAAAAAAATGACGCATCCTTAAAAATCCGAAATTCGAAGCACGAAATCCGAAACAAATTCGAATGACTGAAATTCAAATGACCAAAACAAAAAGAATTAGAAAGCATCGTATAGTGTCGCTTTTGTTTTGAATTTTGAACATTTAGATTTTGGATTTGTTTCGGGTTTCGGATTTAGGATTTCGTGCTTTTTAAGAAAATGACGTAGCCCTGCTGGTTACCTGGGTAGGGTTTCATTATTCTCCATTTTTTGGTATCATTAATGGAACGTGAAGTGAAATAGGTGTAATGATGTTTTTTTTTATTGGCGGTATTCAACCGAAGACAAAGCGTTTGGAAAAGCAAGCTCAGGCCTGCCCATCCTGCTCTCATTTCGACGTCTACCTTAAACGGGTAGATCACTATATATCACTCTTTTTCATACCTATTCTCCGTATAAAAAAAGGAATTCCTTTTTTGAAATGCGAAAATTGCCATGTGGTCCTTGATCTTAATATCGATATCAATGGCAGATACGTTGAGTTTGGGGAAAGGGAGACTGACAGGGTTCGAACGTGCGGATATTGTGGAAAATCTGTTGCTGCAGATTATTCCTACTGCCCTTACTGTGGTAAACGTGTCTGATCAATCGTTCCCATTTTCATTCTTTACATCACAAATTCGAAATGATATAATTTACCAATGAAGAACAAAAATATATATATCATAGTTAATCTGGTCCTTTTTCTGTTTCTTACGTCGGTTGTTCTGCCTGCATCGGAAAAGGACAGCAGCGATCTAATACTTGTAAATCCTCCGTTCGACCCGGATAAGCCGACATTATTTGCTTTCGGCGGCGGTGATTGTGTAAAGGGCGCAGGTATGGAATTTTTTGAAAATCCCGATGCCTGGTATGAAAAATCAAATTTTTTTACTGTCGATAAGTTTCAACCCCCCTACGAAGACTATGGAGATATGCTCGTTGCATATCTTTCCAGGGAAGCCCCCAATTATAATCAAATGATCCAGACCATCGGCTTCAGTACAGGCTGTAACCCTGCGATTACGATTGCACTTCATATCAATCGGACTTACAATGATTACCGCTATGCCGTGAACCGGGTGACGCTGCTGGATGGCGGGTGCAGGGATTACAGTGCTGATGTCGCTGATTTTGCAGCCCACCCTGTTGACGGTGAAATCGCATGGGTGGATAGTTATCATCACGATGCCCCAACAACCTTTGGAATCCTGAATGTCTGGTTTCAAATGGGCGACCATGGAACACCGGCGTTCTGGTATATAATGTCAACCGATCCGGGCAATTTTCTCAATGGAGATATGTACAACAATGGTGTCACTGGTGGTGCTTACCTATCCGTCATAGGGCCTGGTAAAAACCTGCAGATATCCACAAATCATTCGGGATATTATTTTAAATGGGTAGAAGGAGAACCAGGGTATTTAACCGTATATGGGGCAACCGGTGTATTGCCGGAGCCGGTGACGCTTTATGGTCCGGAAAACGGTTCCTTTGTTGATGATACAGGTGCATTGTTTACCTGCAAAAAGAGTAAGAATGCTGTCGGATATCGACTCCTCTTCGGTTCCGATCCCCAACATATGAACCGCTTGATCTCGAACACACCGGAACCGCCCGTTGATATTATCACCACTTTCCCCTATGAAACCACCTTTTGGACGATAAAAGCATACGATGAATTGGGCAGCACTATCTTTGCCGATCCCTGTTATGTCAAAATTTCAGACCAACGGATAGAACCTGAGGTTTCCATAACGAGTCCCCAAAATAACACCACCGTATCCGGGACGATCGATATCCAGGCAGAAGCGGATGATCAGTTGGGGATACGCAGGGTTGATTTTTATATTGATGGGGTTTTAAAACACTCTGCAACCAATGCGCCTTATCTGTACAACTGGAATACATCCTCTTATTCGAGTGAAAATCATATGATTAAGGTAACTGCTTATAATAATGCGGATCAACATAATTCCACCGCTGTCGTGGTAAAGGTTCGGAATATGGTCTTATCCCTGGATGCATCGAGCATTGTTTTAAAAAGTTGGTTGTTCAGTAAAATATATGGCAAGCTGAACATGAACTCTGAATATTTCAATCATCCTCCGATTGCGAAATATATTATTTATCGGAGGGACTCCATCGGTCCTTTTTTAGCCATCGACGAAATTCAAGATACGCAGCTTCAAAATGGGACTTACACTTATTTCGATAAATCACTTATAGAAGATAAAAACTATACGTATTGGTTTACAGCCGTGGATTCAAACGGATACGTATTGGCATCATCGAATGAGAGCGAGTGCAGTACGTTTTAATTGCAATATTTAAAATATTTTTTCTCTTAAAATTTGAGGTTTTAAGAGCTTCAAGGCTTGTCATTGGTCATTTGCTCACTGCGTTCTCGTCAAGGAGAGCTTTATGTATTGTCATTGTGGCTTTTGAGAACTTGTCATTGGGTGCTTTAAGGTTGAGATGGTGAGTACAGTGTAAAGCGAAGGACGAGTGGAGTAGAGGGAATTACTTATAAAGGTGGGAATGCTTGATAGATGGAGAAGACTAAGTAAAGAGCGCCCCTCCTCTATAACCCGTCAACACATTCTTTCTGATAGACTTACTATTCATATGAATTTGATACAGGCAACAAGACCAACAAGACATTATAAAACGATTTTAAATATTTTGTACCAATTGTAACAGTTAATCTTAATGATGAATGATAGAAAAAATAACTTACCAAACTTGACAAAGGAAATTAATGGCGAAGGGAACGCACGGTGCGAAAACCGGTGTGATTCTCCTGATAATAAGGGATGATATCATCGATGCGTGAGGTGCAGCGCAAATCGCGATCGATATTGAACCAGGAACCACCCCGAAGAGCAAATCGGCCTTTTTTCGTATCATAAGAACTCCCCATCCATTCCCAGACATTACCGGCCATATCCATAAGACCCTGCGGCGTTGCTCCTTCTGGGTAACGACCCACTGGTGTGGTGGTGTCCACATTCCCACCATAATTGGCAAGGGTTGGGCAAGGAGAACCTTTATCTTTTGCCTAGGGATATTCCCGTATAGAACCGTCCAGTTCCCCCCCGGCTGCCCACTCCCATTCTTTTTCCGAAGGTAACCTGTAATTAGAAGCCACCCGGTTGATATCTTCTAATTTGTCACCCATTGTTATTACCGCTTCCAGGCAGGAAAGCCAGAAACAATAGGCGCGCGCTGCATACCAGTTGACGCTGACCACTGGTTGGTCATCCCCATTCAAACGCTTATCATCGTCAAAGCGGGAACGGAATTTTTCACTCCATTCTTTGGGATTTTTACCCAGGTATCCACTGTATCCTTTAATGGGTTCGGAAAATTGCAGTAGCTTTTCAGCAAACCATTCATTAGGAAGATCTTTTCTAAGGTCTTTTTCCTCACCTTCCAGGAAGAAGATAAATCGGCGGTACTGTTTATTAGTGACTAGGTATTTGCAGAAAAAGAGATCGGGAACGGTTACCATTTCCCCTGAGCCCGAATATTTATATGTGCCACCGGGTATTTTAATGTATTCCACATTATCTTCAAAGGGATTGCGGAAAGAGGATCCTAAAAACAGTTCTTTAGGCCCGGGTTTTTCAATAATGCGTTCCATTTTAGATGCAGCATCGGCAATAATATCTCCCGCATAGGAGAGATTGTCTTTGCCCAATTTCTCTTTATCCGCGGTTTCAATTGCTTTAATAGCTTCAGGCGTGCCGATGGTTTTCAAACAGTCCATCACATAGCGTCTCTGAATATTATTCAATTTATCACTATTTAAATAATCAGCCAGCGTATCAATTTTTTTCTGGGGTGCTTCCCTTACCAAATGCTGCAATAAGATCTGGTGATTTTTTTCCAGTTTTTGGCTTACTTTCGATTGAAAGAAAGAACGCATAAACCGGTCAAATATTTTATCATTGGACATGCTCATAAAAAACCGCAGCGATTCTGCCCACCACTCCTCTTTAAAATGTCCGATCAAATCCTCTATCCGTCCGGATTGATAGGCATCTTCTTTCAGTTGGATACCGCACAAAAATTCACGGAAAGATTTATGGCGGAAAATATAGTGATCCCGATCATAGTCCGCAAGCAATCCGGCGCGGTCCCGCAAATTCTCACAAAAGGTTAACGCCTTTGTCTGACCCTGGAGAGTATCGAGAATCGGCTGCATAAACTCAAGGGTTTCCCTTTTCGGTACTTCATTCCTACGCAATTTTTCATGTATCCACAGCGCATAGGGAGCCAATACGCGCCGGGCTTCATCAGACGAAAGTACCGGTTCGATTCTTTTTTGACGATCGCGATATTCTAGTAAGTAGTTCAATACGGCATCGTACAATGCAGGTCGAATTTTGTGAAGATATTGGCGATCTTTACATATAATAGCCATAATTTGCAGGAGCATGGGGACAGCAGCAAGTTCTTGTATGGATTTATTTTCTTCTTTCCTTAAAAATTCAATTATGGTTGCTGACTTCTGATCCGCCAGTTGTTCTTGCTTTTCTCTCCATACCTGTTCCGACGCACCCTCTGGCACCAATTGGGATAAAAATAGAGTCCGGAACCATTTTTTTAAAAAATCCTCCTGCTGCTCCTGGGAGAAATCCATAATATCCGCTCGCAGATGCGGCATTTCAAACTCGATTCCGTAGATTTTCCTATACCCTGTGACGCGAGATGTCACTACGAAATAGGCATTTCCAAATTCGCTGTACATATTCTTGATCCATTTGCATACCTTTTGGCGGTGCTTTATTCTGATGATCTCGTCCAGGCCGTCCAGAAGAACCAGGGTTCTGCGCTTTTGAAGCCAGGCACGAAACTGCTCTGCTGAGATATTTATCATGTGCTTTTGGGACCAATTTGCAAGATTCTCCTCGATAGGGACGGGTTCATCATTTTCATATTCTAATTCCCGAAGCGGGAAATAAACAGGCAATACATTTTCTTCAAACCCAAATTCCCTATTTATTATTTTATTTTTTTTAAGGCAATTAACCGCATAATATTTCAATAAAATTGTTTTACCAGAACCAGGATCGCCAACAATCAGCAGAAGTCGATATTCATTAAACGCCTTTTTTATCATATCTTCCGGCGTTAAAGGCTCAATCTCAAAATCTGTCATTTGTTTTTGAGGATCAAAACGATTTTCCGTTCGCAGTATATCTGATATTTGGAGAGAAACAAAGAGATTGTCCAACTTTATAGGCTTCGCCTCAAAACCCGGAAGCCCTATTAGTTGAATGCTATCCATATTTCTCTTCAAAGAATTGCAATATTCATCCTCATTTTTTTTCAAATCACTCTCTTCTTTTTCTCTTTTAAGGCATTCGATCTCTGTTTCAAGTTCTGCAATTTTTTTTAATTTTGCATATTCTTTTAAACGCCTGCGTTGACGGTAACTTAGAAAAAGGCTTCCCAGGGCAACAATAAGTCCGATTATCGATAACCATTCTTTCCACTCCCATCCCTTTTTACTTTCCTCTCTGGAAGTTGATAGAGCAGGTTGCTTTGCACCTTTCTTAGTAGTATTCTCGGTTGTCCTCACGGTTTGTGGAGTATCTTTATTACTAAACCCTTTTTCCTGGTTGGGAGGCTTATCCTGGGCATATAATAAAATAGCCAGTATAATAAATCCTCCTAAATAAATCATTCGCAATAATGATTTTATTTGGTTCATAATCCTATTTTATATGAAACAAAAAAAAAATTCAATGCCAGGGGAGTTTAAAAGCCTGGGGAGGAACTTTTTAGAACCTGTCATAGGTCAAAGGTGCTAATCATTTAATCGGGTCATTAGTTCCTTAGTAGTGAAATTTTGCCAGTAAATGGCAGAAAATAAAATTACAAACAACAAAATACAAATTACAAACAAATCCCAAACCACAAATTACAAATCACAAACCTGAACTTAAAAGACTTTCTTTTA
>Ga0180437_10003129_pt1 | contig 25071 bp, 12 predicted proteins | sample SS_ome_4_FD_132410 | JGI IMG/M metagenome (GOLD analysis project Ga0180437, IMG submission 132410) | Hypersaline lake sediment archaeal communities from the Salton Sea, California, USA - SS_3_D_1 metaG | ecosystem: Environmental > Aquatic > Non-marine Saline and Alkaline > Hypersaline >... | reverse complement strand
GGATGGGCCGTATCCCATCCTGGAGAAGAAGCTGGTCTTCCAGGAGGTGTGCCCGAAGGCGTACTTCGAACAAGTGGGCCCCGACCAGTTCGCAAAGAAGCCGGTGGGCGCCGGACCTTTCCGTCTCGTGGAATGGCGACCTGGTGAGCGGATCGTGCTCGAACGCTGCGACGAGTACTACGGCGGCTCCCCCGAGATTCCACCGGTCGGCCCTGCCCAGCTCACAGGAGTCATCTTCCGGCCGTTGGAGGAGGCGGCGACGCGGTTGGCCTCGCTGGAGGCGCGAGAGGTCGAAGTGGCGGTGAATGTCCCTCCCGACCAGGGGGAGCACATAGCGGGGCTGCCGCACGCTCGGCTTTCCATTGCGCAGGGCACGCGTACTCACTTCGTCGGTCTCAACTGCGCGCGCAAGCCGTTCTCGGATCGACGAGTGCGGGAGGCCATGCGGCACGCGGTCAATCCGGAGCCCATCATTGAGCGCTTCCTGCTGGGACGCGCGCGTGCGCTTTCGGGCCTGCTGGTGCCGATGGCGTTTGGATATGATACATCGCTGCCGCAACCCAGGCAGGATGTCGGCCGCGCGAAGGAGCTCCTGACGCAAGCCGGGTATGTCGGCGGCCTCGACGTGACCTTCGACTGCGAGGCAACGGACAAGCGGATCGCAGAGGCGATCGCCGGCACGATGAGGGCCGCCGGCGTGCGCGCGGCGGTGCGAGTCTGGAAGAAGGACAATCTACTGAATCAGCTGCGGCGTCAGGAGCGAGACCTGTTCCTGACCTCCTGGGGCAACTCCAGTCTCGACCCGTCCGGGATTCTGCCCGTGCTCCTGCGATCCGACGGGTACTCGAACTTCTTCGGCTACCGGAATCCGGAGGTGGACCGCTTGCTGGCGGAGGCCGACCGTGCGATGGACTCCGGAACGCGCGCAGAGAAGTACGTGCAGGTCCAGCGCATCTTGCACAGGGACATTCCGACGTGCTTCCACTTCGCTCTGGAGGAGCTCTACGGAGTGTCTACGCGAGTGAAGAACCTGGAGGCCAGGCCGGACGGCATGCTGCCGATGCACGACGTCTCGCTTGCCGCCGAAGGCTGAGGAGCCGGCGCCGTGTGGGGTCGCTTCTTCGCGCAGCGGCTGCTGCAGCTCATCCCGGTGCTCGTAGGGGTGAGCTTCATCGTGTTCCTGACGATGCACTTGACGCCGGGAGACCCCGTCGAGCACATGCTCGGGCAGGCGGGCCGGATCACCCAGGAGCAGATCGACGAGCTGCGCGCGCACTACGGGCTGGACCGACCGCTGATCGTGCAGTACGGCCGCTTCCTGCGCAACGCGGCTGTCGGCAACTTCGGCCCCTCGTACAGCCATCAGGGGAGGGATGTGGGCGCGGTCGTCGCTGAGAGGTTCCCGGCCACGCTGGAGCTCACTCTCTTCGCGTTCCTCGTCGCGATCCTGTTCGCTATCCCGGCGGGCGTTGTCGCCTCGCTGCGGCCGCAGGGAACGTTCGACCGGACGGCCACGGTGGCCGCCCTGTTAGGGATCTCCATGCCGGGGTTCTGGCTCGGCATCGTGCTGATGATGGTCTTCGGCCTTCGGCTCGGCTGGCTGCCGATATCCGGACGCATTGAGCTGGGGCTCGCGCCGCTGCCGACGACCGGACTGAACACGGTGGACGCGCTCGTTGCGGCAGATGGAGCTGCACTGTGGAGCGCGGTAAAGCATCTCATTCTCCCGGGCCTCGCGATGGCCGCGCCGATGGCCGCCATGGTGATGAGAATGGTTCGCTCCTCGATGATCGGTGTGTTGGGGCAGGACTACATCCAGTTCGCCCGGGCGAAGGGCCTGCCGGAACGGACAGTGGTGGGGAAACACGCACTGCGAAACGCCCTCATCCCGACGGTAAACATCGTGGCACTGCAGACGGGTCTGCTTCTGAGCGGCAATATGATCATCGAGACCGTGTTCCAGTATCCGGGCCTGGGGAAGCTGGCAGTGGACGCGATCGCAGCCGCGGACTATCCGCTGGTGCAGGCCGTGGTGCTCATCTACGCAATCTCGTACGTGCTGCTCAACCTCGGAGCCGACGCGCTGCACGCGGTGCTCGATCCGCGGGTACGAGCGGCCTGACGATCGGGGCGAAGGGAGACATGGCGGAGCGGGTCAGTGAGGAAGAAGAGTTAGAGTCGGTCGCGGCGACGACGCCGGGGATGCTGCGGTTGCTGCTGGGCAATCGGGTGGCCGTCACGGCTGGCCTCGTGGTGATAGCGTTCTTCGCGATTGGGCTCCTGGCGGGGGTGCTGACGCCGCACGACCCGAACGCGCAGCACCCAGAGGCGATTCGCGCCGCCCCATTCTGGCGGGCCGACGCAGACGCTCGCTTCCTGCTCGGGACGGACAGCCTCGGGCGAGATCTGCTGAGCCGGATGATGTACGGCGCCCGAGTGTCGATTCTGCTGGGGGTCGTGGTCGTGCTGCTGACCCTGGTGGTTGGCGCCGGGCTGGGCATGCTGGCGGGGTATTTCCGCGGACGGTTCGACGTCGTGATGTCGCGGGTGGTCGATACATTGCTTGCCTTTCCCTTCCTTATTTTCGCGCTGGCGATCATGGCCGCCACTGGACCGAATCTGGTGGCGCTCGTGCTCGCGCTCGCCTTCAAGGGATGGGTCGACTTCTACCGCGTCGCGCGGGGCGATGTGCTGGCGGCTCGCGCAGCAGACTACGTGACAGCGGCCCGCGGCCTGGGCGCGAGCACGCCTCACATTCTGCTCCGCGAGATACTGCCCAATATCGTTCCGCCGCTGATCGTTCTGGCGACGCTGCGGATGGCGACGATCATTATCGCTGAGGCATCTCTCAGTTTCCTCGGAATCGGCGTGCCGCCGAGCATACCGGCCTGGGGCACGATGGTCGCGGATGGACGGGCCGACGTCGGAAGCGCTTGGTGGATCGCGACATTCCCAGGGCTGGCGATACTCGCGCTCGTCCTGTCCGTCAATCTCTTCGGGGAAGGGCTGCGCGATGTGCTGGATCCTCGGATGAGGAAAACATGAGCCGGCCTCTGCTCGACGTCAGAGAGCTGAGTACGCAGTTCTCCACATATCGGGGCCTGCTCCCGGCGGTGGACGGTGTGGACCTCAGCGTAGAGAGCGGTGAAACGCTTGCGTTGGTGGGTGAAAGCGGGTGCGGCAAGAGCGTGACGGCTCTCTCGATCATGCGCCTCGTGCGCAGGCCCGGGCGGATTGTCGGGGGCGAGACGTGGTTTGACGGCGAGGACCTGCTCCGCAAGTCCCAGGCGGAGATGCGCCAGCTGCGGGGCGACCGGATAGCCATGGTGTTCCAGGACCCCCTCTCGACCCTCAACCCGACGTTCTCCGTCGAGAACCAGATCGTCGAGTCTCTGCGGATCCACGGCGTGGCCCGGGGGAGTGCCGCACGCGAGCACAGCGTGAGTTTGCTCGAGGCGATGGGGATACCGGCCGCTCCGGAGCGGCTGCGCAGCTATCCCCACGAGCTGAGCGGCGGGATGCGCCAGCGCGTCATGCTCGCCATTGCCGTGTCGTGTGAGCCGGAGTTGCTGATCGCCGATGAGCCGACCACTGCGCTCGACGTCACTCTTCAGGCACAGATAATGGACCTGCTGGCGGCTCTGAAGCAGGAGCGCCGCCTCGCGATACTGCTGATCACACACGACCTGGGCGTCGTGTCGCAGTTCTCGGATCGCGCTGCGGTCATGTACGCGGGCCACATCGTCGAGCAAGCGCCGGTGAGAGCGCTGCTGGAGGAGCCGCTCCATCCCTACGCGCGCGGTTTGCTGCGATGCGTGCCTCGGCTCGGTCGCCCCGACATCCCGCTTACGCCAATCGAAGGGTCGGTGCCCGACATGGTGAACCTCCCGCCCGGGTGCCGGTTCGCGCCGCGCTGCCCGGAGGTGATGGAGCGATGTTGGGAATCCATGCCGCCCCTCTATGACCAGGGGCCCGGGCGCATCGTGCGCTGCTATCTCTTCGAAGCGGCCGAGCAGGCGGCTCCGGCACAGGGGACCGCGTAATGGCGTGGCGGGTGGGCATAGACATCGGCGGCACGTTTACCGATGTGGCGGCGGCCGACCTCACGTCGGGTGAGGTCCGTCTGCGGAAGCTTTCCTCGACGTCGTCGAACCTGGCGGAGGGAGCGGCTGTGGGCCTGCTGGCGCTCGCCAACCAGGTTCCTCTCGGCCGCATCGCGGTGCTTGCGCACGGCACGACTGCGGGCACCAACGCTCTGCTCGAAGGCACGGGCGCGCGCACCGGGCTCATCACCACCGCGGGATTCAGGGATCTGCTCGAGATCGCGCGGCAGAAAAGGCCGTCGCTGTACGATCTGCGCGCTCGAAAGGCGCGAGCGCTTGTCCCGCGCTGGCTCCGCAGGGAGGTGCCGGAACGGCTGCGCTTCGACGGGTCAGTGATCCGCCCTCTGGATGTGTCCGCTGTCCGGAAGGAACTCCAGTATCTGGCCGCCGAAGGCATCGAGTCACTCGCCATCTGCCTCTTGCACTCGTACGCCAACGCGTGCCACGAGCACGCGGTCCGGGAGCTGGCGCAAGAGCTACTTCCCGATGCCTATGTGACGGCTTCATGCGACGTCTTGCCCCGGTTTCGGGAGTACGAACGCCTCAGCACGACTGTCGTGAATGCATATCTGGGCCCGCTGATGGACCGCTACCTGGACGAACTGAGTGTCCGCATCGAGAAAGCCGGTGTTGGAGCGGCGCCCTACATCATGCAGTCCAGCGGAGGCCTCGCTCCCTTGGTCGAGGCACGGAGGAGACCGGCCGCTACGGTGCTCTCCGGGCCGGCAGCGGGCGCTGCCGCGGCAGTGCGGCTCTGCGCGGCGCTTGGCATTGAGCGCGCCATCGCGATAGACATGGGCGGTACCAGCACGGATATTTCCTTGGTCGAGGGCGGCCTGCCGGCAAGCGCGCGAGGGAGGGAGGTCGGAGGCTACAGGGTGGAGCTGCCTGGCGTGGACGTGAGGTGCATTGGAGCCGGGGGCGGGAGCGTCTTCGCTGTGGACCCCGGCGGCATGCCCCGGGTGGGGCCGCGGAGCGCAGGCGCCGAACCCGGGCCGGTGTGCTACGCTCGGGGCGGCGAGGAACCTACGCTGACCGACGCTCTGGTCGTCTTGGGTCGAATCGCCCCAAAGGGGCTGCTCGACGGGGAAATGCCCCTGGACCGGGAAGCCGCGCGCCGTGCGATTGCAGAGAAGGTGGGGGCTCGGCTCGGGCTGGGCACGGAGCAGGCTGCGCTGGGCGCGGTGGAGCTGGCCGCGGCCAATGTGCGGCGCGCGGTGGAGTCGATGACTGTCGCGCGGGGGCGCGATCCGCGGGAGTTCTCGCTGCTCGCCGCCGGTGGGGCCGGTCCTCTGGTCGCATGCGAGGTCGCCTCTGAACTTGAGATCGAACAGGTCGTTGTCCCTCCATGGCCGGGTACCTTCTCCGCCTACGGCCTGCTTGCCAGCGACCTGCGCCGCGACTGGGTGGAAACGCATCTGCTGCCGGCGCGCGGTGCCTGCCTGCCCGAACTGGTCGGGCACTTCCATCGGCTCGAGCGCCAGGCCCAAGAATGGATCCAGAGCCACGGTGCGGATGGAGAATGGCGAGTGCTCCGCAGCCTCTCGGCACGCTATCGGGGACAGGATTACGAGCTCGACATAGGCGTTCCAGCCGGACGGCTGACCGAGCCGGTGCTCGGGCGGGTGATAGGGACCTTCCACGCGGCACACGAGCGGCGGTACGGCTACGCCTTGCCCGACCATCCCGTTGAGTTCGTGGACGTTACGGTGGCTGCGTTGGGGACCGTATCTCAAGCGCCCGGCGCGGCGCTTCCCGTGCGACAAGAGCGGGCGGCCGCGCCCCGAGAAGAGCGCTTCGTCTACGCGGGCGACGAGGAGAACGGCCGCGGCTGCCCCGTCTACGACCGCTCGGCCCTGCTCGCGGGCGATCGGCTCGATGGCCCCGCGGTCGTCGAGCAATACGACTCGACAACCTATCTCCCGCGCGATTGCCGAGCCCGTGTCGAGGAGCAGGGCAGTCTGCTCATTGAGGTGGATGGCGGGCGATGAGCGGCGGCAGGCGCGAGCACGTCGATCCCATCACACTGGCGGTGGTCGCCAATGCGCTCCTTGCGACGGCCGAGGCGATGGGCGAGGCCTTGGTCCGCAGCGCGTTCTCGCCGAACATCAAGGAGCGAAGGGACTGCTCGACCGCGGTGTTCGACCGCCGCGGCCAGCTCGTTGCGCAGGCAGAGCATATCCCTCTGCACCTGGGCTCGATGCTTGGCGTCGTCGATGCAGTGCTCTCGGAGTTTCCCGCGGAGGACCTGCGGCGCGGGGATGCCTTCGTCGCAAACGACCCCTACTTGGGCGGCGGCACGCATCTGCCGGACGTGACGGTGGTCTCCCCCTTCTTCTTCCGGGCCGAGCTGGCCGGCTTCGTGGCGAACGTCGCACACCACGCCGACATCGGCGCGAGGGCGCCGGGGGGCATCGCGGGCGACGCCCGTTCGATTGACGACGAGGGACTGCGCCTCGGACCGACGCATCTGGCGCGGTCGGGCGCGATCTGCCCGGAGGTCCTCGACCTCTTCGCATCGAGATGCCGGATGCCCGAGCAGAGACGCCTCGACCTGACCGGACAGCTGGCGGCAAACCGAGTCGGGCTCGGGGACCTGGAGGAGCTGCACGGCAAGCATGGGCCGGCGGATGTCGCGCGGTGTATGGAAGAGCTGCTGGACGCGGCAGAGCGGCGACTGCGAGCGGCGGTGGCGCATCTGCCCGACGGCCGGTATGAGTCCGAGGACGAGATGGAGGGCATTGAGGGGGAGGGGAGGATACCGATTCGGGTGTGCGTGCAGGTGAGCGAAGACCGACTTGGGCTCGACTTCTCCGGCAGTGGTCCGCCTTCGATCGGGGCGATCAATGTGCCCCGGAACGCCTTGCTCGCCACTGTCTACTACGCGGTGAAGGTGAGCCTCGATCCCGGCCTGCCGTCCAACGCGGGGCTGCACCGCGCCATAGATATAGCGGTGCCGGGAAACAGCATTCTGAGCGCGCGGCCTCCGGCCGCGGTGGGAGCGCGCACAGACACGTGCCAGCACGTCGCGGGGCGCATCATCGAGGCGTTCTCCCAGGCAATGCCCGGCCGCCTTCCGGCGCCAAGCAACGACGCGAGCACTGCCGTCGTCTTCTCGGGGACGAACCCGCGAGACGGCGCGGAGTACGTATATGTGGAGGCTGTCGCCGGGGGCGCTGGCGGCGGTCCCGAGAGCGACGGACTCGACGGAGTCCAAGTGCATATTACCAATACGTCGAATCTTCCAGTGGAGGCCCTCGAACACGCCTTCCCACTTATGGTTGAGCGCTACGAGTTCGTCCCCGACTCCGGAGGCGCGGGTGAATTTCGCGGAGGACTGGGGCTGCGGCGCGAGATCCGGGTCGTGGACCACGAGGCCGTGTTCTCTGCGCACGGCGACCGACATACGCGTCCCGCGCGCGGCATGGGCGGAGGCCGCTCCGGAGGCTGTGGTTCCTACGCGGTCGACCCTGGCAGTGACTCGGAACGACGCCTCCCGCCGAAAGTGTCAGGCGTGCGACTGCTTCCGGGCACGGTGCTTCGAGTGGAAACACCCGGCGGCGGCGGCTACGGCTCTCCTTCGAGGCGAGAGCGCAGCCGTGTCGCCGAGGAGAGGCGGGCCGGGCTTGTCTCGCCCGAACAGGCAGAGAAGGCATATGGGGTCCGCTCGGCCGGTGACGCTGACGGCGCACCGGAGCCCGGCAAGAGCCGGAGGCGCTAGAGGCCATTTCATAACCTCTCACCCGCGGGTGCACGTGCCCTCAGTGTCGCTGAGAGCGTCTTGTTCTCACGCATGGCTCAGCCACATGGGGCTCTGAAATGGCTTGCAGGGCTTGGGCGGAGATCGACAGGAGTTGTGTTGTGCAATGAGCGCTGACGGGATTCTGGTCCAGGTGCGGGGTCTGACCAAGAGGTTCCCGGCCGGCCGCGGCCGATCCCTTCACGCGGTCGATGGAGTGACGCTCGACGTCGCTCGAGGCGAGACACTAGGGTTGGTGGGTGAGAGCGGATGCGGCAAGACGACTCTCGGTAGGCTAATGTGCCGTCTGGAGGAGCCGGACTCCGGGACGGTCCTGTTTAGCGGTGTTGACATCGCGAAGTTGCCGCACAATGAGCTGCGCGCGCTGCGTCCCCGGATGCAGATGATATTCCAGGATCCGTTCTCTTCTCTAAACCCGCACAAGACTGTCGAGCAGATCGTCGGCCTCCCGTTGCGACTGAGAGGCCTCCGCGGGAAGAGCACGATCGTCGAGCGTGTGCGTCAGCTTCTGCAGCTCGTCGGACTCGATCCCTCCCAGGCACGTCGCTTCCCCCATCAGTTCAGCGGGGGCCAGCGACAGCGCATCGGGATTGCGCGGTCTCTCGCGTGCGAGCCGGAGTTGATCATCGCCGATGAGCCCGTCGCGTCTCTCGACGTCTCGATCCAGGCACAGATCCTCGAGGTCCTGCGCAGACTGCAAGAGCGGTTTCACCTCACGGCGGTCTTCATCTCGCATGACATCAGCGTTGTGTCGCACATCAGCCGCCGCATCGCCGTCATGTACCTGGGTCAGATCGTGGAAGTGGGTCCGGCGCAAGGCCTCATCCACGAGCCGCTGCACCCTTACACTCGCGCTCTGCTTGCAGCCGTTCCTCGCATTGGTGGCGACCCCGAGCGAGCCGCAACGGTCCTCTCCGGCGACCTGCCCAGCCCGATCTCGGTGCCCCCCGGCTGCCGGTTTCACACTCGGTGCTATCTCAGACAGATGGCGGAATGCCGCACACTTCAGCCGGAGCTGCGAGAGGTGCGGCGTGGACATCTGGTGGCGTGTCACCTCGCGGAAGACGCGACACAGCGTCCTCAGTGAGCCTGCGGTCTGGCGGCCTGCGCCGCCGGAGGGGCATTGGGGCCGCTCGTTGCCGCGGCGATGCCGATGTGCGCGCCATTCGATGCAGGCGCGCTCTCGGAATCGTGTAGGCGATCCTGGCGTGGGCTGTGGCCGCACAGCACCAGGCGGTCTGATCGACGGGAATGCAATCTGGCGCCGTATGGTTGACACATGCAGCATGCCGTGCCATACTCGCTTTCCAGATACGCAGTTCAGTGCCGAACTGGGATACCGGCGTTATCGCAACGTCGCACTGTAGCCCGTCTTCAGCCGTCGGCATAGAGCGATGGCCTGCGCCAAGGCGCAGGCCATGCAGCCCGCCCGTTTTCTCAGTCGGTGTTCCGTGAGGGCCCGGCCACAGGCTCTAAGGGCCGTCTGGCTGACTTGTGTGGAGCGGGAAGGCTGAGTTGATTCGGGCTGTGGTCGTTAGCTGCGACGGCGATGTTATGTAGCCTGCCTCGTATCCTGCGTGTCGCGATGCGCTCGCAGACCGATGGTCTGCGCCCTGCGATGCGCGCACCCGGGCGGGTCCCGGCAGCTACCCATCCACCTTTCGGTTTCCTCGCCGACAGCATCCACAACCGCCTCACCTCTTCCCGCTAATGGTCGAGAGCTTCAGGTTACCGGCCGCCGAGACGCATTGGCCGGAACCTGGATTTTCATGGATCGCAGGCGACACGGACGTCGCGGGTCCGGGACCTGTGTTTCCGGGGGGTGCGCTGGCCACCAGCAGTGGCCGAGGAGGTAGTGTGATGACTGCGTCGCGCGCATGGGCTGGGAGCTGGGCAAGCGGAGTATCTTTTCGAGCAGCGAGAGCTGCAGCATTGCTCGCGATCTGGGTTGTCGGCTGCACGGGGCTGGTGGGAGGTCTGGCGCTGGCCGATGGTCTCGAGCCGGGGCCGAGGGGCGTAGTCGTAGGTCGCCATCTGAAACTCCGGCTCGGGTCGGTCGAAGGCAGACTCACTGAGACACACGCTGCCTGCTTCGCTGTGGTTGAACCGCGTTCGGCTGCAGGGGGCTTGGTCACCGGTGGGCTGCACCTGCGACTTGGGCTGGGATCGTCTGGCTCTTCTGCCATAAGGTATGGCGTGTCGCATTTGACGCTGGCGCCGAGGGCCGGCATTGCCGGCATTGGCGCCGGATCACTCCTGCTTTCGACACCCGTCGCCGGCTCAAGCAGCCCCCAGCCACACACCGTGCGCAATCGCCGTGCACCTCGGCAGACGTACGGCGACGCGGACAGGGATAAGCCGGATGATGCGCAGGCCGCGGCAGTCACCGTCGTAGGCATAGACGGCGGCAACGGGAAGGACGTCATCACCACGACTGACCCGCTTGCGGTGGACGTGTCCGCTGGCGCGGCCACTCCGGAGGTAACCGCCATAGGGGTAGATGCTGGCAACGGAAAGGACCTCATCACGACTGTCGAGCCACTTACGGTGAACGTGTCTGTTGATGCGGCCAGTGCAGAGGCCACCGCCATCGGCGTGGTCGGCGGCAACGGGAAAGACACGGTGCACAACGACGGCGGCCTGACGGTCGACGCCACCTCCACATGGGACACAGGACCCATCAGCTTCACGCTTACGGGTAACGACGAGACGGATGTTTCGACCACCATCGTGTCGAGCGCTCTGGGAATCGATGCTGGAAATGGCAAGGACGAGGTCATCAACGCCGACACGATCACGGTGGGAGCGGTCTCGCACGTCGACGTCGGGAGTATCCAAGTCAACCTCACAGATACTACTCACGGAGACACGAGCATCGACAGCACGTCGACTGCGGTTGGAATCTCCGGCGGGAGGGGGAAAGACGGAGACGACATCGCCAATACGGGCACGGTTGAGGTTCACGCAACGTCGGGGGTGGACAGCACGACCGTCGAGGTGAACCTTGCAGAGGCAGCCTTGGCAGACACCTCCGTCGGCGTGACGGCTTCGGGCACCGGGATCGAGACCGGGCAGGCGAACGATCACATCACCAACAGTGGGAGTGTCACCGCCACCGCGACATCGACGAGTTCCAGCGTGGATGTGAACGTGAGCTATCTGGATATCACCCATTTCGCGGACCGCGGGGGCGGCAATGCGAGCACCGAGCTCATGGCCGAGGTTACGGGCATCAGCACCGGCCAAGGCAAAGACGACATCTCCATCGCCGATACAGGCACGGTAACGGCTGCCGCAACCTCCACGGCCCATTCGACGGGCGTCAGCGTGGCTTCGGAGGGCGTGCCCTCAACCGTCATCCCCTTCGTTGAAGGCACCCTGGCCGATGCCGGGATGACCTCAACGGCCACCGCCACCGGCATAGACGCCGGGGCAGGGAACGACCGCGTGACGAACATGGGCATTGTCACCGCGAACGCGACCTCTTCCGCCGCTCAGGAGAGCGTCAACGTGGGTGTGGCGGTCCTCGACTTTAAGGTGCCGACTCCCGGTGTTGTTATTGGCGGCGCGGGCACGGTATCGAACTCGGCGGCAACCGGGATCGCAGCCGGCGACGGCAACGATGAGGTCCTCAATGAGGGCCTGCTGGATGTCGACGCCACCTCGACGGGGTCTGCAACCACCGTCTCGGCGAATATCGCAGAGCTGTCTGCGGATCTGCTGGAGGAGGTGCCCGGGGTTCCTTTCGGTGCGTCGCTCGTCGTGGCGGACGCCTCACAGACTGCCTCCGCCAGCGCCGCCGGGATCGAAGGCGAGCGAGGGAACGATAGCCTTGCCAACACAGGTACGGTTGACGTTGATGCGACGTCCGAGAGCGGGTCGGTCAGCGTGGGTGCGAGCATGGATGTGAAGTACAAGGAGGGGGACAACTGGTTCCACGCAGGCGCGGTGTTGGCTCGCGCTGAGACGCACGCGGAGGCGTCCGCAGTCGGCATTGCTGCGGGAGAGGGCAACGACGAGATCCTGAACGCAGGAGACCTCTTCGTGGACGCGCGCTCTGACACTACGACCGTCGTCGCCAGCGTCGATGTTGCAGGCACGCTTCAGGGCAAGGGGGGGAGCCTGGGCGGAACCGCGACGGACACCTCGAGCACGGCGATATCCGAGGCGACCGGCATCGACGGCGGCGATGGGCGCGACGAGATCGTCAACACCGACATGGTGAAAGTGGACGCGACTTCCAATATTCTCACCGTCAACGGTTCTGTAGAGATTACGGTGGCCAAAGAAGGTCTGGCAGCGGGAGTCGCACTGACACGCTCCGAGACGACAGCCGAAGCCTATGCGACGGGGATCGCGGGTGGTGAGGACGGCGATGAGATCGTGAACGACGGGCACCTGGATGTTAGGGCCCTCTCCGATGTCACCAGCGTCGGAGTTACGGTGACGGTGGACGGCACAATGAAGGGCGCTGGTCTCGGCGTGGCGATGGCCGACACGTCGACCACGGCCATCGCGGAGGCGACTGGCATCGAAGGCGGCGCAGGACATGATGAGATCGTGAACCTCGGATTGACGGAGGTTGACGCCACCTCGAAGATCCATGCGGCCAACGTCGCAGTCGACGTGACCGTGGCAGAGAAGGGGGTGGCGGCGGGAGCGGCGCTGGCGCGATCGGAGACGACAGCGGAGAGTTATGCCACTGGGATCGTGGATGAGGACGACAGAAAGGCGACCACCAACGCAGGGACCCTGAATGTAACGGCGCTCTCGGATATCGACGCCGCCACCGTTGGCGTGGACGTTTCGGGCGCGGTCAAGGGCGTCGGCGCGGGCGCCGCTCTGACCGACACCTCGGCGACGGCCGTCGCGCAAGCGACCGGTATCGAGCGCGGTGTTACGGATGACGAGGTCGCCAATCTGGGCGAGATGACGGTTGGCGCCTCGACCGACGCGAACGCGACGAGTGTGTCTGCCGGAATAGGCGCGGGATCGCAGGGTGTGACGGCGGAGGCGGCTCTGGCCCGCGCCGTCAACACATCGGAGGCCTCTGCAACCGGGATCGACGCGGGCGACGGCGGCGACAAGATCGTCAACACCGAGACCGGCACGATCACCGTGGGCTCTAACCCGGACGGCACGAAGGCAGTGGCGAAAGCCGATGCCGCGAGCGTCGGCGGCACTATTGCGGCCGAGATGAAAGGCGTAGCCGCAGGGGTATCGATCACAGAGGCCTCGACAAGGGCGACGGCGGACTCGACGGGCATCGAGGCGGGCGGCGGCGATGACGAGATTGGCAATGCCGGCGAGATCACAGTCAACGCGTGGGCCGACAGCGATGCCACGAGTGTTGCCGGGACTATCGGCGTTGCGGAGAAGGGCGTGGTGATGGACGCGGCGCTGGCGAAGGCCACCAATGAGGCCAGGGCTCTGGCCACCGGAATAGACGGCGGCGAGGGGGACGACACAATTGTCAACACGGGTCAGATCACGGTGGGCAGCGACCCCGACAGTGACGAGGTGATGTCGAAGGCCGATGCCATAAGCGTCGGCGTATCAGTGGCTGGAGCCGTGTACGGCGCGTCGCTCACGGCCGCACTGACGGACACATCGACGACGGCGACGGCGGACACGAAAGGTATTGCCGGCGGCACCGGAGATGATGATCTCCTGAATGCGGGCGAGGTGACGGTCTACTCGTCCACCTACGCTGATACGACGAGCGCGTCGGCGTCTTTCGGGGTTGTGGGCGGAGGCGTTGCCGCCGACGCGGCTCTCGCTCGCTCCACGGCTACGTCGGAAGCCTATGCTGCTGGGATCGATGGCGGTGAGGGTGCAGATCTGGTCTGCAGCGAAGGCGAGATTGAGGTGGAAGTGGACGCAGGCGCAACCTCCAAGGCCATCGGCGTGAGTGTCGCGGGCGCGGCCGGGGGCGCCGCCCTCGGGGCGGCGTTGACGGATGGCTCGGCCGAGGCCACCGCGGACGCAGACGGTATCGCTGGCGGCGCAGGCGCTGACAGCCTTACCAACACGGACAGGATCACTGCTGACGCCTCGAGCAAGGCCGAGACCGTGAGTGTGTCGGCCGACATCAAAGTCACAAGCACTGGTGCTGCGGCTGGAGCGGCACTGTCGCGGGCCAAGGCGACGTCAAAGGCTTACGCCACGGGGATCGATGGCGGCGAGGGCGCAGACCTGATCGGCAGCGAGGGCGAGATTCACGCGAAAGGCGTGTCCGACGCCGATGCCACGAGCGTCAGCGTCACCATCGATGGTGCCATGCAGGGCGTCGCCGCGGGCGCGGCGGTGACGGATGCCTCGGCGACGGGTTTCACCGAGGCAAAGGGCATTGACGGCGGCGACGGCGCTGACGTGATCGTGAGCGCCAGCAATATCACCGCTGACTCGGAATCCTATGCTGATGCACTGGGAGTATCCGTCAGCGGCGTGGCGACAGTGGGGCTTGCAGCAGGAGCAGCGCTGTCCAACTCCTCGGCCACCGCGGAGGGGCACTCCACCGGGATCGATGGGGGCCAAGGGAACGACTGGATCACCAATGTGGGCCAGATCGCGGCGACCTCAACGGCGGACGCGAGCGGCAAGAGCACGTCCATCGGGGTCGCGGTAGGGTTGTCCGCAGGCGTGACAGTGTCTGACTCGTCCGTGCAAGCCACATCCGTCGCCGAAGGAATCGACACCGGGATCGGCGATGACGTGCTCGTGAACAGTGGAGACATAACGTCCGCGGCTACGTGCACGGCGGAGTCAGGAAGTGTTTCAGTGACGGTTTCGAGCGTGGGAGTCGCGTTCGGAGACGCCTCCACCACATCGTCGGCCAGGGCCGCCGGGATCGAGCCGAGACTGGGGAACGACCTGATCTGGAACGACGGCGACCTCAACGTCAGCGTGGGGTCTGACCTCGGTGCCGACGCGAAATCCATCAACATAGGTGCGGGATGGTCGGATGCACAGGCGCTCGTCCGGGCCGAGACGATCGGCGTAGGCATCGCGAGCGGCGGCGAAGACGACGAGATCGTTAACACCGGGAACATCACAATCGGCCCGGGAGCGGACGGCGACGAATGGATGTCAAAGGTAGAGGCCGGCAGCTTTGCGCTGAACATAGCGGGAGCGGCAGACGCGACCTCTTCCTTGGATGCGGTGACGACGGCGACCGGCATGGACGCCGGCGACGGAAACGACCAACTGCGGAACGAAGGTATCCTCGAGATAGCTGCCACATCTTATGCAAGCGCCTCCAGCGGGAGCATTCAGATCTTCGGGAGCAGCGATGCGGGTGGGACCGTCACGGCCAAGACGATTGCCACAGGAATCGAAGGCGGGGAGGGGGAGGACCTCATCGCGAACCTCTCGGAGATCAACGTTGGCTCGACGGCGACTCTGAGCTTCGACGGTTCATCATTCGAGTTCGGAGGCACCGGCGAAGCGGAAGCAACGCTGGAGGCCTCAACCCATTCCGCGGGCATTACGGGAGGCGCCGACGCCGACCAGATATATAACGACGGTGACGTCCATGTCGACGCGACGTCGACCCTCGTCTCTGAGGGCGATTCGGATACTGCCTTCGGGACCTCCGAGGCTGGAGCCACCTCCGGGGCGGTCACGGAAGCCGGCGGCATCGACGGCGGCGAGGGCGATGACCTCATCGAGAACTCGGCGACAATTACCGTTGGCTCAACCGCAAAGCTGACCCTCGATAATTCCTCATTCGATTTCGGCGGCACCGGCGAAGCGGGAGCAACGCTGGAGGCCTCAACCCATTCCGCGGGCATTACGGGAGGCGCCGACGCCGACCAGATATATAACGACGGCGACGTCTACGTCGAGGCGACGTCGACGCTTGATTCGAAGGGGGATTCGGATACGGCATTCGGAACCTCCGAGGCTGCCGCGACGTCGGGAGCTGTGACGGAAGCCATCGGGATCGACGGCGGCCAGGGCGATGACCTCATCGAGAACTCGGCGACGATCACTGTTGGCTCGACCGCAAAGCTGACCCTCGACAATTCGTCGTTCGATTTCGGAGGCACCGGAGAGGCGGGAGGAACGTTGGAGGCCTCGACCCACTCCGCGGGCATTGTCGGGGGTGCGGGTGCGGACCAGATCCGCAACGAGGGTGACATCTACGTCGACGCGACGTCGACTCTTGTCTCTGAGGGGGGCTCGGATACCGCCTTTGGGACCTCCGACACTGCTGCTACGTCCGGGGCGGTGACGGAAGCCATCGGGATCGACGGCGGCGGGGGCGATGATATCATCGTGAACTTCTCGACGATAGAAGTCGGCTCCACCGCCGACCTGACGGTGGACGGATCGAGCTACACGTTCGGAGGCACCGGCGAAGCGGGCGCAAAGCTCACGGCCGCAACGCGCTCCGTGGGCATTGGCGGAGGCGCGGACGCGGACGGAATCTGGAACGAAGGCGACCTTGCCGTCGACGCTTCGTCGACACTGGACAGCAAGGGGGATGTCGAGACCACGTTCGGCACCTCGGAAGACGGAGCGATCGTCAGCACCGACACCAACGCTACAGGCATCGACGGGGGCGAGGGTAACGATGTCATCGCCAACCTCGCGAGTATCACCGTGAGCACCGATTCCACGGTGGACTCCTCCAATGCCTCCTACGTCTTCGGCGGCGTCTCCGAAGCCGGTGCAGTCGTCGAGGCGTTCTCCCGTTCCACCGGTCTTGCCGGCGGGGAGGGGGATGACCAGCTCTATAACGAGGGCGAGATCTCCGTCGACACCTCGGCATCGCTCACCAACTCGGGCAGCTCCTATGCGGAATTCGGCGGGGCTGTGACCGGCGGATTGGTGACTGCCGAGGCCGAGAGCATAGGCATCGGGGGCGGCGATGTGAACGATCTGGCGATCAACCGCGGCACTATCACCGTGACAGGATCGACGTGCGCCGACTCGCATCACACAACTGATACGGGTTTTCTGTTCGGCGGAGGCGACTCGGCGGCGCGCGCAAGCGTGGGCCTCAAGGGCTATGGCATCGATGTGGGCGCGGGCGATAACGAAGTCGCGAACGAAGGCACCATCTCCATCGCCCTCTACGCGAAGGCCGACACAAGCGCATCGAGTGACGGTGCTGATATCGCGGACGGCGATGCGGTCTCTACCTCCGAATCGACTGCGTCGGCGACAGGGATTGGCATCTTGGCCGGCCATGGCGACAACGTCATCACCAACGACGGCACCATCACGGTGCAGACGTCATACGAGGGCGAGACTCTCGAGTCGAAGGCGAACGCCTGGGCAGACGGTGACGGCATCGACGGCGACGGCAAGGCGACCGCTAAGGCGACCACGAATGCGTGGGTCGCGGGGATCGCGGTTGGCGACGGCAGCAATGACATCACGAACAACGGAACGATCACTGTAGATACGCAGGCTGAAGCGGAAGCCCATGCGGACGCCGATTCCGATGCCGGCGGCTCCACCTCCATAACGGAGGTCGCCCGGGTTGACATCAGCGCTTACGGGATCAAGACCGGGAACGGTGGCAGCCGCGTCACCAACGACGGCACCATCGGTGTAACAGCATCTGCAGAGAATGTTGGACTGGGCGAGATCACAGTGGATGCCGTTGGGATCGATACGGGTGACGGCCACGACATCGTCATCAACTATGGGACGATCGACATGACGGGGACTGCAGATGCGTACGTCGGCGAGGCCTGGGATTTTGGGCTCGGTGAATGGTTCATTTCTGGGCCTGCAACAGCGGGCTCGACGGTGATCGGCATGAAGACGGGCGATGGCCACGACGCAGTCGACAACCAGGGCACGATAACCGTCAGTTCCGCTTCAGATGCCAGTGCCGACTCGTTCGACTATGATGAGGTGCTGTCCTGGGGTATGAAGACTGCGAACGCGAGGGCCGTGGGTATCGACGCCGGTGACGGGGACAACCTTGTGGTCAACTCCGGCGCGATCGACGTCACTGCTGCGGCTGCAGCAGGCACGCAACTGGTCTGGGATGCCGCGGCCATCCCCGATGCCATCGGGATCCTCACCGGCAGCGGCGACGACATCATCATCAACAGCGGCACCATCACGGCATGGAATGAGGCGACGACGGCTGCGGGCACGAGTTCGTGGCTGGGGACGGCCATCGACTCCGGTGGCGGCGATGACTGGGTCGTCCTTGAAGACGAATCGGTGATGGAGGGGAACATCGGCCTGGGGATGGGAGACGACGGGCTGCTGGTCATCGGCAGTGCCTCGGTGACCGGGGAGGCCGATGGCGGCGAAGGAACCGACGCACTTGTGCTCGACGGCGCGACGAATTTCGACGCCGCCCAGACAGAGAACTTCGAGTCTATGGTTCACCAAGGCGCCGGCACAGGTGCTGTCGCCAACGCGCAGACGGTGGAGGAGCTGCACGTGATCGAAGGCGCCCTCCAGATCCAGGGCGACTACGAGCTTGCCGACGACGGTACAGTGTCGACGCTGGTCTACGGCGATGGAACCTGCGGGCAGTTGGTGATCGATGACACGGTTGGACTGGGCGGCACCCTGTCAGTGATCAGGGGCGCGGGAGCATATCTCGATGGTACGGCATACACTGTGTTCCAGGCGGGCGGCATTGAGAGCGGCAGCCAGTTCGATGTCGTTGCGCTGCCTGATGCGACTCCCCTGCTGAGCTTCGACGCAGTTCAGGAGGACAATACCTACGAGGTACACGCCAACGCCGCGAGCTTCACCACGGTTTCCACGAACGGGATGGAGCTGGCAATAGCGGAACACCTGGACACGATTCTGCCCTCGGTCACCGGCGACTTGTCGAACGTGATCGGGGAGTTCCAGGCCTCGTCTTGGTCCGACTACGGCGCTGCCTTCGCGAGCTTGAGCCCGGATTCGTATGATGACGCCACCAGGAAGACGCTTGATGTGACGCGACAGTTCACCGGCAGATTGCGAGGCCGCCTGCACAGCATCCGGTCGGCGCTCGCCGCTTCGGGAGACGGCGAGGCGGCCGCGAGCGCAGCCCTTCCGCTGCTTGCATTCGACGGCACTGGCATCACAGGCACGCCGCTGTTCGGCGCGGGAGAGACGGGGCATGCCCGAGGACAGTGCGGCTGGTGGTTGGACGCGTCGGGCGAATGGGGCGAGCAAGATGGCGACGAGGCTTGCGCCGGCTTCGATTACCGCACGAGGGGGACGACGCTCGGCTTCGATCGCGCCTTCAGCGGCAAGCTAATCGGCGGTGTCAGCCTCGATTATGCGCGAATCGCCACTGACATCGACGGGATCGGCGCTGATGGTCTCGTACGAGGCATGGGTGGCTCGGCATACAGCTGCTATTACGGCGATCCGTGGTACGTAGAAGGTGCGTTGTCCTACGCGAGGCACCGGTATGACAGCAGCCGCGCGATGAGGATCGGCGACGTCGAACGGACGGCAGACAGCCACCACGATGGTCGCGCCTTCTCAGGCTATGTCGGCGCGGGGCACATGGGTCGCTATGAGAGCTGGGCGATGGGACCGTTCGTCTCTTTGGATCTCGTCCACCTGAGCGAAGAAGGCTTTCAGGAATCTGGGGCGGACGGTGTGAGCCTGATGGTCGAATCCCGCACGACGCGATCGCTCGTGTCCGAACTGGGCGTCCGCGCCGGCCGCTTTGACCGGACGAACCGCGGGCTCCTGACGCGCGAGCTGTCGGTGGCGTGGAATCACGAGTTCAATGCCGATGATCGCGGTATCACGGCAGCATTCGTAGGCGCTCCGGACACATTGTTCACAGTCAACGGTCAGGCGCACGACGACGACTGGCTCACAGTGAGCGCCGGCCTCACCTTCGCGGACCAGAAGGGCCGGCGGGTCAGCGTGAGCTACGGGGGTGAGTTCGGCGAGGATCGCACGGCGCACGGTGTCTTCGCAGCGGCGAGTTCGGCGTTCTAGCTGTGCTGGTGCAACCGTCTGCAGCGGTCTCCATAAGGGGTCTGTTGGTGACTCCTGTGAGTTCACCGTGGTCTGGCACATTCCTGTCCAGCGAGAGGGCGACCCTCGAAGCCGTGCCTGGCCAGCATCGGGTGTTGGGCGGCTGGTCCGGCGACCTGTCGGGCAGCGAGAGTCCGACCGCGGTACTCATGGACGGCGACAAGAGCATCATCGCGACGTTCACACCCGAGATCACCTTCGATGATTTGACAGAGGGCCACTGGGCCATCGGTCCCATCAACGAGCGCATCGACGCGACATCGTGACAGGCTACGGCAACCGTACTCACCAGCCCGATTGGGCCGTCACGCGGGCCCAGATGGCAGGCTACATCGCTCGCGCCTTCGGGCTCCTGCCCGAGTAAGACGAATTCGACTCCTTCCCTTCAGTCCAGCCTGGCTGGACTGAAGGCGGACTGACGGCATGCCGCGGGCCCGCCAGCGCACCCGCGACTCGTCTCTTGGCCGCGCTGTAGTCGGGGTGGCGCAGAGACGAGGCAGCCTCCCCGGCATGAGTGCTGAGAAGTGTGGAAGCCTTCCCACAGGGGGAGGTCAATGCTGGCACTCTCGATATCGGTGCACGCGCGTCAGGACACTAGCAATTGCATTGCAGGCAACGGCATCCGCGCGCCCTGGCCTCATCCGGCGCAGAGAGATGCGTAGACGTCGGTGTATCGCTTCACGACCATTCGCCAATCCAGGCGCTCGCAGGTGACGCTCCGTGCAGTCTGGCCCAAGCGCAGACGCTGGGACTCGTCATCCAGCAGGTCCGCCAAACCATCAGCCAGGGCCGCAACTGAGCCCGGCGGGACGAGACAAGCCGTCTCACCGTCGGTCAGCATCTCCCTCAGCCCACCGACATCGCTGGCGACGATGGCCTTCGCCATGGCCATTGCTTCAAGAGGTTTGAGGGGCGTCACCAGTTCCGTCGCGCGGGTCGAGAGACGAGGATACGCGACTATGTCCGCAGCCGCATAGAACTCGCCGACAGAGTCGTGGGGTACTGATCCCAAGACCGCGACGCCCGCGCCACGCTCGGCCGCAAGCGATGCGACGCGGCCGCTGTCCTCGCCGCCGCCGACGACTGCGAGCTGTGCTCCCGGCGACCGAGTGCGGATCAGACGGAACGCATCCAAGAGCACTTCGACACCTTCGTAGCGTCGGATGGCTCCGAGATAGAGGACCAGCGGACCCTCTAACAGCCCATGGCGAACGCGCCAACCCGGAGACTCTGGGCGCGGAGCGAAGGCTTCGGTGTCCACCCCATTGGGCACCACGGTGATCCTGTCAGGCGGGGCACCGCGGCCGCCGAGGTCGCTCCGGAGCCCCTCCGAGATGGCAATGACGGCGTTCGCTCGACGACACACATGGCTCTCCGAGAACCGGGCGAGCAGATACCGAGCGCCAAAGCGGCGGCGGGGGACCTCCTGCACCATCGCCTCTTCCCACAGACCTCGCACCTCGTACACCACCGGAAGCCGCAACTGGCGCGCTGCGCGCAGTGCGGCCAGGCCGCACAATACGGGGGAGTGCGCGTGTATGACCTTCACACTGCCGACAGCCTGTGCAACCTCAGCAATCCGCCTGGCGAGCGCGCGTACGCGGCGGACATCGCGCGTCCACACCGTGGCGGCCGTCCGCTCCGGCGGGCACCTGAAGTGCCGCACCCCGCGCACATCGCACGGCTGATCGGTGGGATGGCGAGGGGAGGTCAACACAACCGGCTCGAGCCCGAGGGCCTGTTGCTCGCGCACGATAGCTTGGGTGCGAAGCGTGTAGCCGCTGCACACCTCCGGGAGTGAGAACTGGACGACGTGCAGAATGGACATCTTAACCGCCGCGTCCGGGAGCGCGGACTGGCTGCCAGGTAGATCTGACGCGCCCCGTGACCCATTGCGCGAGCGCGGTGACGCTGGCGAGCACAATCATGTCGAAGTGGGCGGCGAGCCGCGCGGGCCGCAGGCGGGCCGCCGCCGGGAAGGCCCAGCCGAGCGCCCCAAGGCCGTAGAGTACAAGCTGACCGACCAGGAATGCAGTCAGCGGGAGATCGCGCTGGGCGGCACCCCAGCCGGCTCCGGCAAGCATCCCCAGGAAGAACACGCCCTGGACCTCGCGCAAGAGCTTGTGCGAGACTACCTGCCAGAGCGCGAGGAGGCGGCCGCGAACAAGAGTCGGCACTATGAAAGCCAACATCATCGGGATGGCGCGCGACATGATGCGCACCTTCCGCCGGTACTCGGCCCACAGGTCGGGCGCGGCGGTCTCCCAGGAGATGGCGCGGGGCTCGAGGACGACGGCTGGTCCTTGCAGTAGAACCTCGTAAGGAACACGGAAGTCGCTGACGTCTCGGGGCAGGATCGGGCGATAGAGATCGCGGCGGAGAGCATAGATGGAGCCGTTGGCGCCCAGCAGGGAGCCGAGAGCCGACTCGAGCCGCTTGACGACCTGCTCGTACCGCCAGTAGGCGCCCTCCGTGGCCTCGGTGCCCTCCCCGCTTCGGTATCGGAGCTGGCCGCTGACGGCGCCGACGGCTGGATCCGCGAGGGGCGCGACGAGGTGCCCGATCGCGTCCGACTCGAACATGGCATTGGCATCTGTCATGACGAGGACGTCGCCGGAGGCGGCGGCAGCACCGATGTTGAGCGCCGCCGACTTCCCCCGACGTCCTCCGCTGCGCAGGAGGCGCACCCGCCTCGTGTTCGCTGCGCACCGATCGACGATCTCCTCAGTGCCGTCTGTGCTGCCGTCGGAAACAACGATGAGATCCAGGAGGTCGGGCGGGTAGTCCTGCGCCAACGTGTTCTCGATCTTCTCCCCTATCACGTCCTCCTCGTTCCAGGCGGCGACAATCATGGTGATCGTGGGGTGGTCGTCGTCCGGGGCCGGACGAAAGGGGCGGAGCCGTGCGAGGATGGCCAGCAGCGCGGGATACCCGAAGTAAGCGTAGAACAGGGCCGCAAGTGCGCCCCAGGCGAGGAGGTGTGCCATGCCGCCTGCATGGAAGCCGGCTGACAACATTTGAATGAGAGTTCGATGCTGGGTGGCCGCTTCCCTGGCGTTGCTCCTGTCCGGATGACCGCGGGCTCTGGTCGGCTTGCGCGGGCGTCAACCGGGCGTACGGCCCCAAAACGGCTGCGTCGCGTCAGGATCGCGTGAGAACGGCTTTGACTGATCAGAGAGTCTCGTGGGGGCAACCACAGATGATACGGTATTCCGCGGTCCGGCAAAGACAGGGTCGTCCTACCGGGTACAGAGGTGTCGATCCAAGCATACGAGGCCCCTCAGCACTGTTGCTGCAGATAATGGTGGGCCTTGCTCAGGCCACAAGGACCAATCCCGTTGGCGGCCAATACTTCCCTCCGGTTTCTGCAATCGCGACACCTTAGCTCACCAACACGCCGACTCGAGAGGCTGCGATGGCCGGAGAAGGCAGGAGGACCACCATGCTGATTCCCACTCTCGTGATGGGGGGACTCGCAGCCGCGCTATTGTGCGCGGGGTATCTGCGAGGTCAGGGAGAGCACGCCGCCGGCGCCAGGACCGCGCTTCAGTTGACTGTCCAGGTGCTGCCACTGCTGTTCTTCGCCTTTCTGACAGCCGGGATGGTCCAGGTGCTCGTGCCAAGGGAACTGATCTCCTCGTGGGTGGGCGCCGGATCGGGTCTCCGAGGTATCCTTGTCGGCACGGTGGCAGGCGGCCTGGCTCCAGGGGGGCCGTACATCAGCCTTCCTATTGCTGCGGGACTGCTACGAGCGGGCGCTGGCGTGGGCACCATGGTGGCGTTTCTGACTGGATGGTCGCTCTGGTCGCTGGCCCGGCTCCCCATGGATGTGGGCCTCCTGGGCTGGAAGCTGGCGGGCATCCGATTCCTGTGCACGTTCTTCTTCCCACCCATCGCCGGCTTCCTAGCGGCAGTGCTCTTTGGCCGAGTTGACATTGGGTAGTCTGCGAGCGCCCGTTCCGATCTGAGCACGAGCGATCACGACTGGCCGGTGTTGGGTGCGGGGCTCTGCCCGCTGGCACCGGGGGTCGTTGTCGGGCGTCCCTGAGACCGCCGTTCTAGGCAGCCAGACGGAATGCAGTCACCTTGACTTCGGCGAAGTGTCTGCGCTCCATTCGCACCGGCAACGCCTTGGCTGATCGCTCCGGCCGCTGCCAGTGCTGCCCGCTGTGAACGACGTCGGGGACGGCTCCTTCCAGCGTCATGTGCCCTCGGTATTCGTTGTAGTCGAGGGCGAAGTCATTCAGCAACTGCTCCAGATGGTCGGCACGCCGCAGGATGGGAACGCGGCGAAGCCACTCCTCCTTCAGCGTCAGGATGGCTCGTTCGGTGACCGCGACGGATCCTGGCTCGCCAAGCTTGCCGAAGCGCTGCCTGATGTCCCAGCGGCTGAGCAGAGCCTGAAAGGCTGCGGACGTGCGCGTCGGTGCGCAACCGGAACACGCATCGGATCGTACCGGATCCGAACCACATCCAGCCAGGAAACGGCACGATGCTGTCATGTGCTCACCGTTTCTGCTCGTCGCAGTCCCCTCCAGAGGAGCGCCGGTTTGTGGGCTCAGACCGGCGCGTATTCGCTACACTCGTGCCGACGGCGATGCCTGTGCGCGTGTCCCGTTGGCACGTGACAAGGGCACAGCTGCAGATTTGCGCCCCAGGCTCAGTCCACGACCCTGAGCCAGCCTCCATCGACATAGTAGGTTGAGCCCACGCAATAGCTGGCCACAGGCGAGCAGAGGAACACGAAGAACTTGGCTACCTCTTCCGGCGAGGCAAATCGCCCGATGGGGGCGTTCTCCTTCGCGATGCGGTCGAGGTATTCCTGCGCGGTGATTCCCTCTTGCTTGCTCAGGATGCCTGCAGTCTTCCACCAATCCGGAGTCAGGACAAGGCCGGGGTTTATCGTGTTCACTCGGATATTCTCGCCGATCAGCTCGTTTGCCAGGCACTTCGAGAACATGACCAGCGCTGCTTTTGTCGTGTTGTATATCGGCTCGTACCCGAGAGGCTGCTTCGCGCAGATGGAGGCGTTGTTGATGATCGCGCCGCTCCCACCCTTCCGCATCAGCGGCACAATCGCTCTGGACATGCGGACTGCCGCCATCACATGGAGGTCCCAGTAGTGCTGCCACTTCTCGTCCGGGGCGTCCATGATCTTCTCTTCACTGCCCGTCCCTGCGTTGTTGATCAGGATGTCCGCGGCGCCGAACTCCTTCTCGATCTGCTGTGAGAGAG
>Ga0180437_10003127_pt1 | contig 25078 bp, 22 predicted proteins | sample SS_ome_4_FD_132410 | JGI IMG/M metagenome (GOLD analysis project Ga0180437, IMG submission 132410) | Hypersaline lake sediment archaeal communities from the Salton Sea, California, USA - SS_3_D_1 metaG | ecosystem: Environmental > Aquatic > Non-marine Saline and Alkaline > Hypersaline >... | reverse complement strand
GGTGGTGGCGGCGGAGGACAAGCTGCTGGCCCTGGGAGACAAACCCCTGCGGGTGGACACCGGAGACCCGGAGTTGGACGCCGAGCTTTCCGGCTATCTACCGGTGATCGTGGGCCTGAACCGCCGCCGGGTCTGTGCCGTAAGCGCCTGAGGGCCTAAAGACGATCCATCTCCTGGTTGAGGGAAGGTACGGTGTATGCCGTCAGCCGCATCTTTCAAAATGAAACGTCAAGCAGCCTCCAGGCCATATTTAGAACAGCTCTTTATCCGGACCTTGACAATCCCAAGATCGCTGATTAAGATGATTCGAAGTGAAACATCAGATATCAATTATTGCAGCGTCTGATCTTGGAAATTAACATCGTCAACCCTATAAACTACTGTATGGAACTACAACTGTATGAATGAAAAAAATATCCGCTTCTCAGCCATCGGCCTGAATCACGGACACATCTATGAACAAACCAATGCCCTCCTGGACGCCGGCGCTGAGTTGGTATCCTTTTCTGCAAAGGAGCCTGAGCTTGCTTCTCGATATGGCGACACGTACCCCCAGGCCACATTTGTCGACAGCACTGAAGAGATACTTGAAGATGAGTCGATCCATATGGTTATCAGTGCCGGTATCCCCTGTGAAAGAGCCGCCCTGGGAATTGAAGTCATGCAACACGGTAAGGACTACATGAGTGACAAGCCTGGATTCACCACCTTGGATCAACTGGCCGAGGTTCGTCGTGTACAAGCGGAAAGCGGGCGTATCTATTCGGTGTGCTACACCGAACGATTTCTGAACCGGGCTGCAGTAAAAGCAGGAGAGCTTGTACAAAATGGTGCGATCGGCAAGGTTGTACAAACGATCGGTATGGGACCGCACCGCATACGGATTGAAACACGTCCGGATTGGTTTTTTCGACGCGAACAATACGGGGGAATCCTGGCAGACATCGGGTCGCATCAAGCAGACCAGTTCCTCTTCTTTTCAGGATCAACCGAAGCCGAGATCGTATGCTCGCAGGTGGCGAACTACAAATATCCCCAGTTCCCGGAGCTGGAAGATTTCGGCGAGATGATTCTGCGAAGCCCCAGCGCCAGCGGCTACATCCGTTTGGACTGGTATACACCTGAGGGATTGGGAGTCTGGGGCGACGGACGATTATTCATCCTCGGGACGGAGGGATACATCGAGTTGCGCAAGTATTGTGATATAGCCGGTCGGCCCGGTGGAGATCATCTGTTCATTGTAGATCAAAAGGATGTCCGCTATATCGACTGCAGTGACCAGGAACTTCCCTATGGGCGCCAACTGGTGAGCGACGTATTGAATAGGACCGAAACTGCCATGAGCCAAGCTCATTGTTTCCTGGCTTCCGAGCTTGCCTTAACTGCCCAGGCTAATGCAGTGCGTTTAGGTGGAGCCAAAGCTGAATGAGCTACGAACTTATATTTGCCCACTGTGAAAGAGCGGGAGAAACGTTGTATTTTCTCACGGGTGACCAACGCCGGCCCGAAGAACCAGCAGAGGTGAAAGGCTGACGGAGTAGATAGGAGATTTTCGTGGTTGGTTTAACGACAACAGGTAGAGATTTCATCGAGCGGAAATATAGGGGTGAGTTTTTACGGGTGGAAGCCTGGTCTCCCAACTGTATCAGAGTCCGCAGTACCTTGGAATCTCAACTCAAACCATATGACTGGGCAATCAATCCAAAGACAGAGACGGCAGACGTTGCTGTCGTTGAAGGCAATAAAGAGATCGTGTTGAAAAACAATCAGCTTTCCGTAGGCATGCGATTTCAGCCACGATCGCGACGTAGGGATACAGAAGCTCCTCTTCGATTTTTCAACAGTGACACAGGAGAGTTGCTTCTTGAAGAAAAAGAATCGCGGATTGTGCTTCCGGATCCGGGTCATCTGCTCAAGGCGGTGGGGCCGTCCAGCTATAGAGTCGAAGCACGCTTCAAAGCGGCTCCTGAGGAGCGGTTTTACGGTCTGGGTCAAAACCAACAGAACTTCTTTAATCAAAAGGGATGCGTGCTGGAACTGAAACATATGAATACACATACACCGATCCCCGTCTTGTATTCTTCAAAGGGCTATGGTTTTTTTTGGAACAATCCTGCATATGGACGTGTTGAATTGGCCAACAACGGTACTTATTGGATCGCCGAAGAAACCGATCAACTAGACTACTTTGTTTTCTACGGAGATTCTCCCGCAGAAATTCTCAAAGTGTATTGCAACCTCACCGGGTTCCCCTCCTTGATGCCGGATTGGGCGACGGGATTCTGGCAGAGCAAGCTGCGCTATCGTAACCGTGAGGAGCTCATGTCTGTGGTAAAAGAGCACAAAAAGAGAGGTTTGCCGATGTCGGTTGTCGTCGTCGACTTTTTCCACTGGGACAAGATGGGAGAATGGCGTTTCGATCTTGAGTGCTGGCCCGACCCAGAGGGGATGATTGAAGAGCTTCACGAAATGGGCATCGAGACAATGGTGTCGATCTGGCCTACCGTTAATGCCAACAGCTCCCATTTCCAGGAAATAGATGAAAATGGGTATCTGGTTCGAGCGGATACAAATCTATCCGTGTTTAAAAAATTTACAGACACGTATGAAAACATCACATATCTGCATTTTGTCGACTTTACGAATCCTGAAGCAGGCAAGTATGTATGGAATTTGATCAAGAGGAACTATTATGATAAGGGCGTTCGCCTGTTTTGGCTGGACGTAACAGAACCGGAGATCTACCCTCCAGATACTGGCAACCTGCGATACTACCTCGGAAACGGTGCAAAAATATCTTCTCTCTACCCACTCTATGAAGAGAAAATCTTTTATGAGGGATTGAAGGAAGCAGGTGAGGCACTTCCCCTTACATTATGCAGAAGTGCCTGGGCGGGAAGTCAGCGTTATGGAGCCTGTATCTGGTCAGGGGATGTCTTTTCAGATTTCCAGACCCTCCAGGCCCAGATAAAGAACGGACTCAATATGGCTATGTCGGGAATTCCCTGGTGGACCACGGATATCGGAGGATTTTTCGGTGGCGATATCAACGATCCTGTGTTCCGGGAGCTGGTGATTCGCTGGTTCCAGTGGGGAGTATTCTGTCCGGTATTCAGACTTCATGGCTTTCGCAACTCGTGGGATTCGAAAAATGCCGGAGACAACGAAGTGTGGTCATTTGGTGACCAGGCTTATGAAATCATCAAGGGACTCCTGTTCATGCGTGAACGATTGCGTCCCTATATAAAAGAACAGATGAGGATTGTTCACGAAACGGGCGCTCCACCCATGCGGCCACTTCTTTTCGATTTCTACGAGGACCAAATGTGCTACGACATCGACGACGAGCTTCTTTTTGGGCCGGATATTCTCGCTGCCCCAGTAGCCGAGTACGGACAGCGTTCCAGGACGGTATATCTTCCTGATGGAGCCGAGTGGCAGGATGTCTGGACGCACGAGATGTTTCCGGGTGGACAAACCATTGTAGCGGATGCCCCGCTGGAGCACATACCTGTCTACCTCAGAAACGGAAAGAATCTACCTATTCCTTAGGTACCTGTGAAGTCTCTGCAATTCCGAAGATGTTCGATAGCTTTGTGAGACGGGATTGTATAACGCCTGCTGAAGCGGGAGGGCAAACATGACAGAAGATGAGTACAGGCGAGCAAATCCAGAAAAGCTCGAGAATTTCGTCTCGTCCGCGTTTCAAAAAGTAGGAGTCAATAGAGCGGACGCCGCTGTGGCTGCCAGCATATTGGTAGAAGCCGATCTTCGGGGAATCGACTCTCACGGTGTAGTGAATTTACCGGGTTACTACATCGATGACATTATGCAAGGCACGACCAACCCAAAACCCAACTTTGTAGTTACTCGCGGCAGTCCTACGACTGCGTCCGTCGACGGAGACGGGGGTCTGGGGTTATTGGTAAGTCATCGATCTATGAGTGAAGCGATCGAAATGGCTGAGGAATACGGGAGCGGTTGGGTAACAGCGTTCAACAGCACTCACAGCGGAGCGGGAGCGTACTATGTGCTTATGGCGGTCAAGCGTAATATGATCGGTTTTCACTTCTCTACGGGGGGACCTTCTGTGACCGGTCCGGGGGGTACGAGCCGATTTATCGGAGCGAACGTGATCGCTTTTGCCGCGCCTTGCGGCCGGCATGGTCCTTTTGTCATGGATATGACTCCTACAATGGGTATATCCAACAAAGTTCATAAACTACAGTGGGAAGGTAAACAGATGCCGGAAGGTTGGGCTGTGGACAAAGAAGGACGCCCGATCACTGATCCAAATGTCTATTTTACGCAGAAAGGGGCGCTCCTCCCTCTTGGCAGTATGCCCTCACTCGGTGTCCACAAGGGATTCGGATTGTTGCTCCTCTCGGATATCCTTACGGGAATGCTTTCGGGGCAAGGAGGAAGCATGTTGCGCAGGAAAGGGTGGCATAGCCAAGCTTTCGGAGCTCTTCGTATAGATGCATTTTCTACAGCGGGAGATTTTGCAGAACTAATGGATGCCATGGTCGAAAAAATACATTCAGCTCCCACGGCGAAGGGTGCAGAACGAATGCGCTATCCCGGGGAACGGGGAAACCGAATACGGGAAGAGAGAGGCAAAAGGGGTATTCCACTTCACCCGAAGATCGTATCGGACCTTCAGGAAATGTGCGTCAAACTCGACCTCCCGATGGATATCTGGTAATACCGACGATCATAATCAGCAGGTGGTCCTCCATAGGAACTATAAAGGATAGCTGCATACGATCGTTCGTTCGCCGATTTTTCCGATTCTATTGAGTATGGAGATCATTATTTGAAATCCAGGAAAATGTCAGAAGATAAAAAGCGGGAAATCAAAATCGCCTATATTGGAGGCGGTAGCCGTGACTGGGGCCCCAAATTCATGACGGACTTGGCCCTTTGTCCCAATTTGTCGGGCGAGCTCGTCCTCTACGATATCGATTCTGAGGCGGCCTTAGCAAATGTTAGGCTTGCGAATCTACTATTTGCTCATCCCGAGGCGAAGACCACGTTCCGAGTGAGAGCAGCAAAGACCTCCAAGGGAGCTTTAACCGGGGCGGACTTTGTCGTGATGTCCATTGAGCCTGGTCCTATCACTATGAGATATGCGGATCTGGAAATCCCCAGGGCCTACGGCATTATCCAATCGGTCGGCGATACCACCGGTCCCGGAGGTATTTTGAGGGCGCTACGCGCTGTTCCGATTTACCAGCACTACGCTCACCAGATCATGGAATATTGTCCGAACAGTTGGGTTATTTCGTATACCAATCCAATGACTATCTGTACCGCTACCCTCTCCACCGTGGAACCGTCGATCAAGGCATTCGGCTGCTGCCACGAAGTGTTCTCCACCCAGGAAATGCTGGCCGGCTTAGTAGAAAAGTGGTTTGCCGTACCGAGACCCGACCGACGGGAAATCAGGTTAGATCTTGCAGGCATCAATCATTTTACTTTCGCTACCGCCGCTTCGTGGAAAGGCGAGGACCTCTTCCCCAGGCTTCGCCAGATGATCGGTGAAGAGGGTTTCTTCAATGACCATACGCCGCAAGCCCTGCATCGATTGGAAAATCATCTCTGGTTTGATCATGACAGCCTGATAGCCTTTGACTTTTTAGCCCGGTTCGGCGTACTCGGCGCAGCAGGGGATCGGCATCTGGCGGAATTCGTACCCTGGTATCTTTCTATCGAGAACGAGCTTCACCGTTGGGGGGTGATTTTAACACCTTACAGCTGGCGCGTAGAGAGAATGAGCCGACACTCTACTCGTGATCTCCAATCGCACATAGTCTCATCGGGTGAAGAGGGAGTAACCCAAATACTGGCGTTGTTGGGGATCAAACATCTGACCACTAACGTCAACTATCCTAACCGGGGACAGCATCCCGGACTCGAGACGGGAGCGGTGGTGGAGACCTTTGCTTTGTTCACCGATAACGAAATCCGACCTCTCGTGAGTAAATCCTTGCCTGCAATGGTATTGAGCCTAGTGAACCATGTGTCTCAAATTCAGAAAATGACCCTGGAAGCCGCCTTGATCCGTAGCAAAGAGCTGGCCTTTCAAGCGTTGTTGAATGATCCCTTAGTCCGCATTCCAACCGATCAGGCGTGGGCGATGTTCGAGGAAATGCTCACTTTCGTGAAAGACACACTACCCGATTGGAGCTTGTAATTCTTCTGTCGAGGTGGCGTGGTTAACTTGTGTTTGAGACGTCACCTGGATTACGGCTGGGCTATGGATTCGATCCCCTTGAAACGGTGTTGAAATGCACTAAGGTCTTGCCTTCCTTATTTCCGAAATCACGAAACGCGATGTGCGCAGGATGTGTTCCCTTATACGCTTTTCAGCCAACTCGCCATCGTGTTTCGCAATAGCCTCGAATACCCCTTTATGTTCCTTGAAACCACGCTCCGCTTCCTCATGGTCGATGAGTGCCCTCTTCCTGATAATACGGTCAAAACTGCGAAGGATTTGTATTAGCTGTTTGATGTACTGGTTTCTAGAAATGTCGTGTATTATGCGGTGGAAATCGGTGTTGCTTTCGATCATTTTGGAAGTATTCGATGTACTTGTGTGTTTTTTCATCTTCTCCAGCTGGTCCCGCAACCGATCGACATCTTCGGCAGTCGCTTTCTCCGCCGCAAATCGGGCAGCTAGCCCTTCCAGATGAGCCCGTAAAATGCTGTTTTCCGTGATGTTTGAAAGAGTGAAGTTGGAGACAAAAGTCCCTTTCCGGGGTTGAATGTCGATTAATCCTTCGATATACAGCTTATGGAAGGCACGTTTGATCGGCGTCGTGCTGATATTCAGCTGATCCGCCAGATTCCTTTCACTCAAGCGTTGACCAGGCTCCAGTTTACTGAGGAGTATCGCCTCTTTCAATTGCTCATATACAACATCTGCTACGGATCGGAACTCACTGTGGTCTATCGTTATCGTTTTCATCGTGTATGTAGGATCCGCTTTCGTTTTAACGGTTGTCCTCCTCGGCAGCTCTATTATATCCATTCTCAGAAACTAAACAAACTAAATTTCTTGTCTCATAAAAAATTCGTTTACAAATTGAACCGAACCAGCTGTTGACAGATAAAATATTCTTCGTATACAATTTTATATTGAAACTTCAGACATCAATATACTTTATCAGAGGAGAGGGGTAAACACCAGTATTTGACATAAGATTTTTACCGGCTAAGGGACGTCTCCTCAATAGAGTGTTTCCTACTCATGGTACTTGGATCCAGTGAGACTTGGAATATCCTAACTCCGTGGTCCAGTGCAGTCTAGGGAGCCTGGCTCGATGCTTTCGGTCAGCCCATCCAGAACGCAACGATGGTGGTGGCCAGCCAGGATGTGAAAGGAGGTGATAGAAGAAGGAAAAACAACACAATTTTAGGGAACTACCAAAACTAACCTAAAGAGAGAAAGGAGAAATCGATGAAGAAACGTTTTAATGTGAAGGAGATGCGCATGTTCAAGAAACGCACTATCGGGCTGTTATTGTTGCTGCTTCTACCACTCACAGCTTTCTCTGGAGGCACTGAAGAGGTTGAGGAAGCAAAACCGGTTGTCCTTAGAATTCATGTAGACGAGAATCTACAACTGAGGCATGCCGTCGCGATGTTCCAAGTAGCCCATCCGAATGTAACCATAGAGTTCATACCGGCGGGGGAAGAAGAAGGGCTGAAAACGCTCGCAATGATCAGGGCCAATGATTTGCCCGATGCATTTCGAGTGGAAACCGGGGGTGCAACAACGAGGAATCTGCCTATTTACATTGAAAATGATCTGTTGGATCCCGTTCCCGCCTGGGTCAAGAAAGACGTCGGCTGGGAAAACAATTGCATCGAGTTTTGCAAGGAATATTATAAGGACGCAGATACAGGCGAGATACTTGCACTCCCAGTAACATACGATTTGAAGCCGTTCTTTTTCTACCGGGTGGACGCGCTTAAAGAAGTTGGTTTGGATCCAATGAATATACCGCAGGAAATGAATGCATGGTGGGAAGCCAACAAAAAGCTGGTAAAACGTGACAGCACGGGGGAGGTCACTCGTTATGCAATGCGTACTTTCGCCTTTGTGATTGACTATGGATTGAACTTCATCCTTGCCGACGTCGAGCCCAAAGGAGATCCGAGCGACCTGTACAGCTACATGGGAGGGTCCGGCAAAGACGATCCTTACCGCCTGACAGCTCCCGAGTTCGTCAAGAGCATGGAGCGATATCAGAGAATGTGCTACGGTCCTGATCTGATTTTTGACAATGCCTATGCCGATAGAATGGAGGGACTGAAGTCTGATTTTTATGCTGGGGTCACGGCAGGCACGTGGTTTGAGCAGAGCCTTGAACCTGCGGGAATGGAATATGTAGTCCTTCCTCCCCCAAACGCGAAGGGGAAAAAGCCAAAGGCAAGTGCGACCACGAATGCATACGGTGTTGTCAATACCTCCAAAAACAAAGAGCTGGCATGGGAGTTCCTGGAGATCCTCGCCACCGATGTCGATTGGTGGACCTGGGCGTGGACACCCCGAGAGGTCGCCGGGCAGACTGTCTTTGATCGAAATCTACCATCATATCACTCCGTGTGGGATGGTTTGGGGAAGGCCGGTTTTGATATAGACAAATACGCCTATGCTCTCAAAGATTTCCAGCCTGTCATCGAGCCAAAGTCAGATCCAAAATACAACCAAGTACTTCTTGAGGTTATTCAACCCGCGTTTACGGCGATCAACGTTGAGGGAGAAGATGTAGTAGAGCAACTAACCTCAGCAGAGCAAAAAGCAAACAAAATTCTCAGAAGCAGCGATTGAATTGACCTGATACAAGAGGTTGTCTCGGATAAATGGTTCCCAATTTCCGGGACAACCTCTGTAAATCTTTATGACGGAGTGAGTATTGATACCAGCTAAGCTAAGGGGTAAAAGGACGATTGAAAATGCAATCTTTCTTTTGCCTGCTTGCCTGCTGATTCTTCTATTCAAATACATCGGACTATTCTACAGCTTGTACATCTCCTTTACCAAATATACCGGTTTAGGACAAGCAAAGTGGATCGGGCTGTCAAACTACAAAGTAGTATTCGATTACGATATATGGTGGCTTTCGCTCAGAAACGTCGGTGAATATGTGTTGCTTTTTCTACCCATCGTGATTGTACTGGGCTTCATCCTCGCGCTGATACTAAACAAAGATATAAAGGGCAAGAACCTTTTCCGAACGATACATTTTGCGCCTATGGCCATGTCTCTCGTAGCCATGGCTTTTATTTTCAAAATGTTGATGGGCAAAGCTTTTGGCCCTATACCACAGCTATTGAGGTTGTTGCATCTTCCTGTCATTGACTTGCTCAATGATCCCAAATGGGCGATGAAGGGGGTCGTTTTGATGATGATTTGGCAGGGCGTCGGATTCAGAATGATCATCTTCCTAGCGGGGTTACAGAGCATTAACAGTGAATTCTACGATGCGGCAAGGATTGACGGGGCAACGGCCATGCAAGAGATACGATACATCACCATACCTATGTTACGGCCAACCATACTCTTGCTCACCATTACCGGCTTGATCGGCGCCATGCAGCTTTTCGATCCGGTTCTGGTACTTCCGCCGGAAGCGGCACAACCAGGGGCACCAGGAAATGCCCTGCAAGTTCCGGTACTTGTGATATACAACAACGCTTTTGCTTATGCGAAGTTTGGCCTTGCCTGCGCTCTCTCATTTGTGCTTTTCCTCATCATGCTGGTTTTTACGATGCTCCAGGCCAAGGTAGGACGACTCGAAAGTGGAATTGAATAAAACGAAACTGCTGACACCCAAAATCTGGTTGTATGCGATTATTGTGATATCGTCGCTGGTTATGTTATTCCCATTCTATTGGATGGTCACGCGCTCGCTGATGTTTCGCATAGACGTCGAAAGCGCCAAATATTTTTTTCCACCACGCATTACATTAGTCAACTACATAGCCATTATCCTCAATCAACTCGGCTCGCAGTTCAGTTTTCTTAGGGCAGCTTTCAACAGCATCATATACGTTTGTTTTGCCGTTTCAGGCGTTGTAATCGTAAACTCCATGGCAGGGTTTGTGTTAGCCAAACGCCCTTTTAGAGGATCCCAATATATACTCTACGCAATCATCGGTAGCATGATGCTTCCGTCATCTCTGTTTTTGCTTCCCAATTTTATAATCACCTACAAACTCGGATTATACAATACCTACCCCGGTTTAATTATTCCTTGTTTTGTGAGCCCTTTCTCGTTGTTCTTGTTCCGCCAATACATGCTTTCTACTCCGGATTCACTATTAGATGCTGCGGCAATAGACGGATGCAACATCTACAGAACTTTCTTTGCCATAGTCATTCCCATTTCAACGCCAGTTATTTCAACTGTAGTGATACTATCGAGTCTCAACCTATGGAACTATCTCATCTGGCCGCTTATCATTACCACCGATCCAAAACTAGCGGTTCTTACCGTGGCCTTGGTTGGGCTAAGGGTAGATATTGATACGTTTGGCTGGAGCGTCATTCTCGCTGCAGTCACACTAATGAGCATCCCCATGATCACATTATATTTTCTCGGGCAAAAATGGCTAATATCAGGCCTTACCAGCGGTGCGGTTAAGGAATAAGACATTCAGCTGGCTTGGCTATTTAGGCATTCCCTATGCTTGAACTGGATCGTACTAATACAGCAGTATGCCAATAGAGGAGCTGCAATATGAAAGGAATTAGTCTCAAAGACAGGATAGAAGGCGCCTTGTATGGGATAGCCATCGGTGACGGCATGGGGGCTCCGGTAGAGGGATGGTCTTCTAGTAGAATCTTGGAACAGTTTACCGACCACAACATGATGGAGTTTTTACCAGCGACGCATGGAAAGGACCCCGCTACCGGCAAAGGTCATGGGCGAATTACCGACGACACTCTTATGACAGAGGCTCTAATTCGAGCCTACTGTGCATGCAAGGATCATATGAATGCCTATGACTATGAGAAGTTTTTTCTCCCAGAGATATTATCCAGAGAAATCTGGATCCCTGAGAAACAAAAAACCATGGCTCTGTTCGGTCGACTATTTTGGCCTGAAAAATATCCGGTCATCAGAATGACCATCAACGGCGCGGAGCCACGATCAGCAGGAATCGGCAACATGGTAAATGTTGGGGTTGCTATGTACATGATGCCAATAGGAGCTGTTAATGCCGGTGATCCAAAGGACGCCTATGAGGAAGCAACAAGCTTTGGACTAGCGCACAACGAGTCATTTGCTCTTGAAGCGGCAGGGATCATGGCAGCAGCTTATGCTTCCGCTTTCAGCAACAACAGTACCATCAGAGGCGTCATCGAAACGACTCTAAGTTTGAGTCACGATGGTACGTTCGCAGCTATCCAGGCCGTCGATCGTGCAGTTGAAGAGGGCGATGATACCTTATCATTTGTACAAAAGGCTAGACAGGCTGTATCTCCATTTGACCAACGAACGACTCATGCGGTCGACGAACAAGCAACGCTTGCAGGCGAACATACCGATGTAGGACGACCTTCTCGTATATACACCGCTGAAGAAGTGCCTGTAGCCCTTGGTGCCTTGAAAACAGGAGAAGGAAATTTCATCAGGACATTGAAGGCCTCTGTTTTTTATGGTCGTGATTGTGATTCTATCGCCAGTATGGCATGCGGTTTGTTCGGTGCCATCTATGGTAGAGATGACGTTCCGGATACGCTGAAGAAAGCTTCAGAAACAGCAAATCGACGAAGTTATACCGAAACTGCTTCTGAACTGACCTCTGTCGTTTGGGAAATCTTCCAGAAAGACAAAACTCGATTTGCTGAAAGACAGAAAATTATGAACAGGAATTGAGGTAGAAATGTGTATGAAGAGACAAAGATAATATGAACCAATATAGAAAGCTGTTTTTATCTGTTGACAAATAACCTGTTTCTCATATAAAGTGAAACATCAGATATCAAAAGATATTGTCATAGTGGAGGCAAAATAGCCGGCCCCAAAATAGAAGATCTTCGAGGGGTAAACAGGCGCACGAACCTGTCGATTCCTGTTCAACTCTGTATGGATTGTGTAGTCAGTTCGACCCAACTGCGAAGCGCGATGGCAAGATACTACGTGAGTTAGTACAGAGCAGGTTAACAAAGAGGGAACTGTATCGGATGTATGGATTATACCCGGCTAAGTTCTCACGTAAATTGGTTGAGCCATTCCTGGAAGGTGATATGTATAGTGGCCCGATACAGTTTGGCGAGTGCAGTGCGATGCTGTCGGTCAGCCCGTCTACAGCTTGAATAATTGGGTTGGCAGTCGGAACGCGGAGGGAGGTGGTAGAGAGAAGTTAAAACAACACGGTTTCAAGGAATGACCGCATTCAACCTAAAGAGAGAAAGGAGAAATCGATGAATAAGAATCTTAGCGTGGCGGTGGTTATCTTGGTGGTATTCCTGGTCATACCCGCTATCTGTTTCGCCGGAGGACAGGGCGAAACCAAAACCACGGTTTCCATGCGGTATTCATGGTGGGGCGGCGACGCCAGGAATAAAGCTATCGTAGAGCTTATTGATCTGTACATGGCAAAAAATCCCCATGTAACCATAGAAGCTGAATACGGGGGGTTCGCCGGGTACTACGAGAAGATGATTACCCAGTTGGCCGGCGGGACAGCGCCCGACATCCTGCAAGTAGATTACAAGTGGTTGTCCGATTTAGCTGCACAGGAAGTGGAGTTCGCAAACGTATACGACCTTCAGGATACCATCGACCTGAGTGGTTTCGACCCATTTATCTTGGAGAGTTACCTGACGGTGAACGGCAGACTCCAGGGTCTCCCGACAGGATTGAATGGGAATACAATGATGTACAATGTTAACTTCTTTAAAGACAACGGTATTCCCATGGATACTGAGTGGACATGGAGGAAAATTGTAGAAGTTGGAAAGAAGGTCCACGCTAACAATCCTGAGCTGTATATGATAAGGACATGTCCGCAGCAGTTCTACGAATACTGGTTGATCAACTACGTCATACAAAGGACCGGCGAGCAATTTATTAAAGAGGATTATACGATCGGGTTCAGCAAGCAGAACATCGCCGAGGCGCTGGGTTACATATTGTCATGCGTAGAGAACGAGGCAGTCGAACCTTTTGAGGTCATCACATTGTATACCAGAAAATCCGGTGATAATCCTAAATGGTTAAACGGGCAGTTGGGAATGGCACTTTCGCTGGCTTCTCTGGTAGCAGGAGAAAGAATATCCCCCGTTGATGTCTGTGCGTTGCCGCAACTGCCGGATGCGAAAGATACGGCGATGGCTGTCACCGCTGTTTCCATGCTTTCGATGAACAAAGACTCTAAATACCTCATAGAGGCAGCTGAATTCGTCAATTTCTGGGAAAATGATCCAGAGGCGGCCGTTGTCAAAGGAGACGTTCTGGGGGTTCCAGCTCCCACGGGCAGCAGGCAGGCGGCGGTTGACGCAGGGAAGATCGCCGATAATGTTGCCCGCGCAGTGCAAACTGCCATGGACGGCATGAAAATGGTGAAGACTCTTGTCACCTTCAATAGGGAGCTCGCGGATATTGGTATAGAAATAGTCGAAAAGGTTGGCTTCAAACGAGTAACTCCTGAGCAAGGTGCTGAGGAACTAGTAGCTCGATTCGAGGAAAAACTGCCCGAGCTAAGGTAATCTCGAAGATCATACAACTGTACTTAGATTCATGAGACAGTGCCCTAAATAAGCACTGTCTCATGACGTCTAAAATAGCCACGCAAGACACTCTATCGCGGGCCCGTGCAAAGATTTGTTTGAATGCCCGCATCTGATAGCCGTGTAAATGGAGAGAAAGTGTAATTAGTATATCCAGTAGCACTAAGTTGCAGATCCGCAGAATGGAGCGGATAAAGGAAATGATGGAGCAGACTTTCAGAAATCGCATGCTGGCGGAGCAGTGTATGCTTCGAGAGTTACACATATAGTATCTCGAGCGGGAAGGTCTAGATTGCCGGCATTTCCTACAATTTGCCCGTCGACAGGGCTTATTCGTCTAAGCTATATTGATGTCGAAAATCGCAGCAGGAATACCGCTTGCAGTTCGATATGGATACAACCAGAGTTCGTAAATTTTCTGTAATTGTAAGAAAAAGATATATTGGTCTCCTGTACATTAGTCCCTGGATAATTGGGCTGGTCATGTTCCAGCTGTACCCCTTTATAGCCTCGTTCGTCTATTCCTTCACAGACTATAGTTTGCTCAAACCTCCCGTGTTCGTTGGATTTTCAAACTACGTTCGAATGTTCGTGAAAGACGAGTTGTTTCCCCAGTCGTTGAAAGTAACTTTTCTCTACGTGCTGATAGCTGTTCCGGGCAAGCTCATTTTTGCTTTGTTTATTGCTCTGATGGTCAATATAAAAGTTAGGGGAGTCAACGTATTTAGAACGATATACTATTTGCCTTCGATTTATGGAGGTAGTGTCGCCATAGCCGTACTCTGGAGATTTCTATTCATGCGGGAAGGTCTCGTAAACCTGATCCTCTCGTATTTTGCGGTTCCACGTATAGATTGGTTGGGAAACACAAAAATAGCGTTGTTTACGATCAGTCTTGTAACAATATGGCAGTTTGGTTCTTCCATGGTAATATTTCTGGCCGGATTGAAACAAATACCACAAGAATTATATGAGGCGGCGGTTGTCGATGGGGCCTCCTCGGTGCGAGTGTTTTTTTTCGTAACTCTGCCGCTGTTGACCCCGATTATCTTTTTCAATTTGATCGTACAGATTATTTTCGCTTTTCAACAATTCACAACTGCTTTCGTAATTACCGGGGGCGGTCCTCTGCGTGCAACGTATTTATACGCTCTTTTTCTCTATCAAAATGCGTTTGAATTCTTGAGGATGGGGTACGCATCCGCGCTATCATGGATACTATTTATTATCATTATGTCTTTCACACTGCTAATATTTCGATCTTCAAGGTATTGGGTGCACTATGAAGATTAGATTGAATATCAATGAAGCGTTTAAATAGAAATCTCTTAACATACTTCGTTCTATCAGTGCTAAGCATATTTATGGTTTATCCATTGATATGGTTGTTGTTTTCTTCTTTCAAACCCAACACGGAAATCTTCGCTTCCATCAAATTGATTCCATCGACTTTCATATGGGATTCGTACGTAAGAGGTTGGCAGGGCAGTGGTCAATTTACCTTCCGTGTTTTTTTTCTTAACAGTTTCAAAATGGTAATTCCGACAGTCCTATTCACCATCATATCGAGCTCCGTAGTTGCGTATGGTTTTGCCAGATTCTCGTTTCCTTTGAAAAAAATCCTGTTCACGCTGATGTTATCCACCTTGATGCTCCCCCATGCAGTTATCATTGTCCCAAAGTACATAATATTCAGAAACTTGGGTTGGCTGAACAGTTACCTGCCTTTTATTGTGCCGGCAGCGTTAGCCACCCACCCATTTTTTATATTTATGCTGGTCCAGTTTTTTAGGGGAATTCCTAGAGAGCTGGATGATTCAGCCACAATTGACGGCTGCAACTCTTTTGGTGTACTGGTTCGTATTTTACTACCCCTGTCCAAACCCGCGCTTTTCTCCGCCGGAATATTTCAATTTATCTGGACCTGGAACGATTTCTTGAATGTGCTGATCTATATTAACAGCGTAAGCAAATATACACTCCAACTGGCCTTGAGGATGTCTATTGATATAGCAGCGAACGTAGAGTGGAATCTAATTATGGCAATGTCCATACTAACAATCATTCCACCTACCATGATTTTCTTTTTTGCGCAAAAGCATTTTGTCGAGGGTGTTGCCACTACTGGAATAAAAGGATAAATGATATGGAAGAAATACAGGCGATAAAACGGAATACGGACTGTTTTACACCAAACGATAAAAATAGTGAACGGAGAGTCAGCAATTGCCCTCTCTTTATATTACAGAGTGAGGGCAAGATGACAATAGATATCGAAATCATTAAGTGAAGAAGGAGAGGAACTGTTATGAAACTGGCCATCAACGGAGGAGAAAAGGCTGTTAGCATCCAGCCGAAAGAGATGTGGGAACCTCCCTATGGAGAAATAGTGGAACTGCTGAAAGAGCAGGTGTATGGCAATAGGATTTCTGGTGATTGGGAGAAAACGTATTTTAAGTTTGAGGAGGAGTTCAAAAACTACTTCGGTGCGAAGTACTGCTGTGCCCTGAATATGGGAACGGCAGCCTTGTGGGCGGCGTTCTACGCGATCAACTTGAAACCGGGGGATGAAGTAATTGTTCCATCATACACGTGGGTAGCCACCATTACTCCCGCGATTTATATGGGCGCAAAGCCCGTATTCTGCGAACTGGAGGAAGGAAAACTTGTCGCGGATCCCGATGACATAGAGAAGAGAATTACTCCAAAGACGAAAGCCATCACGATCGTCCATCTCTTCGGAAATGTAGCTCATATGGACAGAATTATGGAAATATCCCGGAAACATAATATACCGGTAATCGAAGATTGCTCTCACTGCCACGGGGCAGAATGGAAAGGAAAAAAATTAGGGACGATTGGGAATGTAGGTTGTTTCAGCATGCAGGGAGGATTTTTTGATGGAAAGCCCGTTCCTGCGGGTGAAGGTGGCGCGGTAATTACGAATGACAGGAGCCTCTATAATAAAATGCTGCTGTACACCCACATGAACAGACCACAAAACCCAGCTGACGATCTCGAAAACACTTATGAGAAGTATACGGGAGTACGCTTCGGTATCAAATTTCGTGCCCATCCGATGGCACTCTCGATCGCCAGAGTGATGCTGAAATCTCTCGATCACAGAAACGAATTGAAAGCCAAGTACCGGCAAAAAATGAACAACGCTTTCGATTCGCTGAAGGGCATCAGCACCATCAAAGAGCATGCCGATTCCAGATCCGCCGGTTTTTATGGCGGCATGCAGATGCTGTACGAAAAGGAAGCCTTTGATGGCCTTCCCATTGATCGATTTATTAAGGCCTTGGAGGCAGAAGGTGTCAATATGAAATACCGGATGTATGAACCTATGCATTTAATGCCTTTCTTTCAGGAAGGATTCGACTTGGCCGGCGTTGGGAATAGCGGAATAGCGGCCCAAAACTATGCTGGAACCTACAAAAAAGGAGACCTTCCGGTTACAGAAAAAATATTTGATAAATTGATGGGTATGCCCGTGTATACCGAAGAACCCGAAGGTTATTCCGATCAAGCCATCAAGGCGTTCGAGAAGGTAATAGCCAATTATGGTGAATTGATCAAAACGGAAGCTTGACCGAAGAGCTCTGTACAGACGCAGCAAAGAATTATTTACCATGCATGAACTCTTCATCAATCATTCCTCGAAATCCACGGGTAGGTTTTATATAAGAACAATGATTGAGACCGGCTGTATGGTGTGAAAGTACATGGCAGAAAAGAGTTTACACTATTTTTCTTGGGATCGAGGGCAACGAGATGGACGAGTATGATTTTTTTGATTGTAACTGCATGCTAGGATCATGGATGGAGGACAAAGGAAGTTCTTTCTCCTGTATCGACGAGCTGGAGAATTATCGAAACAAATACCTAATAAGTGACGTCTTGGTGCACCATTCCCTTGCCACCTACTACAACCCGCAGGAAGGAAATCGAATTCTTGCAGGTCTGACACATGGTGTACAAAGCCTGAAACAGTGCTGGGTCGTAATGCCTTCGGCCACCGGGGAGTTCTCGGCTCCATCTACGGTTGTCCATGATTTGTCAATCAACCGTGTGTGCTCGGTGAGAGTTTTTCCCAAGCTGCACGGATACTGCTTGAGTGTATGGGCAGTGGATGAACTGTTCCGTTCCCTGGAGAAAATGCGGATGCCGGTATTTCTTGATTATTCACTACTTCACTGGAGCGATGGATTTGATATCGACTGGAACGAGATATACGCTTTGTGCAATCGTTACAAAGAGTTGCCAGTAATTTTGGTACGTATGAGCATCGCTTGTAATCGAAATCTATATCATCTATTGAGTAGATTCGAGAATCTGTACTTTGAGCTTTCCTATTATCAGGTCAATCGAGGAATCGAACACATCGTAGAGAGATTTGGTGCCGGCCATATGCTATTTGGAACAGGTGCCCCGATCTTTGATCCAGGTTGCGTAATAAGCATGCTACACTTTTCCCGAGTCGGGAAGAATGAAAAGAAGCTCATAGCGGGAGACAATTTTAGGAGGCTCGTTAAGGAAATCAATTATGAAAGCGTCTAGTAGAAGTGGAGGCTTTCACGATATTAAAGGGTTCACCATAATAGATGGTCACTGTCATATAGGATCCTACTATAGAACTCATACCCCTTACTGCGACGCAGATGAGATGGTAGAAGGCATGGACCATGTGGGTGTCAGCAAAGTATGCATCTCGTCGTTTTGGGGTATTCAGAACGACAGTCATTCTGGCAATACCATAGTAGCCGAAGCAATACAAAAATATCCTGACAGGTTTGTTGGGATGGCGAGTATAAATCCGAACCGGAAAGATACAATTGAAAGCGAATTGGTAAGATGCTTCGAAGAGTTGAACATGTCCATGATAAAACTCCACCCTGATTGGTCGAAGTGTCCTGTTTTTCACGATAACTACACGCCTGTGTATCAATATGCAGAGGCAAATAAACTGGCAATATTGAGTCATTCTTGGCATGATGGCGAAACCCTGGACAAACTTTCCAATCAATACCCAAAAATTAGGTTCATCCAGGCGCATACCGGAGGTTTGTGGGGTGGAAAGGGCAAGAATCCCATACTTGAAGTAGTAAAAAACAATGTAAATGTGTACACGGATATTGTAAGCAGCATCGCGTACTATGGGGCTTTTGAGAAATTGGTCGATTACGTAGGACCCGACAAGATCATCTACGGATCCGACTATCCTATGATGAGCTTGGAATACCAACTGGGCAGGGTTCTGTTTTCTGACATAAGCAAAGCTGAGAAACAGAAAATTCTCGAAGCGAATATCCTTCATGTTATTGACGGTGAAAAAATTTGATGGTTGAAATGGGAAAAACCAATCTAGTTCGAACTTCAGCCGGCGTTAAGAAACGACTCATTCAGGCAGGAGTTACGGTCGCTGCAATCGCACCCGCCTGCGCTCTAAAGGACGCTCCCGCAGGACACCGGGCAGAGGATATAATGCCGGGAGCGAAATCTGTCATTGTATTTGGTATCAAGCTGGTAAGTGGTGCAGTCAATTGGCCTTCCCTCATATGGGAAGACACACGGCAAACCAAGATAGACTGTTGGAGAGTCTATGATCAATGCTGTTTTGATGCGGTAAACATCAAACTGGAGCAGATAGGAATGGATATTGCCATCGCTCTTGAACTCGAAGAATATCAGGCAATATTCTTCCCCGGCAGTACGGATCCTACCATTGTGGAAGAGAGATCGTTTCGCAAATTCGGGGGCATGGAGCTACCACAACTCATCGAAACACAAAAAATCGATGCTCTAAAGGACGGTTTGGAAAAACCGACCAGAGCAGGTGCTCCGCTATCTTTCCGACATGCAGCCGTAGCCGCGGGTTTGGCAACTTTTGGTGCCAATAATCTGGCCCTTCATCCCGTTTTCGGTCCTCGCGTTCGTTTCAATGCGGTTGTTACCGACTGCGAATTCGATCATTATGATACACCTTTGAAAGAACAGGTATGCCTGTACGATAAAGGTTGTCGCGCCTGTATCGAAACCTGCCCGTATCAAACCTTTCATGAGGTGACCAGATTCTCATTTGCCGGATTGGAGCACCCCTGGGCTCAAATGAGAGGATTTTGTGCATACAATAGCATCGCCTGTGCCGGTGTTTGCCTTCTCACCTGTCCCGCCGGTTCTGGGGACAAGCAAATGAAAAGGCGAGTTGCCGAGAGATATTCCACCAACAGATATTTGAACCTAAGCAGCCAATAGCAGCCAAATTGCTTCCGTCAGCAGAACGGAAATACAGCCGGTGATTCCTCCTGGGTGGACGCCGTATTACCGCAAACAGAACTACATCTCTCTATTTGTTGTTGACAAATTCACATCTCTCATATAAACTAAAAGTACCTGAAACATCAGATATCATTGATTGAAACGGACAAGGTAGAATCGAAAGCTGCTAATATCATACAAAGCTTTATGAAAATTTCTTCCTGTGGTTTCAACAAACTCCAAGTAAATAGCGGCTTCACACCGAAAAGGATAGGACTCATTCCGGGAAGAGGATTGGATGCCCCTCCGAGAATATTTGCGACCCACATATAAAGCCTTATATGGGATCCATGCTGGTACTTGGATTCTATCACGATTTCTGGCACCTAAGAATGAACAGACCGAAAGGAAGCACAGTTGAAGTCCGTAGCTATATAGAGAAATGAGACAACATCCTGGTAGCATTCGCCGGAAAAAATTTTCAGAATAAGAGTAAACGAAAGGGCGGACCAAAAAGGAAGTGATCGATGCTTCCGAGGCAATTCATTTCAGGAAAATTAAAAAAAGTCATGTCTAAATGACAAAGGAGAAAACAATGAAGAAAGTTGTTCTTGGTGTAGTAAGTATTTTCGTGTTACTGAGCGTCTCTTTTTTCGGATTTGCCGGAGGCCAAGGTGAACCTGAATCAATTACAGGCGAGGTAATTACGCTGGAAGTTTGGGTTTTATCTGGTCATCTTAGCCAGCAATGGAACCAATATATCTACCAAAAGTGGGAAACTGAAAAACCAGAGATAAAGCTCAATTTCCTGGAAATTCCCGAAGATGAGTATGAACGGAAGTACTATATGAGCCTGCAAGCAAAGAAAGCCCCCGATCTGATATCGTTCTGGGGGGAAACCTTTGGAGATTATGTACATTCCGGTGCAGTCGCACCCATGCCCGATGATCTCAGAACAGCATTTTGGGACAGCGGAGTTTATCCGGAGTTCCGAAAAATATTCGATTTTGATGGGAAGACATACGCCTTGAACGACAACATTGGCCCCTACATCATGCACTTTAACAAGACTATGTTCTCAGAAGCCGGATTGTCGAACCCCCCAAACACGTGGGACGACTTCATTGATGCGGCAAAAAAAACTACGAAGTACAACGAACAAGGAGATGTAGAAAGGGTTGGATACGCGATCAGACATGTTGGGCACATACCTGGTTCGGTAGGAAAGTGGCTTCCCTTTCTCTTCTCGGCAGGCGGTGCTTTTATGGATGAGGACGGTCAGAAGGTTCTATTTAACGACGGTGCGGGGCGGAAGGCTCTCGGCCTTTACGTAGATCTCATCCACAAGCACAAAGCGAGCAGCCTGGAGTTTCCCGACCCCAGAAATGCATTTATCGACGAACTAGCCGCCATGCAGGTAAGCGAGAACATCGAAAGAAGGTTGGAAAAGGAAGCTCCAGACTTGGACTTTGGCTTTGCGCTCATTCCCGCTGCTGCCGGAAGTGAGTCAGAAACGGTCTTTGACTGCAACCTCTTCGGCGTCTCACCCCAATCGAACCATCAAAGGGAAGCATGGGAACATTTGATATGGCTACACGAGGCCTCTCGTATCAAAGAAAGGATATTGATGGCAAAAGACGTAGTTCCTCTGCGGCCGGCTACAGCAAATGATCCCGCTGTAACACAACTGGAGTTCGTCCGTATTGCGCTTGTCGCATTGGAGGGGGCAAATCCCTATCCTGTAGCACCGAACTTTAGAGAAGTTTGCGGCATTTTTTGGGATTATGCTCAACGAGCACTTTACGCAAAAATGTCAGTTGCAGATGCTCTGGTTGAAGCGGAAAGAGATGCGAATGAAGCATTAGCAAGAGCGCGGTAATCAACGGGTGGCCTTCTGCCAGAGACGTTCCGGCAGAAGGCCATATCATAATAATCGATGAAAATGTTGTGTCTATAATATAAAACTTCGCTTTACGCACGTAGGATACTCATGGAGGACAGCAGACACCGTCGTCATTTCCGATGCGACTACTGGTTGAGTGGGGAGGTTAAATGAGGTTTAAGACAAAGACGCGCGTCTACGGGTTATTGTTTATCCTTCCTGTACTGGCCGTATTCGGTATTTGCAGGATCTTTCCGCTATTCGATTCCATCTATCTATCGTTTTTCAGGATCAATTTTGCCTCCGGCAGGAGAAGTTTCGCAGGACTTGAAAATTATATGGAGTTCTTCCGGGATACCATCGCGCTGGGGGCATTCAAGAATACCCTCATCTTTGTGTTGATGATTGTTCCCGTGGGTATGTTGATATCGCTTTTGTTGGCATTACTGCTCAGCACGTTCACCAAACGAATTTTCAAATTAAGAGAAGTTTACAAGCTAATCTATTTTTTACCGGTAATTACAAACGCCGTAGCACTATCGTTCGTATGGCAAAACGCGATATTCCAACCAAAGTTCGGTTTGGTGAACGCGCTGCTTGGCTCTTTGGGATTGCCCAGACTAGGGCTTTTAGTTGACCCAAACCAGGCGTTAATCTGCATTGTTATATTTGTCCTCTGGCAATACTGCGGTTACTACATGATTGTGTATCTCGCCGGCTTGGAGAATATTCCACCGATATATTATGAAGCAGCGAGAATAGACGGCGCGAGCAAGTTTCAATGCTTTAGGTATATCACCCTTCCACTCTTGGCTCCTATCGCTCTTTTCGTCGGCATTATGTGGACTATAGGTTCGTTACAAGTGTTCACTCCTGTATACATTATGACTGGCGGGGGACCTATGAACAGTACGAACGTCGCGGTTCTTTACATATACCAAAGCGCGTTTGAATATTTGAAGTTCGGGTATGGGTCGACTATGGCGGTTCTTTTGTTCTTATTGATTTTCTTGATTACTGTACTGGAGCTGAAGGTGTTCCGCCCGAGACGTGAAACAGGGGGTCGACTGTAGAATGGGAAGGACCCCAGTCGGATACATCAAGATCTTTGCTTTCTATATTCTCTGTACGATAATAGCTTTGTTCATGGCGATGCCTTTTGTCTGGCAGATACTGACAGCATTCAAACAGCCATCTGAGGTAATATCATTCCCCATTAGATGGCTGCCTAGTTCATTCTTCATTGAAAATTTCAAGCTAGCTTTTCAGCATCTGAATTGGGCAAGGGGGTATTTAAACACACTGATCTACGCGGGCGTAAGTACGGTAGGATGCGTGCTTTTTTCTACACTTGCAGGATTCTCTTTTGCTAAGTACGATTTTCCAGCAAAAGAAATATTCTTTCTAATAGTTCTCGCCACGTTGATGCTGCCATTTCAAATACAGATGATTCCACTTTACTTCATTACTGTTAAGTTCGGCATATTCGACACGTATTTTGGTTTGATTCTTCCCAGACTCGCAGCCACCTTTGGTACCTTCTTGTCCAGGCAATATATGAGTTCCATTCCTGATGATTTTATCGATTCCGCCCGAATGGACGGGTGTGCTGAGATTAAAATTTATCTGGCTATAATCCTGCCTATGTCCATACCGCTTGCCGCGACAATAGCCATATTTGAATTTATGAGCAACTGGAATGATTTCCTGTGGCCTCTCATCGTCACCAATTCTCAATCACTGCAGGTTCTGTCTGTTGCGTTACTCGGATTTACGATTCCGGGAACAGAACAACAGCTGTACGGACCACAGATGGCCGCTTCTCTTCTGATAATTTTGCCCGTAATAGTGGTATTCATCTTTATGCAGAAACGGGTTATTGAGAGCATCACGCTCACGGGCTTGAAATTCTGATGAACTCTACATCGGGGATAATGACAAATACCTCCATGGAAACAGGATGATTCGACCATGGCTTATAGAGCACTGATTCCTGAAGATGTCGCAGAAAGTGGAAAGACCTACCTGCGGGAACGCGGCTACACCATCAAAATGGGCTCCGGTACCACTATCGATATCCTCAAACGGGAAGTCGCAAACTGTGGCGCTGTTTTTATCCGTATCGCCCGGTTGCCGGCAGAGGTATGGTGCGGGGGCAAGAAACTCGAAGTAATCGCCAGGCACGGCGTCGGGGTTGATAATATAGACCTGGAAGTTGCTGCCAAACTTGGAATCGTGGTGACCAATGCGCCCGAGTCCAATTCCGAATCAGTTGCGGAGCACACCCTTGGCTTAATCCTGGCCCTGAGCAAGAACCTCGTAGCAAAAGACCGGGAGTTCAGAGCAGGAAACTTCGAGATTCGCAATAACCTTTTGGGCATCGATCTGAAAAATAAGGTACTTGGCGTGATCGGGCTAGGAAAGATAGGCACAAAGGTAGCTCGCAAAGCGCGATTGGGGCTAGAGATGCACGTTATCGGCTTCGATCCCTATCTTTCTCCGGATCGTGTTCCCTCCGAGGTGGAACGGCTGGTTGAATGGGAGGAGCTGTTTGCTACATCCGATATCATAACACTGCACCTTCCCGCCAACGAAAGAACCAGAGGATTGATCGGCAACAGTGAGCTCAAGATGATGAAGCCCACAGCGTACCTGATCAATACCGCCAGAGGGGAAATCATTAAATCATTAAGGAGCATGAGCTGGTCCAGGCTCTCGAGGATAAACGGATTGCTGGAGCAACTCTGGATGTATTTTTGGGAGGAACCGCCTCGCAAGAGCCATCCTCTTTTAGCTATGGACAATGTTATTGTGAGTCCACACTGCACAGCGTTGACCCGGGAGTGCACCAACTCGATGTCCCTGCACGCGGCCATCGGGATCGACCAAGTACTATCCGGGAATGAAATATCCTGGCCGGTCAAGCTACCAGACGTCCCCGGTGAATTGTACAGGAGTACAGAATGAAGTTCAATCCTAGTGGTATCATACCACCTATTGTAACTCCACTTGATGCGAAGGGACAGGTCTGTGAAGGTGTGCTAAGCGAGCTGGTCAACTACTTGATCGATGGTGGAGTGCACGGAATCTTTGCCATGGGCACAACAGGAGAGTTCTACGGCTTTTCTCCAGAGGAGAAGCGGGAGATTTTCCGCATGACGGTGAAAGCCGTACATGGTCGTGTG
>Ga0180437_10003126_pt1 | contig 25086 bp, 22 predicted proteins | sample SS_ome_4_FD_132410 | JGI IMG/M metagenome (GOLD analysis project Ga0180437, IMG submission 132410) | Hypersaline lake sediment archaeal communities from the Salton Sea, California, USA - SS_3_D_1 metaG | ecosystem: Environmental > Aquatic > Non-marine Saline and Alkaline > Hypersaline >... | reverse complement strand
GTTGTTTTCGCAGGAATTGATAAAGATGAAGCTTTGCTTTTTTCCTTATCAAAAAATGAAGTGGCTAATTGGAAAATTGCTCATAAACAAAGTCTGAAAAATGAAAGAGTTCAAGAATATATTCCAATCAATCAAACACTAGACAACTGGAAGGAAATGCTAACGATATACGTTACCCTAAAGAAGGAAATTGATCTTAATGCATTGAAAGAAAAATTTGTACAGGTTTTAAAAAGCACGACTCCTGATGGGAAAATAATTGAAAAGCTACTTTTTTCGAGAAAAAATGAAATTTGTTTCTTTTGGGAAATTAAGTCGCCTCATTTAGAAGCTCAAAAAGTTTGGGTCAAATTCATAAAAGGTAAATCATTATATAATATTCAATACGCTGTAAAAGAAGGAGCTAAGCCAAGATTAGAATGTATAAAAGCAGTAAAAGATGCTTGGATTGTAAAAGGAGAAAAAAACATTTCTGAATACAAGAAAAAAAATTCAGTTTTTTAATTTTTCTTGTTCAAAATCAAAAGGAGTTCTAACCTTTGGCAATCAATTTTCGCAGACACAAGATAAGGAGTGTTTGCTATGAAAAATCTTTTCTTATTGTTTTTCATTTTCTTTATTTCATTTGTAATAGCAGAAGAAATAGAACCTGAAGTTCTTCCTCTTACAGCTTCAGAACAAGTAGCTACAACATATTATGATGAAGAAATATTAGTTGGTGGGCTAGTAAGTCCATTAAATGGCTCTTTACAACTCATGCAAACAGATTTAATAGAAAAAGGGGCTCAGAGTATTTACATAAATCGTTATTATCAGGCTCCTTATGTATTGATGGAATTTGACAAAAATAAAGAAAAAAATTTTCATAAAAGATCTCGTTTTTTGTTTGAAAATTACCGAGGTTGGCAATACTTTCCACAGATAAAAATTCAGGCAAAAAGAAGAGGTAAAGACTTAGAAATTCGTTTAGTAGAATCTAATGGAGCTATATTTGATTTTTGTATTTCGAATAAAAAAACTACTTTACTTTCTCCTAGTTACGGCATTTGTAATTATTCTGGAGGTGTGATAACAGCTAAATATGACATAAGAAATACTAAAATTGAATATCTAGAAGATCAAAACTTACTTATCATCTATTCTCCAAAAGGAGAAGTAAGATATTATCGAAGTCATAAAAAGCCTTTTTCTGCTCAGACTTATTGTGATTATCTTTTAGAAAGAGAAGTCTTATCTAATGGAAAGGTTTTGAAGTATGCCTATAATAATTTAAAACGATTGCAGTCAATTAGCAGTTATGATCCGAATGAAAAAATCAAATATGCTTCCATAAAAATTGAAGGTTATCCTTGCAATGGCGATGTGTGTTTTCAAGGAAGCTCTAACAAAACTAAAACTCGTTATTTCTACGGAGAAAGAAAATATCAAAAGGGGAAATATAAAGAAAAAGGAACAAAAATTAAGTATAAACAAATTCTTCCTCCTATATTGGCTTCAGTAAGCTCTGCCTTTTACAAAGATGAAACTCAAAAGAACTCAGAAGAGTTTCTTCTAACAGAATTCAATGGAAAAAATATAACCTTCAAATGTGAATATGAGCCAGTACAAGGAGAAAAAATATTACAGCCTCATTTTCGAGTAAAAAGACTGTTTTTGCCAGTGGGTGAAAATGATGCTTTTATACCTGTTTATACGTTTACATATGCTCCTCCTATACCTGGAAAAGAAGGTGGTAATACACAAGTTAAAAAAAGCGATGGAACTTCAATAATTTATTATTTCTCTAAAGAGCTACTTCTTACAGGTATTTGTTATCTTGATAAGAACAACAAGCTAATAAAAACAAAAAACTATCAATGGAATACCAATCAATGGTTATTGTCAGAAGAAATACAAGATCAAGATGGCCGAATCTTAATTTTGAAAAGATATGAATATGATCAATTTGGCAATCCAATAAAAGAAATATTTTCAGGTGATTTAACTGGAAATGGCAAAAATGAATCATACACAGTAAAAAGAAGGTTTTCTCAAGATGGCAGACATCTTTTGATGGAAGAAGAAAATGAAGACGGTAAGTTAATCTTTTTTAAATTTCTTTCAAAGACGAACCTTATTACTTCCAAGATCACTAAAGATAAAAACAAAGATAAAATCTTGATTCGAGAGTTTTATGAATATGATGAAAATAATAATCTCATCAAGGAAATTATAGATGATGGAGACAGCAAAAACAAAGAAGAAATTAACCAAAAAACAGAAAGAAAAAGCATAGAATACACGCTGAAGCAAGAAGAGCCATTTACTCATATGGCTTTGTGGAAAGTAGAAAAATATCTAGATAAAGATGGAGAAAAACTCTTAAAGAAAACTCATTATTCTTATGATGAATTTGGAAATGTATGTCAAGAAGATGTCTATAACGCAAAAGAAGAGCTTATTTATTGTGTAAAAAGAGAATATAACGAAAGAGGTGATCTTCTTTCTGAAACTAAACCTATAGATGTTTCAAAAAAAGAGCCCAAAATACTGAAAGTTACCTATGATTATAATGAAAAAGGAAGATTAAAAAAGATTATAAATTTTTCAGGAAGGCTGCAAACCAACCGATCATACGATAAAAGAAATCGTTTAAAAGGAGTAGATGAACTGGGTTCTGATGGTATTTTTCATACATATCATTATGAATATGATGAAAATGATAATCTTACAAAAAAAATTGATCCTTATCGTAATATAATTAAATATAACTATGATCCATTTTGTTCTTTGCCTTCTGAAGAAGAGAAGCCTGCTATACGATCCTTTTCAGGTAATATTCTTGCGGTAAAAACATACAATTCATATGACATCTTAGAAAATGCACTATCGAAGACAGATGCTAATGGAAATACTACTTATTTTGAATACGGTGCTTACGGAAAACCCATTAAAAAAACTTATCCAAATGGATTTATTGAACTTTTTACATACTATAAAAATGGAAATCTTGAAAGCCATACGGACCAAAATGAATTAACAACTAAATATACTTATGATGTGTTGGATAGAGTCATTTCAAAAACATATGAAAAAAATAATCAAAAAATAGCTGAGGAGAACTTTAGCTATAATGTTTTTCATCTTCTTTCACGTACAGATAAAGAAGGTCATATTACCAGATTTACTTACGATAAAGCTGGAAGAAAGATACAAGAAGATTTCGAAGGGAGAATCATAGATTTTTCTTATGATTTACTTGGAAGATTACAGTCTACAATTAAACATAATAGTTCAAATACTCTAGTCATATCTTACGAAAAAGATCTACTTGATAGGATTGTACAAGAAAGGAAAGAAGATATTAATGGGACACTTCTTCATAAAATTTCTTATGAGTTTGATGACGATGGTAATAGAATGGCTATTATTCGTTACATTCAAGGAAAAAAAGCTATTACATCTTTTGCTTATGATGCTCTTGGAAGAAAGACAGAAGAAAAAGATGCCGAAGGCTATGTTACTTCGACGTATTACGATGACAAGTATTTAGTTGATGGAAAAATCGAATCACTTAGAACAGAAACAATAGATCCTAAAAATAGAAAAACATGTATCCTTTTTGATTCTCATGGTAGGAAAATTAAAAGAGAAATCAAAAATGCAAAAAATGAACTGATATCTTGTGCAGAATTTTTCTATGATCCACATGGCAACCTTACACTACAAGAAGACTACATTTTTGAAGGTGTTAGACATGTAAGGAATCTTCTTACTAGCTTCAGTTATAACCAATCTAATCTTTTGCAATCTCTTACAAGAGCTTATGGTAGTGCTGATCAAAGAATTACTTTTTTTGATTATACGCCAATAGGAAAACTTTCGTCAAAAAAACGACCAAGTGGGACAGTGCTTTTTTATGACTATAATCCATTTGGTGATTTGGAAAAAATAACCTCTTCAGGTGGAAAGGTTTTACAAACATTTGAATATAATTTACTTGGCCGAATAAAAAAAGCAGAAGATCATATTCAAAAGACTTTTTTTAAAAGAACTTTGGATAAGTATGGCAACGTTTTAGAAGAAAAATTTTCAAATGGACTAACAATAAAGAAACAATACGATGATTTTGATAGACCTATATGCATCACGTATCCAGATGAGTCCTTTCTTGAATATCATTATGGTTCTTTGTACGTAAGAAAAATAAGTCGATTTGATCCTGATAGCCAACCGCTATATGAACATCATTTTGAAGAATATGATTTAGATGGAAATCTAACAGCAGAAAATACGATTAATAATTTTGGTTTGCGAAAGTATACATATGATCCTATAGGACGCCAAGCATCTATTCATAGTCCATATTTTTCTCAAGAAAATAGTTTCGATGAGGTTGGTTGTCTTGTAAAAACTCAAGGAGATAATGCATCGTATCTTTATGAATATGATGATCTTTCTCAGTTAATTTCTGAGAAAGGAAACGATCAATGTATTCATTATGGTTATGATTCGAATTACAACCATCGGTTCAACGACAATCAAGAAGTAGTAGTGAATGATTTAGATGAGATATCACAAGCAGGAGAGATTCACTGCTCTTATGATCTCGATGGTAGATTAACTGATAAAGTAACTTTGAATAATCGATATCATTTCAGTTATGATCCATTAGATAGACTTCTTGAAGTAGAGAGCAAAGAGATAAATGTACGGTTTACTTATGATGCGTTGGGAAGAAGATTGAATAAAATGGTGTATTATAATACTAGTTCAAACCAGTGTCAAAATTATCATGAGAATTATCTTTATGATGGAAATCAAGAAATAGGAGCTTATTCTTGCAATGAAGCTAAACAGATAAAGATTACAGGTATTAGACACAATAAAGTGGACGTTTGTCCAGTGGCTTTGGAAATAAATAATAAAATATATTTGCCAGTATTAGATTATCAGGGAAATGTAAGAAGGTTAATCGATTCTTCTTCTAAAACAATCTTTGCAGACTATGCATATACCCCTTATGGAGAAGATAGAAATATTGGTTTTGATTTAGCTCAAAATCCTTATAGATATTTTGGTAAAAGATATGATAAAGAGTTAGATCTTTACTCTTTTGGTCATCGATACTATGATCCTACTTTAAAAAGGTGGTTAACTCCAGATCCAGAAGGGTTTACTGATAGTATGAATCTCTATCAGTTCCTTATGAACAGTCCCTATTTGTATACAGATCCAGATGGAAGAGCAGCATGGATGATTCCTCTTTTTTCAATAGGAGTAGCTTCAGGTCCGGCTGGATGGCTTCTGTTAGGAGCTGTTGCTGTAGCTACTGTTTGGGTGGGCTATGAAACCTACCAACATCATGTAGGAGCGACAGATAATTTTAGTGCTGATATAGCAAATGCTTCTAGCTATAGTCTTTTTGAGGTTATGGATAAGGGGACTTTGGTGAATGTTCCTCCTGGTACTGTGGAAATAAAAGATAAAAATAAAGGAAAAGAAAAACAGAGCGAAAAAATAAAAGAAGCAAAAGAAAAAATTGAAGAGTGGCTTGGAGATGATACAAAAGTTATTACAAATCCAGATGGAGATAAAATATTTATTTCCCAAGATGGTAAAAGAAAAATCAGATTTGATTTTGAAGATCCTCATGGAGATGAACCCCATTTGCATCTAGAAGAAAAAATTAATGGAAAATGGCAAGATGCGAGTAATATTCATAGAATATATCCAAATAAATAAGGTAAAAAATGAGAATATTAGATATCAAAAATAAAAATGTTTTAAATCAAATTAGTATTTTTCTTACAAAAGAAGAAGCTGTTCAATTTATTGGATACTTAGAAGATCTTATTAATAATCCAAGTCATCAGCATAACCATCTTATGGATGAAGAAGGTAATAAAGAAATCACAATGTGGTTATATGAAAGAAATGATTTATCGAATTTTCCTAAAAAAATTCAATTATTAATAGAAAATGATAAATGGGATTAATATACAGGAAAACTCGAATGGCTTCTGCTAGGAGCTGTTGCTGTAGCTACTGTTTGGGTGGGCTATGAAACCTACCAACAGCATGTAGGAGCGACAGATAATTTTAGTGCTGATATAGCAAATGCAAGTAGCTATAGTCTTTTTGAGGTTATGGATAAAGGGAGCATAGTAAATGCTTCTCCTGGAACGGTGGAAGTAAAAGATAAAAATAAAGGGAAAGAGAAAAAACTAAATCCTTTTGAAGGATCAGTTGAAGAAGATGTAATCGTTGTTGATCCACAAGGAAACGCTATTCCAGTATCTGACGGGAACTGGCTAACGGGATCAAAAGATGGTAAATGGATACAAGAAATGGCTCCTAATGGTATAGAGGGTTCTCCCACTGGATTGAGAAAAGATGGGGGACATCCGAGGGGGCCAAAACATCCGGATCCTAGGGGATGGAAACCGCATGGACACGTTCCCAATATAAATAATCCGGATGGGACTCCTTGGATGCCCATTCATTAAAAGGGAAATTTTTATGGCTAAAATTGAGAAAGAAGATAATAAATTTACTTGGGGAGATCCTATTTTGATAAAGAAAGATGCTCCTAATAGTTTTCATCCTGGAGAATTTGCTTCAATTTGCGGAATGTACAAGATTACTTATGAAGAAACAGCAAAAGAATATCAAACTAAAGTAAATGATTGGTTATATATTGTAGAATTTGAAGATGGAAGTTCTATTGAAGTACCAGAATGTTATTTAGAGCCTTATAAAGAGGAATAAGTTAATCTGAATCTGATAGCGTTTTGTGATCCTACTCTAAAATGGTGGTTAACTCCAGATCCAGAATGATTTACTGATAGCATGAATTTCATCGACTATTGTTAGGTTTTAATATCCATAAAAAAGTGTTGGGCATATCTGGAATTTTATTTTCATTTATCATCTCAAATTTTGACATCTGGAATAATTCCATAGTTTCTTCATAAGTACGTGTTTCAATACCTTGTAATCCATGCACGTATTCAAAGCCAGGCATTATCTCATCTTGAGAAGATGAAGGGGCTACGATATCAACATAAATAAAATACCGTAAATATGGAAAATTCTTAAGATATGAATTTATTAATGCTGCGCACTTTTGTGTAGGAGTAAAGTCATGAAATACAAAATATTGCATTAACACTGTAACGTCTTCCCAAATACCAATTAGATTTGTTACATCTTGATGTTCAAAAGATAATTTTTTATTTTTTTTGAATTTTTTAGATATAATTTTGACCGTTTTTTTACAATTTTCAAAGCCCAAGCCTGGATTTCCTGTTAATTTGCTTATCCATGCTAGTTTTGTTCCCATTCCACAGCCAAGATCACAAAATGTTCCTCTAATTGAGAAGGATGAAAATATATCTTTGATCAGAGGGTCTAAAGTATTCTTCCCAAATTGAATGGATGATGCGGCTATTACATCTCCTCTTAAATATTTATGAGAAAAAGAAATTTTGTTTATTGCAATTTTAGATTGATTAATTATTAAAGGCCCATAGCCATCGAAAAACATAGTGATTAATCCAATATAATTACACAATTCATACCCAAGATTTGTTAGCTGATATTTTCCAAATTTTTCTTCCAGTACTTTAATTTTTACTAAAGTAATTAATGCAGCACGGGCAAGCGGAAAATTAGAACAAAAAGATGAATTTTTAAGCATCCGATAATCGATAGAATTCCCTTTTAAAAGAAAATCTAATAAACCTAGAGTTTTGAAAGATACAAGGGCATTGCATCCAACGCCAATATCTATAAAATTTAAAGCCTTTGCTTTCAAATTCTTCAGTATTTTTTGTTGGTACATAGCATTGTTCCTCTCATAAGGAGCTTCAAATATATCAAAAGTCATAAATTAAGAAAAGATAAAGGCCTAAAGTTTTTGTTCAATAATTTAATGATATTTTTAATGATTTGTCATAAAGACATCGAAGATATAAATAGGTAATACATTAGAATAATTTTTATTTAGTTCCTGTAATTAAAGACCAATTCCCTAAAGATTGCATTAATTTGATTTTTTTGAATCCAGCTTCTTTGAGAATATCTTGTATTTCTTTTGAGCTATATTGTTGCCCTTCTGTCCAGATCAACATTTTCATATTATATGCAGATGTTAATAAGGGGCCTGTTTTAGAATTATTAAATAACATTTCATGAAGAATAATCATTCCTCCTACTGGTAAAGAATCAAAACTTTTTTTTGCTAGTAATGTACATTTTTCTTTGTTCCAATCATGAAAAATATCTCCAAAAAAATAAACATCTCCTTTTGGAAATTTATCATTCCACATATTGAATGCAGTAGCTTTGATTCTATTTTCCAAGTCAAAATCTTTAATATATTGTTGGGTATATGGGACAACAGTTTCTCTTTCACATACTATTCCGTTAAGATGTGAATTTTTTAAACATGCTGATATAGTATGAATTCCTGATCCTCCACCAATATCAACAAATGTATTAGAATTTTTTAAAGATAATTTATAAGGCCAAAAAAAAGCAGGTTGTAGTGCTTTATGATGTAATGCTTTAACAAAACTTTCTGTATTTCCAAGACCTTCAGAATTGAATAGATTTTCACCGATATGGTCTTTAGAAAGGTTAGTTAGTATTACTTTTTTTATGCTCTCATAATTCATTATTTCATTTTGTTGAATCAATAAATCAAAAACGTTTCCATAATATCCGTTTTTTTGTTCGTTTAAATACGAGTTACCAATTGGGCTTAATTGATAGCCATTTTTGTTATATTTCACTAGATTTAGGGAACTTGCACATGAAATAAGAGCTTGGATTGATCTTTTGTGTAAGTGCATTTTTTTTGCAATTTTATGAATAGGCATCGGTGATTTACTAATTAAACGGAATAAGCCTAATTCATAAGCTATCAAAATGCCGTGACCAATAAATATTTGGCCTGTAATTAGCTGCAATTTTTCATCAGAAAAAAAATTTGAGAAATTAAATTTAGTTTTTTTCATAAAAATAATTTAGGCAAAAAATTAAATAATAATTTTTAGCCTATTTTAGGTGAGATAATAATAAAGGACGTTTATGTAAAATACTAGCATAGTTTGAAAAATTTCTTTCAAATGAAATAAGAAAAACTTAAAATTGAAATTTGATAAACTTTGTTTTGAAAAAGCATGGCTGAGAACGTTCTACTTCCACATCATATTTCAAAAAGAAAAAACTCTGCAATTTTAATTTTTTGTATTTTTTCTGTGCAGTTATCCACTTCTGTAATCATTTATTATTTGCATTTGGTAACAAATTTACATTTACTATGGATAACCGTTTATTATGTTTTTACTTTTTTTTGTGCCATCCCTCAATCTGGTTTTTCTGATGTTTTTGGTAGGAAAAAACACTTATTGATTTCTTGTTATTTTGTTTGCTTATCTGCTGGATATTTATTGTTATTACATCTAACAAATGGTCATAGGAATTTGTATTCTATTTTAGTTTTACCAGTTTGTCTTTTTTTAGGAGTTGCAGGAAATTCTATTCCTATAGCAAGAGCTGGTATTGCAGATTTAAAAATTCATGATTTTAGAACTGCAATGGGATGGTCTACGATATTTATTGGTTTTGGTTGGGGAACAGCTGTAATACTTGGGTTTATTCTCTCTCCACTAAATGTGATTATTTCAGCGTTATTGATACAATTAACAACTATTTTTCTTATAAGCAAATATTTTCAAGATGCTGAAGATTATTCCATTCATAAACACAGAAAAAAACAGTACTTCAGAGTTATTTTTAAAAGTTATAAATGGTTTGGTTCGATGTTTATGGTGACAGGAGGAGCTGCAGCGATATTTGCTTATTTATTTGCAGAAACTTCTTTTTATCAAATATATTCATTGGATGAAGAAGGGACTATTGCTTTAAGTACTCAAGTAATCGGCTTATTGATGGCAGTTGGGTATGCTTTTGGAGTTATTATTCAATGGATAATTTATTTTTCTGATAAAAAGGGGATAAAATATGGCATTGGGATTTCTTCAATAACATTAATCATTTTTTTGGCTTTCAAAGTATTAGTAGATTATCCATCGCATATTTTCTTGAAAGAAAATGCGGATTTAATTGAAGGAATTTTAGATTTTCTTTTTTCCTTTGGATTTGGTTTCACAATTCCATCACTTTTTTCATTAATGTCTAAAAAGCTAGAAACACATCATTTTGGAAAATTATTTGGAGCTATTGATTCAACTGATACTTGTGCTCTCAGCTTGTCTTTTTTTGTTTTATATTTAAAAACGAGCTTGAATATTGAAAAATTAAGCATTTATCTAGTTTCTTTATTGTTTTTTCTTGTCTCTGTTATTTTTTATCTTATTTTCATTAAAAGGTTCTCTTCTTATGAGATAGAAAGGCGTCATGAATAAATAATGTAGAATAATGAACTAAATATTCGATACAGTCTTCTTCTTCGGTGTTTTTATTTTTAATGGAGTTAAATATTATAAAGACGGAAAATTTAGGGGTTTTATAGAACCATAAAGAAAAAAAATGAAAAAAAATAACTTTGAATTGCAAATAGCAAGTTCTCCTGAAAGAGAAAAAGTATATTGTGAAATTTACTATAAGGGAAAAATTCTTGGAGAAATCTCACAAGAAAATGAGAAACTATTATTAGAAATATATTCCTATCCTTCCGATCAAAAATGGTGGCAATTTACATTAGAAGAATTTCAAGAAATATTAGAACTTGGGAAAAGTCATTTAATTGGTGGGAAACTTTAAGTAAAATAGCTTTACTAGAAGTGTAAGAGAGCTTTAAATGGAAGAAAAAATATCCACTGCTTATGAAAAAATTTCGCTATCTACTATTTCTCCCTCTTCTTGGTATGTTAATACTTCTCTTTTTTCAACCGAGGCTTCCTTTGTATTTTTCTAAAACTAAGCATGACAATCGTCCAGTAGTAACTGTGGAGTATTGGGGACAGCTTGGTAATAGGCTATTTCAGACAGCACATGCAGTATCTTATGCTTTAGAAAATGATTGTCGTTTGATTCTTCCAAAAAGGTATAAAAAAGATAAAAACCTGCAAGAATTTGCTAAGTACCTTCCCTTTACTAAAAGACCAAAAGTACCTTTCCATGTCTATGAACAAAAGGATCTTTTTCACTATAAAAAGGTTCCTTTTCAGAAAAACATTTGTCTAAAGGGGTATTTTGAGTCAGAGAAATATTTTTATCCTCATAAAGAAGTAATAAAAAAGATCTTCTCGCCTACATGGAAAAGGAAGCTTTCTTTATGGTTTAAGTATCGTGAGGTTCTTTCTCATCCTAAAAGCGTAGCGCTTCATATAAGAACGTATTATTATGATTTTTTAAGCCAAGGAAAAAACCTTGAATATTATCAAAATTTTCCTCCTCCTGATATGAAGTTCATACAAGAGGCTATCTCTCTTTTTGATGAAGATTGTCTTTTTGTTGTTTTTTCAGATTATATGCCTTGGTGTAAAAGTAACCTTTCTAAGATGAATAGGAATTTTCACTTTATTGAAGATGGTGATGTTATTTCTGATTTTTATCTTATGTCTATGTGCACAGATATGATTATTTCCAACTCTACTTTTTCCTGGTGGGCAGCTTATTTAAATCCTAATCCTAATAAGAAAGTTGTCGTAAGAGTTCCTTGGTTTGGATCAAGAAAAAAAACAGAAGAGATAGTGCTTAATAACTGGATACAAATAGAAGGAGACAACAGCCCTCCTTTACCTGATTTCTGCAGATAATATATAAAACCTTTTTATTCTATCTATTTAGAAACCAGGAGCTATTTTAAGCTTGCATACTTTACACCTTCCATCCCAGCCATATTCTCGTATAGTATGGCAATTTGCGCACCATGCCATATTATCAAAATTGTCTTGAATGTTCTGTTCAAAATCTTTTGCTAGAACATAAATACCTTGATTGTCAGAAAATAAGCATGTAAGAGGAAGGTTTTTATAATCTTTTAATACTAAACAAATTTGATGAGAGGATATATCGATTGCTTCAGCATTAAGATAGACTCTGTCTCCTTGACATTTTGCATTAATGTTAATAGAATCTACGAGCTCAAATGCATTGCAAGATATTGAAAAAAAGAGAATTAGATGGAAAATAACAAGTTTTTTCATAATTACCTCCTTAAGAAAAAATTAGTTTCAAAATACTTATATTTAATACTTTTTTTTGCAATGTTTATTTGCTGCAGTTGTTCAAAAAAAGAATCGGTTAAAAAGACCATTCAAGAACATCATTTATGTAAGTTTTTTCAGTATATGCTTTTAGAAAGCGGTGGAGCTTACACTCTTTTTGGCGACAAACCAGTGACATTAGAAGATATTTCTTATCCTAATGATGATGATTTGAAAAAATTAAAACAATGTAGAGAAGAAATATTAAAAAAAAATCCTAATTTTAAATTTCGCACAATTGAGAAAACATTAAACAATGATTGGAAAATGTCAAAAGATTATCTTTCTGCGCTTAAAATGGATAATTTTATTTTTATTGAAGTTTTTCCAGATCATTTTTTTCCTAGAGAATCACTTATTGTTTTTATCAACATAGAAAAAACAGCACTTACCTTACAAAAATATTATTCGGAATTTTCTCGAGAGCTTCAGATGGATTTTGATCCTCTAAAAACAGTCTACGAAATAAAAGATCCTACTTCCAAATTTTGGCAAGGTGTATGGAAAAAGCCTTTTCTTTTAGGGCTTTTATTGGGATATGGATATGAAAACTCTAGGTTGTGTTCTTGGTGTATTCAACATAATGATTCTACTTGTCCTGAGATAAAGTCTTTCATAACTTTTTTACATGAAAAAGCCTATGGGGCAGATACGAATGACCCTTTAATAAAATATCCAATAAAGCTAGATGGAAAGCCTTTTAGGCTTCCGATTTTTGCTTGTCATGATAAAGAAACGAGTCAAGCCCTTATTGAGAAGTATAAAAGGCAAAGAAAAGAAATCCTTCGGATTTATAAAAATAAAGATTTTCTTCAAGTGACTTTGAGCAAACTGCAAAATAATGAACCTTAAGACTTTCTTATTCTAGTTACACCTATATATTTTTATGAATAATTTGTTATATCCAGAAAAACTCACCTCTTATTTAAAAAAGCGTATAGCATCTAAAGCTATAGCCAAACAATTCATAGCGTCGGAACTTGAGAGAAACTCTCAAGGAACAAAAACTCCATTCGAAGAGGGGAAAGGTGCTTTTGGTATCTATGGAGTAGAAAGACTCTACAAAGATCGTCTTATTATTATGCCTTCCATGAGCTGTCCTGCTCATTGTAGGTTTTGTTATAGAAAAGATAGAGTCATGAATAAGAAAAGGGAGATGACATATGAAGAAATCGATAGAGCCGCTAAAGAAATAGCTAAAAGAAAAGAAATAAGAGGAGTTTTGATCACTGGTGGCGATCCTTTTATGAATGTGGAAAAACTTTTGTATTTATTAGAGAAGCTATCTTTTTTAGAAAATATTTTTGAAATCCGCATTGGCACCAGATCTTTTTTGATGAGACCAGATATTTTTACAAAAAATCTAGCTGAAAAAATAGCTTCTTTTCAAAAAGTAAATACTAATGATCCTAAAAAAAGCAAAAGCTTAGCTATCAATGTACATTTCAACCATCCAGATGAAATCACAAAAGAAGCTATAGAAGCAGCTCATTTATTTTCGTCTAGAGGCATTATACTTCGCAATCAAGCCGTTCTTTTGAAAGATATCAACGACACCTTTCAAGATCAAAAAGCTTTAAATAGCATTCTTTTAAGAAACAATATCCTCCCATATTACCTTTCTCACTGCGATCCGGTAATTGGAAGTGATCACATGAGAACCTCTGTTGCTAAAGGCCTTGAGATTTATGAAAAACTTGCAAGAGAGTCTACGACAGCTTTGCCTTTTTATATCATTGATATGCCTGTAGGAAAGATGAGACTTTTTCCAGGCATAAAACTGAAATACAAAACAATAGATAATAAAAGATATGTAGAGATCGTAACTTCTTACCTTGCAAAAGATTTTAGACAAACTACTAAAAAAGAGCTTCCTCATCTTCATGAAGAAACAAAAGATGGATATATAAAGGGGTATTATTTAGATGGTGAATAAAAAATGCCTTCCTCAAAAAGGAAGGCTTAAAAATGAACTATTTCAAATAATATATTATTAGCCTTTTTTAGGTGCCTGTGGAGGAATATCTTTTATATCAATTCTAATGTTATCTGCATGGATTGCTTTCAGTAATCCCAAAACGATCCCTTGTATTCTGGGAGACAATGCTTCTACTGCAACTGTTTTTTCATACTCTTTGTATTTTCCTGTTTTGGCATCTAATTTATAATAACGAATAGTTGCTTTTTCTGTTGAAAAACTTAAATGACCATTTGTATCGCCAAAGTCTTTTCCATTTAATTCATTTTGTAAAATATATGAAAGTAACGAGCTTACAGTTCTGCGCATTTCCAATGCTTCTGGTAGCCTAAGGCTTTGTGAAGCGGTGCATTTGTCTACTAATGCTTGAAAAAAGCCTCTAGAAACATTAGCAGTTAACCTTTTCACCTGATGTTGTCTGATTCCATATTTTGAGGATACAGATCTTGAAATCGTAAAAGCATATTCATGATGTTCTTTATCATAAGAGTAAGATCCTTCATCTTTATGTATCCACCAAGATTTATTTGCTTGAGCTCCTGGTAAATTTATTGCTGTTAACGGGTGTGACATATTTATTAATTCCTATTTTTTTTTAATTAAAAAAAGAGCTTAAAAAGCTCCTGAGATGTGAACATTATAACAGAAAAATTAGTTTTTTTAAAGAAGAATTTCTAGTAAGAAATATTTTGAAAAAACATCTTTAATTAAAGATTAAAGCATAAAAAAAGATTTAATTTTGTCAAAAAAAGATTTTTGTTTTGGATAATTTGAAGTAGAGGAGTTTTTTTCAAATTCTTTTAAAAGTTGTTTTTGTTTCGATGATAGCTTTACGGGGATTTCAATATTTACTCTCACTAAAAGATCACCTTTTCCTTGTCCATGAACATTTGGAAAACCTGCTCCTCTAACACGTAAAATTTTTCCAGCTTGTGTTCCATCAGCAATGGTAATTCTCTTTTTTTCACCATGTGGTGTGGGGATTTCTTTTTTACAACCAAGTGATGCTTCAATAAAAGTAAGAGGAAGGTCTAAATAAACATCATCTCCATCTCTTGTAAAAGTATCATGAGGTTTGACTTGGATAAAGACATAAAGATCACCAGGAGGGCCTCCTTCTTCACCATCATCGCCATAACCGCTCATACGAAGACGCATACCATTATCAACACCAGCTGGGATGTGTATTTTTACATGTTTGCGTTTTTTTACTCTTCCTTGACCGGAACATTCTGTGCAAGGCTCTGTAATAATTCTTCCTTCGCCGCGACACTGTGGACAAGTAGAGGACATACTAAAAAAGCCTCTAGATTGAAAAACTTGTCCCTGTCCTTGACATGTAGGACAGGTTTTCACAGCGTTTTTTCTAGCAGCACCAGAACCGGAACATTTTCCACATGTTTGGAAATTCGTAACGTAGATTTCTTTATCTGTTCCTTTAACAGCTTCTTCAAAAGTAACTGTAATAGTAGCTTTTTTAGAAGCGCCTTGACGAGCAAAGCCTGCTCCATCTTGAGCAAAGCCTCCACCAAAAAAAGAATCAAAGATAGAACCGCCGCCGCCAGAGCCTCCGAAAGCTCCCATGAATGTACGAAGAGCTTCTTCCATAGAAGCAAAACCCTGACCGGAAAAGCCGCCGCCCATGTGGGCTCCTTTAAGGCCTTCTTCTCCGTACTGATCGTAAATACCTTTTTTCTTTTCATCAGACAGAACTTCATAAGCTTCAGAAAGTTCTTTGAACTTTTTTTCAGCTGTAGCATCACCTGGGTTTTTATCTGGATGGTATTTTAGTGCAAGCTTGCGATAAGCTTTTTTGATCTCTTCTTTGCTGGCATCTTTTTTTACGCCAAGAATGTCGTAATAATCTTTCATAAAAAATATTCTTTAATCTTTATCTTATTCTACTACTATAACACAGAAAATAAATTTTAGCACAGAGCTTTTTCAAGTGCTAAAAAGCATTTAAAGAAAAAATTAGAAAGTTAGATTATCGTCTTTTACGAGCAGCTGTTTTGGCTCTTTTACGTGCTGCTTTGGATTTAGCACGTTTTCTGACAGAGGGTTTGTCGTAAAATCGATGAGCTTTTGCGGCTTTCATTATTCCTTCTTTATCAAGTTTTTTCTTCAAAGCACGTAGGGCTTTATCAATGGGTTCTCCAATTCTCACCTTTACAAACGGCATGTTTTTACTCACTCTCCAAGAGGGGGTTATATGTTTTGGCTATAGAATAAAAAATTAGTATCTTTTAAATCAAGTAGTAGTAGGCTGATGAAGATATAAGATGTCTACTTTGTGGTCTTTCGAATAGTCTTTTTTTAAATATTTTCTGTAGCAGTGCATGCTGAGATAAGATTGATTTACTGTAGCTTTTTGAAGAGATTTAAATGTGAAAAGATCATTCATTTCGTCGAAGTGAGGTGTTACGATAAGAGGGGCTTTTTTTAAATAAGTATGTGCCAAATTATGCGGAGAGAAAAATGGTATTTTCTCAAAAATAGCTCCATCCTGAGTATTTTCTCCTTCTAAAAGATAGATACCTCTTGATTTAGCCGATGCAATCACATGGAATTTGCCAAGAGCATTGGGAACGTAACTTTCTAAACTAAAAAAACCAACGAGTGGAATCTTTAACCCATAAGAAAGACCTGCAGCTACAGCCACGCCCGTTCTAATTCCTGTATAAGAGCCAGGGCCTCTTCCGACAGCAATATATGATAGAGCTTTTAGGGAGCATTTCTGTTCTTTTAAAAGATTTTTAATTTCAGGAAGTAATTGATAGGTGAAGTTTTTCCCCTTAGCGCTTAGCTCTTTAAAAGCTAGCGGTATGTGTTTATCTACTAAAATCAGAAAAGGTTTTTCTGAGCTAGTGTCGACAATGAGAGCAAAGGTATTATTTGACATATCAAAAGCAAAGCTTGCCAGTTTAAAACTATAATAATATATAAATAAAAAGAGGCGTATCATCTTAACAAAGCCCTAATAAAAGAGCAATGTTGCTTCTTTTCTTTAGGCCAGATAAAATTATTAGACATTTTTTTTACATATTTAAAACATAAGAGGCTTAGTTTGGACGACGAAAAAAAGAAAGAAAATGAACCAGTTCACGAAGAGGTAATAAAAGCACCTATTAAAGAAGAAGTCATTCCAGAAGAAGATAAACCGAAATCAGCAGAATTGAATTATCCACAAGAGCTTTACGTACTTCCTCTAAATAGAAGACCATTTTTTCCTGGTATGGCAGCTCCTATCTTAATAGAGAAAGGATCGTTTTATGAAGTTCTGAAAATAGTAGCGAAAACGGATCATAAATGCTTGGGCCTTTTCCTAACCAGAGATGAAGAAGCTAATATCTACAAGATAAAAGGCAAAGATCTTTATCAAGTGGGTATTGTAGCGCGTATACTTAGGATTATCCCTTTGGATCAAGGGGGAGCTCAAGTCATTTTCAATATGGAAAAACGTATTACAATAAAAGACATGGTTGAAAATGAATTCATGAAAGCGAAAGTTGCCTACCATGAAGATATACCTGCTGAAAAACTAAGCAAAGAGCTCAAAGCCTACTCAATTGGTATTATCACAACGATTAAAGAGCTTTTAAAATTAAACCCTCTTTTCAAAGAAGAGCTGCAGATGTTCTTAGGTCATAGCGATTTCACTGAACCTGGGAAACTAGCAGATTTTGCTGTAGCATTAACTACAGCTACAAGAGAAGAGCTGCAAGATGTATTGGAAGCATTTGATATTCATAAAAGAATTGAAAAGGCACTACTACTTCTTAAAAAAGAGTTAGATATTTCTAAACTTCAATCAACGATAACAGCACGTATTGAAGCTACCATTTCAAAAACTCAAAGAGAATTTTTCTTAAGAGAACAACTTAAAGCGATAAAGAAAGAACTTGGAATGGAAAAAGATGATAAGACCCTAGAAGTAGAAAAATTTCAAGAAAGATTGAAAAAAAGAAAAGTTCCCGAAGATGTACAAAAAGTTATTGATGAAGAGATGGAAAAGCTTGGTACATTGGAAGTTATTTCAGCGGAATATGGAGTGAGCCGTAATTATTTGGATTGGCTGACGATTGTTCCTTGGGGAATCTTTTCAAAAGAAACAACGGATCTGAAAAAAGCTGAAAAAGTCTTAGAAGAAGATCACTATGGTTTGAAAGACATTAAAGAAAGAATATTGGAATTCATCGGAGTTGGCAAACTCTCAGGAGGAGTAAAGGGCAGTATTATTTGCTTAGTTGGACCACCAGGTGTTGGTAAAACAAGTATTGGTAAAAGCGTGGCAAGATCTCTAAATAGAACATTCTATAGATTCTCTGTTGGGGGAATGCGAGATGAAGCGGAGATTAAAGGACACAGAAGAACCTATGTTGGAGCTATGCCAGGTAAAATGGTACAAGCCTTGAAACAAACCCAAACCATGAACCCTGTAATCATGATCGATGAAGTGGATAAAATGGGAATTAGTTTCCAGGGAGATCCAGCATCTGCTCTTTTAGAGGTGTTAGATCCAGAGCAGAACAAAAGTTTTCAAGATCATTATCTTGATGTACCTTCTGATCTTTCTAATGTTTTATTTATTGTGACAGCAAACATTACAGATACGATACCTGAGCCGCTTAAAGATCGTATGGAAATCCTGCGACTTTCTGGATATATCAAACAAGAAAAGATAGAAATAGCAAAAAAATACCTTGTTCCTAGAAACAGGAAAGCTATGGCTTTAAAACCTTCTGATATTACTTTTACTACTTCAGCCATCGGAGATATTATTGAAGGTTATGCTAGAGAAGCAGGAGTTAGAGGATTAGAGAATCAAATCAAAAAGATAATGAGAAAAGTGGCTTTATCTGTTGCTAAAAGTAGAAAAAGAAAAAAAGTTACTATTTCTAGTGCAAATCTCTCCAAATATCTTGGCAAACCTGTTTTCACAACAGACATTTATTATAAAAAAATGCCAGTGGGTGTTTGTACAGGCATGGCTTGGACGTCACTAGGTGGTGTTACTCTTTATGTTGAAGCATCAAGATCAGATAGTGAAAAGCTAAAGATGAAATTAACAGGACAAGCAGGCGATGTCATGAAAGAATCGTCTCAAATTGCTTGGAGTTATTTGCATAGTAGCTATGAAAAGTATGTTCCAAAAGAAGCGTTTTTTGATAAATCAGAAGTTCATATTCATATACCTGAAGGAGCCACACCAAAAGACGGACCTTCGGCTGGAATTACTATGGTAACGGCTCTTTTGTCTCTTTTAATGGACAGTTCTGTTCCAAGAGAACTTGCTATGACGGGTGAGATAACACTTACAGGAAGGATACTTGCTATTGGGGGATTAAAAGAAAAACTCATAGCAGCTAGACGATCAAAAATGAAAACTCTTATTTTCCCAAAAGCGAATTTAAGAGATTATGAAGAACTTCCAGAATATTTAAAGAAAGGTTTAAAGGTTCATTTCGTCGACCATTATGATGAAGTGTTTGCGATAGCTTGGCCAAAGAAGAAGATACATGAAAAGAAAAGATTGGGAAAAAGAAAGTAAAAAAAAGCTGATTGATCCAAAAAAACTACCTCAGTGGTCTAAAAATATTAAAAGACAAAAGAAGACTATTGTTAGTTTAAATGGATCATTTGATCTTATGCATGCAGGTCATTTGTTTTTGATTTATGAAGCAAAAAAACAAGGTGATGTACTTATTATAGCCTTAAATAGTGATGCTTCTATCAAGAAATACAAAAGTAAAAACAGACCTATCGTGCATTTAAAGTATCGCATTCAAATGATGGCAGCTTTGGAGTTTGTGGATTACGTTACATGGTTTGATGAGACGGATCCAAGAGAAGTTTTAAAAAAAATTAATCCTGATGTTCATGTGAATGGTAAGGAATATACAGAGGATTGTATAGAAGCTGAAACCGTTAATGAGCTTGGCGCGAGGCTTCACTTAATAGAAAGAGTAGGTGAAGGGGTGCTTTCAACATCAGATATAATAAAAAGGATAAATAAATGCGTTTAATAGGAACTTTATCTAGAGAAGACGTGGCACAGAAATTTTCCCTTTTTCTTAGGAAAGAGAAAATTGATCATTCTATTGATGTGCAAATGGATTCTCTTCATGAAACTTTTTCTTATGGTATTTGGGTTCATAACGAAGATGAACTCGAAAGGGCAAAAAAACTTTTTCAAGAGTTTCAAAAAGATCCAAATAACGCTAAATATACACCTCCTCCTCCGCCACCTCAGCCGCAACAAAGAGCCCCTGCTTTTAGAGAGAGAAACGTAAAAGCAAGGAGACAAATGCCAACACGTGGGTTTTCAGATATTGGCAAATATAAAATTACTCTTTTTACGATTCTTATTTGCGCTATGGTTTTTCTAATCAATCTTTTTCAAAGAGCAGACGTTATTAAAGAAGAAGGGCCAACGTCGGCAACTATGTTTACTTCTATTCAATTCGCACTTTTTTACGATGTACCTCAGGCTTTAGTAGAATATGAACAAGTACTGAGAAAGTATAAAATCGATCCTGAAAAAAGACTATCCGAGCAACCACCTGAGGTAAAAGCTGCTATTGATAGGATAGAACATCTTCCTATGTGGAAAGGAATTTATGAAGCTGTAGTAGAGAAATGGAAAAATCCTGATAAACCTTGGGATTTTTCTGGTCCTATGTTTGAAAAGATTAGAAAAGGACAAATTTGGAGGCTTGTTAGTCCAATCATTTTACATGTAAGTTTTTTGCATCTTCTTTTCAATATGCTATGGCTATGGATACTCGGAAAACAAATAGAAGAGAGGGTCTCTAAAGTTAGTTTAATCCTTTTGGTTATAATTGTTGGGGTTATTTCCAATACCGTTCAATATCTTATCAGTGGACCACTATTTTTAGGTTATTCAGGTGTTGTATTAGGTATGGTTGGTTTTATTTGGATAAGGCAAAAAATAGCTCCCTGGGAAGGTTATCCCTTGCCTAAAATCACCATATTATTTTTAACTTTTTATGTATTAGCTATGATGTTTTTGAGTTTTTCATCGTTTGTTTTTGAAGTGTTTGAAGCACCAGCTTTTTCACCCAATATAGCAAACGCGGCTCATATATGCGGAGCTATTGTGGGAATAATCTTAGGAAGGTTTCCTATTCTTATCGGGAGGAAAAATTGAGTGTAAAAGATATCGTGATACTTGGCTGTTCCGCTCAACAGCCTACCCGTAAGCGTAATCATGGAGCTTACCTTGTTCGTTGGAACGATGAGGGCTTGCTCTTTGATCCAGGAGAAGGAACGCAAAGACAATTTATCTTTGCTGACATAGCTCCACCGTGTGTGACTAGGATCTTTGTTTCTCATTTTCATGGGGATCATTGTTTAGGTCTTGGTTCTATGCTTATGAGGCTGAATCTCGATAAAGTAACTCATCCTATTCAGTGTTATTATCCACGCAAACACAAGAAGAACTTCAAATATCTTCGCTATGGCTGTTTGTACTATGAAAATATCAAAGTAGTAGAACATCCTGTGGCAAAAGCAGGGCTTGTGCAAGATGATGGCAAATTTAAAATAGAAGCGACATTTTTAGAGCATGGAGTACAAAACGTAGGATGGAGAATAACAGAACCTGACAAGATAAAGTTCGATAAACAAAAACTTAAAGCCAAAGGTGTGCAAGGTCCTAATGTATCACTTTTAGAAGAGAAAGGATCTATTATTATCAATGGCAAAAAAGTGTATCTTCATGAAGTCTCTCACGTACAAAAAGGGGACGCTATAGCTGTGGTAATAGATACCCGTTATTGCCAACAAGCAATAGATATAGCAAAAGATGCTAAGGTATTAATTTGTGAAAGCACATTTTTAGAGACAGAAAAAGATTTAGCTAAAAAATATGCTCATATGACGGCCAAAGAAGCAGCGACTCTTGCAAAAGAAGCAAACGTAGAGATGCTTATCTTGACGCATTTTTCTGCTCGCTATCAAGATGAAGCTCTTTTTGAAAATGAAGCAAGAGAGGTTTTTCCTAATTCTTTTGCAGCTCAAGATTTTAAACGCTTTAACTTTCCCAAATAGGTAAATTTATGAATAACTCTTCATTAAGAACAGGAATCAGTTTTGGCTTAGCATCAGGCGTAATCACAACACTTGGTGTGATGATAGGTCTTTATTTTGGAACTTTTTCTAGAGGTATTGTTTTAGCTGGTATTTTAACGGTAGCTATTTCTGATGCTTTTTCTGATGGTATGGGAATCCATTTCGCGGAAGAAACTGAAGGGGTTCATACCACAAAAGAAATCTGGATTTCTACGATCGCCACTTTCTTTTCTAAATTTATTGTTTCTATGACTTTTTTCTTTTTTATTTTACTTCTGCCGATAAAAATAGCTCTTGTTTGGAATACAGTCTGGAGTTTTCTTCTTGTGGGATTTTTCACTTATTACATATGCAAAAAACAAAACAGAAAACCTCTAAATGCCATTTCAGAACATTTTATTTTGATGATCGTTGTAATGTTTGTTACGTATTACTTTGGAAGATTTATCGATAAGATGTTTCTTTGATCTTATTAGCAGCAATTGCGAAAGCACAAGCCACATTTAAAGAGTTTTTACATCCTACCATAGGTATTTCTACGATGTGATCAAGCTCTTTTAACATCTCATCACAGATGCCGTATTCTTCATTTCCAAGTATAAGAGTAAATTTTTCAGGAAAGCTAAATTCATGCAAAGGTATAGCCATATCGCTAGTATCGAGACCAATAAAAGGTCGAGGAAGATTTTTTATATCTACATCTTGAAAACAAGGAACAATAGGGCTTGTCCCCATGGCTGTTTTAATGACTTTTTTGTTATCGATAAAGGGGGTTTTTTTTGCAAAGTAAACATGTCCCAGTCTAAAAGCTTCACATGTTCTTAGAATGCTACCTACATTGTATGCAGATCTTATTCCGTCTAAATAAAAAGCTCTATCTTTAGTAAACTCTTCTTTAGCTTTTCTGTCTTTGGATCTAAGTGAGGGGAGCAGGTTATGTTCTTTTAAAGAGCATCCAGCTAGTTGGAGATGAAGATGATATCTATCTGAAATACTTTTAGAATCTTTGTTTTCTAGGTAGGGAAAATTCATCCAATGAAGAAGCTTGTCATAAAAAGTAAAGTCTACTTTTTCTGTCTTTAGTTTTTCATATAAAGAGCGAAGAAGTTCGGCACATTTTTTATGTTGCTGAGAAGCGGGTAATGTTTGAAATTTATTTTTTGTAAAGCTCATAAGCTTTTTCTTTTCATATACTCATCTAATGGGCCATCAAAAATGGAGATTTCGCCTTTTTCAAAAACAATCAGCTTTGTTGCTGCTTTTGAAATAAGATCTCTATCGTGAGAGGCAAAAATAGCTGCTCCTTTGAACTCTTCGAGTCCCCATGTAAGAGCAGATACTGACTCTAAATCTAAGTGGTTGTTAGGTTCATCTAAGACCAAAACATTAGGCATAGTAAGCATTAAACCTGCTAGAAGGAGTCTTGCTGTTTCACCGCCAGAAAGAGCGGAGATTTCTTTGAAAGCATCTTCTCCTGTGAAAAGCATTTTTCCAAGGACGCTTCTTATTTCTTGGTCTTCTACTCTTTCTTTCAATCTTTTTAGCCAGTCAAAAAGAGTTATTTCTTCTTCTTTATCAATTACGTCGCTATGGTTTTGTGGGAAATAACCAATTTGTACGTTATGTCCTAAATCAATCTTGCCTTTATCTGGTTTTAGTTTCCCAGCCAGCATTTTCAAAAGTGTAGATTTTCCAAGTCCGTTATTTCCAATAACAGCAATTTTCTCTCCTCTCATTATATCAAAATTAAGACGAGAAATGACTCTTTCATCAGTGAAGCTTTTAGAAATATCTTCTACTCTGAAAACTAATTTACCAGAAGGGTTTTCTGGAGGAGTAAAGCGAATGTAGGGTTTTTGTATATTGGACTGTTTTAAATCTGAGGGTTGAAGTTTTTCCATTTCTTTTTTTCTAGATTGTACTTGAGAGGCCCTTGTTCCAGCGCTAAAACGTGAAATAAACTCTTTTAATTGAGTTGCTTTTTTCTCTTTAGCTTTGTTTTGATCTTCAACTCTTTTCCTAACAGCTGTTTTTGCTAAGACCATATCATCGTAATTACCAGGATAGATAATGATGGTGTCATAATCGATATCAGCGATTTCTGTACATACACTATTTAAAAAGTGTCTATCGTGAGAAACCACTACTAAAATACCTTTATAATTTTTTAAGAAACGCTCAAGCCATCCAATGGATTCTAAATCGAGATGGTTGGTAGGCTCGTCGAGTAGCAGTGCTTGAGGATGACCGAAAAGAGCCTGACAAAGAAGAACTCTAAATTGCATGTCAACAGGAAGAGAGCTTAATTGCATGGGATGAAATTTCTCTTCAATGCCCATACCAAGAAGGAGCTCACCAGCTTCTGCTTCAGCGCTGTAGCCCTCTTCTTCAGCTATGATTTCTTCCAGCTCTGCAAGTCGCATACCTATTTGATCGGTCATAGCTACTTCGTAAAGATGGTTTCTCTCTTCTAGAGCATCCCAAAGCCTTGTGTTGCCCATGATAACGATGTCTAAAGTGGTCTTATCTTGAAAATCTTCGATATTCTGTTTTAAAAATCCGACCTTTTTAGGAAGAAAAACCCTTCCGGATGTAGCTTCTTCTGTTCCCATCATAATTTTAAATAGAGTAGTTTTACCGCTCCCATTAGGTCCTGTTAGACCGTAGCGGCAATGTTCACTGAAAGAAATATTTACGTTATCGAATAACGTTCTTCCTGCAATACGTTTGGAAATATCTTCTAATGTAATCATATTTTTTTCTTGAAAAATGTGATAATATGATAACACAAAG
>Ga0180437_10003125_pt1 | contig 25092 bp, 18 predicted proteins | sample SS_ome_4_FD_132410 | JGI IMG/M metagenome (GOLD analysis project Ga0180437, IMG submission 132410) | Hypersaline lake sediment archaeal communities from the Salton Sea, California, USA - SS_3_D_1 metaG | ecosystem: Environmental > Aquatic > Non-marine Saline and Alkaline > Hypersaline >... | reverse complement strand
GCTCTTAAAAACAATATGACCAATCTTAGCCTGATTTTGTGAAACACCAACAATAGCTACAGCTTTGGGCTTGAAAAATTTTTCCAATTGATTTAGCGCTGCCTTACTAATAAAACCACCCCTTCAGTTTTAGAATATGGAGTTTTTTATTATTTTAGCATTTTAAATCAGTGCGACTATTAAGAAGTCGTTGTTTCTCATTTATATGGTCTAAACTATACTAAAACTCATCTATGGTTCCATAAAAAAATGCAAAAAATGACTTCTAAATCGAAAAAATGTGGATAACTTCAGGTTTTTGGACGATCAAGGCTTCATTGCTTTTAAAAGAAATTCTAACGGCGGGGACGCGATCATAGCCCCATTTAATCTTGAGAGCAAAATTGTTGCTTCAGCATATACAATGCTCTCTAACTCGTTTCGATGGGACAAAGTTTTTGCTTGAGTTAATAGATTGTTACACACATCACGGATGTACTTCAACACTCGCTTTTCAAGGCTTGCTGCACCCATATTGAACGTTTCAAGTTCATGTTCAGCTTTTATAATGATCTTTGAAGATTCGATTTCATTTGTTAAATCTTCTTCGACGCGCATGTAGTATTCATCGACTTTCTCTTTGATGGCATCCATATAACTCGAAGAGAGCTCTGAATCACCATGTTTTTGCTTCATATCTTGCATAAGACGAGCAAACGGTGCTTCACTAAGAAATGTGCGAATGAGACGATAAATAGTTTCAGCAGGAGTTTTAATGGCGAATTTGTGCTCTTCTGTGTCGCCTTCATAAGAGAGAAGTTCCTGTGTAGCGGCATGCCAGAAAGCTGGCAGAAGCATATGCGAATTCTGCTTATAGGTTTCAAAAAGTCTGTTTAAATGCTCAAGATAATCCCATTCATCGTTAGCATCATTCTGTCTGGCAAACATGGGTTTTTCTTCTTCTTCTACTACTTCTACTACTTCAACTTCTTCAATTAATTGTGTAGAGGTTTCTTGAGGTGTCAACTTTGGAGTAGACTTGGCGGTGTCTTCTACCTGCTGACGCTTCTTAACTTCTTCTTCGAGTTGGAAGAGTCCTTCATCATCGAACAAGAATTTTTCTTCTTTTTCAACTTCAACTCTCGCATGCTGTAGTTTTTCCAGAAGGGCATCGATCTGTGATAATGTTTTATTAGTTAATGTAATAGCACTTTCAATGAAGGAATCTGCGGGAGCTGATAATGCCTTACTCATTTGCTTTTTACTGCCGTCCAGCATTTTTTTGACTACGTGCCAATATCTTTCATCGAGCGTCTCATTTATCTCTTTATTCAGCAGTAAATTGATTAAAACGGTATTTATTGTGGAAACTGTCCACAATTTTTCAATTAACTCATCTGCGCTCAAGTCGATTCACCTGAAGACGTTTCCTCTGTGGGTTCGGAGAGCATGTAATACCCAAACAACTCTTTCAGATCTGCTAAGGCTTTTTCGAGAGCTTCTTTTGTGGTGCCTTTTGAACGACGGAACCATTCCCTTTTGATAGGAGATGGACCTGTGTGAAGTTTGATCAGTTGGTTAGCTTCGAATAATATGTCCTTTAGCTCTGGGATCTTTGGAAGTCCAAGTAATACTAAAAGGCTTGCTTGTTTTTTTTCGGTTGTAGCATCACCTGAAACCTTTTCTTGGTCCGTAAACTGAACAAAGCAAGGAGTTATGGCAGCCCCCGGTAGAACATATTTTTGCAAGCCTGCCTTGATGTGCATGTCAAATTCTGGACGGGCTAATTCGGACGGGGCTGAAAATACATAGTACACCGACTCAGCACGTGGATCCTTTCCAATTTCGGTGAAACAGCACTCATTGACCGTATGACTGACGATCCTCTCGAACTGTTTTTGGATATTTCCTGCTGATGGAATGAATCCGACGTCAGTATACAAACAGGGGACGATAATTGGATCTAATTTATGCGAGTAATCTGCCAAGTCAGTAGTGGGGAAAACTCGCTTACCTGGTTCAACTACACCTGGACTTAGCATAAAATCTGTAACTTCAAGAGCTAAGGGATTGACCAAGTCAATAAACGTCTGCTCTTGTTGCTTCATCATGGCACTATCTTCTTCTAGGGTAGAAGGAACTAGTCTTTCTATATCACCCATATCGCCTACATCAAGATCTAATTCTTTCGAAAGAAAGTCTTCGATAACACCAGATCTCCAACTTAAAATCCGCTTAAGCATAGCTCGATTACTTATTAAAACAATCAGGTCAGGACCTATATCTTGTAACTGGTTGCGTAACAGTTTAGTAATCGCCCAAACAGTATTAACAGCCTCGCTACTTTGATTTTTGAAAGGAAGGACGCCTATAACGTAAATAAAGATCCTTCTCTGTTCCATGACTTCAAATCGGTGTTTTAAAACTTCGATTAAAGCAGGAGTGCCTCCACAACCAGTTCCTCCACCTAATGAGGAAAATATCACAAATCCTGAGACACCTTCATAACCCAATTGCGTAAGCTGATCCAAAATTATGTCCTTTGATTGGTGGATATAATTATAACCGTCCGAAAATTTACCACCAACACCAGTATCGCTTTCTCCATAGAGAAGCGTATGAGATTTTGGAATGTCATATAACGTTCTTACTTTTTGGACATCTGCCCTATCGGTATTCATTAATAAGTATCCGCGTATACGGGGAGGAAGCGCTCTTTCTGCGCTCTTCTTGAGGTAAGCACCAACAAGATTTGATCCACATTCGCCCATGCCTATCGCGAAGACCTCGGCGCGAGGTGCAATCTCTTTTTCCTCGGATTCCCATGTCATTAAGTATCCTCCTTCTCTATTTCTTTCTTTTTCTTCCTTAACATAGTTTCCACTATCTCCTCTGCTGCCCATGAGAGATAAGATGAGACATCATCAGCAGGATACGTCTCCTTGATCGATCTTTTGATGTCTTCCACCTGTCTAAACAATTCTCCTTCAGATGCAGTTGGATCAAAACTAGCAAGGAATACACGAAGTGTTTTGTGCCATTCGTGGATGTCAGTTACTTTTTTTGACCAACCTTCTTCCAATCTTCTGATCTGTTCAAAAAAGTCGCTCGCATCACTAAGCGATGGTGTTTTCAATAATTTGTCCTTCAAATCAGATATTCTAGAAACGGGATAAATCACAGTATCAAAATTCATTTTATGCGCATTATAGACTTCTTTTATTGTTGAGTAATATTTACTGATTGCATTTAGAGATGCATTAAATTGTTCGCTTTCTCCTTTGTCAATCTCAATGATGATAGACTTAATCTCATTCATAACTGCATTTAAATCTTGACTAAGCCCAATTAACGATTCAAGAGGTTCCTTGTCGATTTTACTGCGTACCCCTATAATTAATGTCTCAAATCGCTTGATTAGTTCTCCTTGGCCGTGCTTTCGAAGTAAGAAGTTGCTACGATCAAGTTCTGAGATTTTAATATTAACTTGCTCTCGAATATCTTTCAACAGATTTTGATCCGTCTTTGTTGTTTCGATACTATCAAAATGTTCTGTCATTTCACTCATTTCGGCCGGGAGAAGTGCTCTTAACTTTCGAAGTTTCTCTAGATGAGGTTGTACACTTTCAATACCTGCTTCAAGTAGAGAAGTAAGCATTTCTTCAAATTTTTTAGCTTCTTCTATTAAATAATTGTTAAGTTCCCCTTCTATCTTATGCTCATAAACCTCAATCATTCTTCGTGTATGTGTAGCTACCGCATAGGGGTCTAAAACTGATGTTTTCATCTCGTTTAATTCAGAAACTGCTTCTTGAATCTGTTTTGGGAGATGATATTGTCCCTCTAATATTTTTACTATTGCTAAACGTACCTTTAATGTCAATTTATATTTTATGTTCTCTATCGCGTCTCCACCTTTCACAACGATTTCTTTTTTAGTATCCTGAATCAAATTTTTAATATCAAAAGTAGAAACTGTATCTCCAATTATGTGAATGTTTTTTTTGGATAATTCAATGATTGGCTCAAAGTAAGCATTAAAAGGAGGCTTAATCGTTTGCAAATCTTCCATGAGATTTGTCATTTCTTCTTGTGCTGCTCTTTGATAACTTTCTGAATATTTTGCAACGTGTGTTTCAAGTTGCTTTTCTACAGCCAATAAATCAGGAATTTCGCGATCAGTTGAATATCTGAGACTTCCCAACACACTCATCTTAGCAATTTCTGTTTGATCTAGACTCTCACCAGCTGTTGAAGAAAGATCTTCAAGTTCACCTTCAAGAAGCTTAATATGATCGATGATTCTTTCTTTTTCCTTTTGGAATCTGTCAGTAACTTCAAGATACACTGTCGTTAAATCCTCAATGGAGCTCTCTTCTATCTGTGCACGCTTTTTTTCAACAAAGTCGCGGAGAAAATCTTCATTTTCGTCGGCTTTTGCTAATATAGGTTTTAGCTCATCTAAGAATGAAAAACAGAATGCTTTTAGATTTCCTTCAACCTGTTTTTTCCAATCTAAAATCCCTTGATAGTCGGAGAGTAAAGTCGCAATATCTGATACTTCTTGGCTGATGGGAGGCGTATTGGGAATTACCTCGGACTTCTTAGTGATGCCTACGTTAAGCAATAAATTGATAATATCATGTTCTACGTTCACCACAGAGTCCTTTATTAAATTGCCAAATTTATCCTGTATACTTTCAAACTGGTTATCAAGACTAAGTAAACTAGTCAGATTATCAGTGCTTGTATTCTTACGAATCGTCTCGATGTTCTGGGACACTGTAGGAGGCACCTGAACCCCAATTTTTTCTGCTGTGTTAACATAAGTCTCAAAAGACGATAATTCATTCAGCAATTTAGATTGGAGAAGAGAAATTACTTCGTCCCGCCGACTTTCTAGATACAGTTTTTCTTCCAAGAGTCTAGAACGAAGCGTCAAGAGTTCCTCTATTGCAGTCTCAGTGATTCTTTCCTTTGAAGCAGATAAGGGAGTTTTTGCCTGATCAATTGACAAATACTTATCATACGTTTTTAGCGTGAGTCTGTTCTCGTCTAAAATGCTTGAGCTTTCTTTTAATAACTTGTTTCGAAAAGAAGTAGTAATGGTTAGCAGTCTATTTGTAGCATTCCCCATATTATCAAGAAACGCAAAAGTGTCATCAAGTCTTGGTGGGGTTTTTAAAGTTTGAAGTGATTGTACGCTTTTCGAATCTATAGCCGATAAATCACTGCTTAAAGGTTTAAGTTTATTGATGATCTTCACAAACATGTTATAGAAAGTAAGCGCACAGTCTGAGAACTTATCATTAAGAAGATTTGTTAGTTTATCCATATCGTCCTCAAGTTGTTTTCGCTTTCCTTTTTGTCTCCAACCTGTCGCTTCTTCAAGTTCCTTGTGAAGCTGCTCAAGTTTTTTAGACAAATTGGTAGCTGTAGTTATACATTCGCTTACATCTTCAACTTTAGTTCCAACTGCCTGAAACTGTTCTCTTAGGGTATTGATTACAGACAAATATTTTGCATTTATAGAATGTGATGACAACGCCATCGCCCCTATGCTCAAATTTAACGTTAATAATAAATAGTTAGCGATAGTTTTTTCTGATTTATTCACAAGTTCATAATTCATATGATTTTGGGTGGATTAATCGTTTCAATTTTGGTGTTCATCTTACACAGGAGAAAGCAAGAAAGCACCTCAGCTTCAGCATGGTGATGAATGGCGTCTTCTTGCGTAGGTTAGATAAACTCTTCTACTTGAAAAATCAACGAAAAAACAGCGAAAAGAGATTATTGTCCTTGTAATGTTATGACATAAGGGTTTATATTCGCGCACGTCATTTAAAGACATTCATAGAAAGTTCGCTCAGGAGTGTATAAACAAAAAACGAGAATATAATGGGATAAAGATGCGTCCACCTTGCGAAATCATTGTGAAAATGTATTTACCACGTTTAAGACGACTGGTTGCAAGAGAACTAATTGAAAGGTATGAACTCACTCAAGATGTTGTTGCAAAGAGACTTGGTTTAACTCAAGCAAGCATTTCGAAATATCTATCTAATATGAAATTACGGGAGACTGATGCTAGTTTTGAAGATATCGCTAAGAACTTAGCACGCTCAATTGTCTCATTAAATATTAGCACCGAAGAAATAATATTAGAGCTCTGCAAAAGCTGTTTTTCGCTACGTGAGGGAAGTTTTGTTTGTAGAGAACATAAACGCATACTTCCTTTAGAGGACGATTGTCGCGTTTGTACAGAACTTAGAACTTTGGACTCAATGGAAATCTCAGAACGGACACATGTGCTTTCAAATATGGAACGCGCTGTCGGTTTATTAGAAAATAGCGATAATTTCAGTGTGCTCATGCCTAAACTTCGTGTAAATTTGGCGATGGCTGTTTCTGATGCAACTGACGTTATGGAAGTAGCCGGAATTCCAGGTCGCATTGTTCTCGTTAGAGGTAAACCTAAAGCCGTCGAAAGACCAGCATTCAACGTCTCGCATCATATCGCTTTAGTTCTATTAACAATTATGAAGTTTGATTCGAACAAAAGGGCTGTAATGAACGCCAGATACGATGAAGAAATTAATCGAGCGTGCCAAGAATTACATTTTTCTGTCTCTGAATTTAATAGAGAGAATGCGCCAAAAGAGATAATAGATATTGAAACGTGGGGAATGACTTCGGCAATTGAGATGGTTAATGGTATAGTCCCAGATTGTATTAGCGACATTGGAGCTTTTGGCATCGAACCCTGCATGTATATCACTGGAAATGATGCTGAAGACGTCGTTAGAAAGGCTTTGGATATCGCTGACGAACTGTCCCAGTTTAACGAGTAACATGATTTTTTTTAGACACATTCGTGTTAATAGAGAGCGCGTCTACAGAATAGACTTGGAATATGTAATAGAATGTTTAAAAGACATTCTTAAAAAAATCCAGTTTAGTCTTTACATTTAGCAAAGGAAAAAACGGTCAATTATAACTAATTTCATAAGAAGATTTAAAAAGATCTTCATACATTAGACTCCAGAACTCTGGATAACTTACAGAGTGAAACTACAACCTTTGCATATGCAAAACAACTATTGGAGTAATGTGATAACTATGGAAACTAAAGTCTGTCCTAAATGTGGACACGAGACTTATGCTCGCTTTTTAATAACTCATAAAGGAAATGGAGAAAGAGAGGGCGAGTATAAGTGGGTATGTGATCATTGCGAAAACATCGTTGATCGTTTGAAAATAGTGATTTCATGAAAAGCAAGTAAAACCACATTTCTTTCTTTTCTCCATATATCGCACTCGGGCGGACGAGATATACTTCATTTTTTTGGTTATAGATGGTTGTTTTCATTAAAATGTTAGCAAACTAGTTTTTCTAATTAAAATTATGAATATGTGTTTAATTTTTGATAAAATTATCCAGGCAGTTGTTATACTTTCTTTTACTTCTTAAAGTGAACAAAGAAAAGATCTAGATGGTTAGTTTTGTTTTATGAAGAAGATATATACTACGAAACTATTACAAAAAAAGAGAAAAAAGAAGAAGAGAAAAGATATTAGTCTATAGACATTTTAGGCTGTTTTACATCATGCCGGGCATTCCGCCCATTCCCATACCTGGGGGCATTCCGCCCATTCCGCCTGGGGGCATTGGTGGTCCTCTCTCGGCTTTGCTGGCGATTACATCATCTATTCTCAATATCATGTGCGCTGCTTCGCCTGCTGACTTTATCGCTTGTTTTTTAACGCTCAACGGTTCTATAACGCCTTCTATCATCATGTCAGCGGGCTTTCCGGTGTAAACATTTATACCGAACCATTTTCCTTCTGGAGTTTCGTGCTTTGCTCTTAATGAAACTATTATGTCGATGGGATCCCAACCTGCGTTTTCTCCTAATGTTTTAGGAATTACTTCCAAAGCATCTGCAAATACTTCGATTGCGATCTGTTCTCTGCCACCGATGGTTCCTGCGTACTCTCGAAGTCCTTTAGCAACCTCTATTTCTGGCGCACCGCCACCTGCTACGATCTTCCTGTCTTGAACGGCATTTCTTACCACACAAAGCGCGTCATGCAAGGCCCTCTCAGCTTCGTCTACTACTTGACTAGAGCCTCCTCTGATTACTACTGTAACTGCTTTTGGATCTGCGCAGTCTCTTATGTAGACCATTTTGTCATCGCCGATAGTTGCTTCTTCAACAAGGCCTGCACTTCCTAAAACGTCAGCTGATAGTTCTTTCACATTGGACACAATTCTTCCGCCAGTAGCTCTAGCGAGTCTTTTCATATCGCTCTTTTTGACACGTCGTACTGCCAGAATGCCAGCTTTTGCTATGTAACCTACTACGTCGTCCTCTATCCCCTTTTGGCAGAGTAAAACGTTGGCGCCAGTATTTATTACCCTGTCAGCCAGAGTTTTGAGCATTCGATCTTCTTCGTCCATAAGGGCTTTGACTTGGAACGGATCAGATATGCGGATCTCTGCATCGAACTCGGTTTTTTCGATTTCAAGCGCAGCGTCAAGGATAGCTATTTTTGCATCCTTAACTCTTTTTGGCATAGCGGGATGGAGTATTTCTTTATCGATAACCATACCCCTTACAAGCTCTGTATCCGTTAAGCCCATGCCTTGTTTTTTGACTATACTTACATGATCTATGTCTGCGACAAGTTTTCCATTACGTTCTTCCTTAATAAGACCAATAGCTTTAGCTGCTATATCCGCAAAAAGTACTTTTGATCCAGCTACACTTTTACTGTTCATTGCTGTCATGGCGATTTTCATCAAAGTTTCTACATCTTCGGGATCTATGTCAACTGCCATTTTGTCTAAGATCTCGGTTGCTTTTTTAGCTGCTTTCTTGAGTCCAGCGACAATTGTAGTTGGATGAATTTTTTGTTCTAATAATTCTTCGCTTCCCTTAAGCAATTGTCCTGCTATAATAACAGCAGAAGTAGTTCCGTCTCCAACTTCGTCATCCTGAGCCTTAGCGACCTGAACTAACATTTTAGCGGCGGGATGTTTCACGTCCATTTCGTCAAGAATAGTTGCGCCATCGTTCGTGATTACAATGTCGCCTAGGCTGTCCACTAACATCTTATCCATTCCACGTGGACCAAGAGCAGATTTAACAGCTTCTGCGATAACTTTACCTGCTGCGATATTATTCATTTGAGCATTTCTTTTTGTAGTTCTTTCTGTGCCTTCCCTAAGAATCAGGATTGGCACTCCTCCAAGGTTTAATGCCATATTTCATTCCTCCTAATATTCCTCATCGCCCATGTCGGGCATTCCTCCTGGTGGTCCTCCTGGACCTGCGCCAAGATCTGATGCAGCTATGACATCATCAATACGTAGGATCATTTGAGCGGCTTCACTTGCACTCTTGATTGCCTGTTTCTTAACAGCCAACGGTTCAAAGATGTTTAATATGGACATATTGGTTGTACCGCCTTCCTCTGTATTCACACCGTAGTTTGTATTACCTTGATCATGATCTGCACGCAATTGCACAAGCGTATCGATTGGATCTAAACCCGCATTTTCTGCTAGGGAACGTGGAATTACCTCAACAGCATCAGCGAAATTGTTCACCGCTAGTTGTTCACGACCTCCAAGAGATCGCGCAAAATCACGTAATCCTCGCGCAATTTCTATCTCAGGTGCACCTCCACCTGGAACAACTTTAGCATCTTCAATCACGGTCCTTACAACGCAAAGTGCATCATGGATCGCGCGGTCTGCCTCATCAACGATGAGCTCTGTACCGCCTCTAATTAAGAGGCTTACTGCGCCTGGGTTCTTGCAACCTTCTACAAAAATCATGTTTTCATCAGAAATCTTGCGTTCTTCTACTATTGCGGCTTCACCTAGATCTTCAGGAATTAGTTCGTCAAGATTTGATACTATTCGGCCACCTGTTGCTTTAGCGAGTTTCTCGATGTCAGATTTTTTCACTCTTCTAACAGCGGCTATGCCCTCCTTAGCGAGAAAGTGCTGTGCAATATCGTCCATTCCCTTCTGTGCAAGTACGACGTTTGCGCCAGCTGCTTTAATCTTATCGACCATTTCTTTGATCATATCTTCCTCTTGGTCGAGGAAAGCCTGCATTTGTGTCGGATCTGTGATATTTATTTTCGAATCGAACTCAGTCTTCGTTATTTCGAGCGCGCTGCTGAGAAGAGCAATTTTAACATCTTTTATAATCTTAGGCATGCCTGGATGCACGAACTCTTTATCCATGACAATTCCGCTAATTAATTCTGTGTCTTCTAAGCTTTCACCTTTTTGCTTTTGGATAGCGATATTCTCGATATCCACTTTCCATTGTCCATCGACTTGAGTTGCTACTTGCTTGCACGCTTTTACGGCTAAGTCTGCCAAATAGTCACTGGAATATGCAACCATTTTTGAACCCATTGCGGTCATTGCTACCTTTTTGAGCATACCCACGTCTTCTATGTTTACTGGTACTCCAAATCCATCAAGGATTTCAAGCGTTTTTTCTGTTGCCTTTCGATAACCTTCGACAAGGACTGTCGGATGAACATCCAATTCAAGAAGTGTCTCTGCGGCTTTTAATAACTCACCTGCGAGTACTACAACTGTCGTTGTGCCATCTCCGACTTCCGTATCTTGCGTCTTAGCTAATTCGACAATCATTTTCGCTGTTGGGTGCTGTACATCGATTTCTTTTAAGATTGTTGCGCCATCATTCGTTATAACTACGTCACCGAATGAATCCACTAACATCTTATCCATTCCTTTAGGGCCGAGCGACGTACGAACAGCTTCGGCGATAACCTTTGCCGCGGCGATATTATTGCGCTGCGCATCGCGTCCTTCTGTTCTTTGCGCTCCTTCCTTCAGAAGAAATATAGGTTGTCCACCTAAATTTATTGCCATGCTTTCACCTCATTTCTCCTTTGATTTTTTAAACTTATTGTAAACGAAAATAAGTTTATGTAGAGATCTACATGAAGTACATGTAGATAGATTTGGGAAAACATAGAAGTTGAAGTAAATAAAAAGCTTACGCCATCGTCACATCCTATAAAATTTAGAACTCTATGGAAATAAAGGTAACTTTTTTTCGTTTAAATGAATCATTTTTTCGTTTAAAGCCATCCTAGTAGGTTAAAGACTGTAAAATTTAAATAGAGTTACGTATACACCATTATATGGAGTAAAGTGTTCTATAATCACAAAATACGGTGGTTACAACTGTTCAAGACCTATTCTCTTAAGCATAACCTCGACCTGTATGAATTTCTCCGCGACTACAGGCATGTACTCAATGACATGCTTTCTGATATATGGGGGCAGATTATATGGACAACAAAGAAAATTAGGGGCAAAAATCAGCATCGTATACTACCCACCATTCCTGATTATTCCTTTAAAAAGGCGATGCGAGATGTCTACATTCAAAAATGGAACTATACCCGCCATTGGATCGATTCTGCTATCAAAACTGCCTTCTCTATCATTAAAAGTTGGAAAAAGAACTATGTACGCGGAAGGCGTACCCGTACCCAGCCGGTGGTGAAACGGTTTTTTGCCCGTGTGAAACAAACCCAATTGAAACTTGAAGGAGAGCAGCTGCGCATCTCCGTAAAACCGAGAGAGTTTGTTTCTATCGACCTTTCCAGGCGCTATTTTTCACTTTACGGTGTGCTGGGTGAGCCCGTCCTCACCACAACGCATATCCACCTCCCCATGTATCATCACCGTCCGAATCCAAAGAAGGAAATTAAGATCGGCTGGGACGCCAATAAATATTCTTTGGACGGCTTTTCCCCACAGTTGGGCTGGATTAGGATCGATTTGAAGCCGCTACATACCATTCACGCGACGTATGACAATAAGCGGCGAACAATAAATAAGTTTGCTTCCAAGAAAAAGCGGCTGGGAAAGGAATTGCGTAACAAATACCTTCATCGGGAAAGAAACCGTGTAGATCAATTATTGCACCAGTTAACCAACGAAATGGTGAGTATAGCCAGTAAGCACGGTTTTGAGGATTTGGACAAGTTAAAGATGGTTAAAAAGCGGAGGCGGCGCTGGAATCGGGAGTTGTCACACACCGACTGGCGAAAAATAATGTGTCAGGTGGAGTATAAAAGTTGTTCCCATTATGTCTTGCCGTATTACACCTCTAAGAAATGTTCCAGATGTGGGTGGTTGCGTAAAGACCTGAAAGGAACGCTGTTCGAGTGTGAACAATGCGGCTTGAGGATAGACCGACAGTTGAACGCTGCCATCAACGTCTAACTAAGAATGGATGGTCTTCCCCACGACGAGTTGTGGTTTGAACAACAGGTCACACCCGTAGTGGGAGGGTTCACCCAGACTGGGGCGGAGTGGAAGGAGATCGATGAACTCGCGAGGTCTCCACATGATACGATGAAGCCCAAGTTCTCTGTAACTCCAGCCTTTTTGCACGTCAAGGTATGTAGTTCTACTTAGAACAGAACCCATGATTGAAAAAGACCTTGAAAGAAATTAATGCAAATATCAATGTTCTCGACCTCTTGTTCTTCTAATCAAAAAAAATACTTTTTTCAATTAGGACTTGCGCTTGCCACAAGAGGACATACCAAAACAGATGCTAAAACCATTATTAAAGAAGCAACTGATTTGTTCTTATACGCCAAAAATCCTGCGTGGATTCACCTTCTTCGGTCCTCTTATTGGACAAGGTAGAGATTCTAATAAACGATTAGAAACACTAATTTCAGAACTGAAGAAATTAGCCATTAGTACAACAGGAAAAAACGAGTAACTATTGTGATTTTGTGTCAGTTAATTGTTCATTAACTGTTTTAATTTGCCTAATTATTTGCTGTCTGAGAAATATAAGATATTGCCTTCTGTTCTCCAGTTCATTAACCTCAAAGTTAATTTCTTTAAGGATTTTTTTCAAATTAGAGAAAGTTTCAGGTGACTTTTTCGGTAAACTAACAAGATTTTTTGTCTCCTCTGTGATCTTAGGGTATTGTTCATCTTTTTCATCATAGTTTAAGATTTTCGCATCAAATGAATCTGGTGTGAGATCAAGCATGATGGAAAATGACTTGCTAATCTTAAAATATTTCCTCGGAGGACCGCCAACCGTGCTTGCGCCTTCAAAACTCTTTATGATTTTAAGTTCTTTTAGTAAATCCAAATGCTTTCTTATAGCTTGGTGCCTAATTTTTATGTCTTCGGATAATTGAAAGACATAACCTGCCTCTTCTGAAAGAGCTGCGAGCAGTTTTCGCCGTGTCTTATTGCCTAGGATATCCAAAATCTTTTCAATGTCTAGTTCTTGGGTTTTCATAGGTGAGTTTTCACGCCCTTTTCAGATTATTATTCATCAAACTCTTCAGCTATTTCTTTCAATAGGTTTTTTTGTCCTCGTGACAAATTTTCTGGAATTTGAACAATGACTCTTACGAATTCGTCTCCATGTCCATAAGCATTCAAACGGGGCATACCTTTACCTTTTAAACGAAATAATGTATGAGTTTGAGTGCCAGGTGGGATTTTTATCTCTGCGGCACCGTCAAGTGTGGGAACTTTAACCTTTGCTCCGAGTGTGGCTTGGAAAAAACTTATTGGTTGTTCAAGATAGAGAGTAGAGCCATCGCGCTGGAATATTTCGTGTGGCAGAACTTTAATAACGACATATAGGTCTCCTGAAGATCCACCTGAAGTGCTAACTCCTCCTTCTCCGCTTAATCGCAAAACAGAGCCGGTTTCTACACCTTTTGGTATCGTAACATTTATTTTTCGAGTTGGATGAACCACTCCAGATCCTCGACAGTTATGACAAGATTTCTCAATTATTTTTCCAGCACCATTACATCGATCGCATGGTACTATTTGGACGAACCGTGTATTCCCTTGTGTACGAGCAATTTGAATTTGACCGTTTCCTTTACATTTTGGACAGGTGGTTACAGATGTGCCAGGTTCGGCACCTGATCCTTCGCAAACTGGACATCTTTCTCTACGTGGTATATCAATCTGACGTTCAATGCCGCTAGCTGCTTCTTTTAAAGTAATTTCTAATTCAAATTGTAAATCGTCACCGCGTTGAACTCTGGGTCCTCGCGTTCTCGCTCGCCGATTACCAAGGAACACATCGAAAATACTGTCAAAGCCACCTCCAAAGCCACCTCCAAAGCCAAAATCTCTGAAAATGGAATCAAAGTCAACTCCGCTGAAAATATCCTCAGTAGTGTATCTACCATCAATGCCTGCATGTCCATACTGATCATACATACTTCTTTTTTCGTCATCAGAAATAACAGCATATGCTTCAGAGACCTCTTTAAATTTGTCTGTAGCATCTGGGCTTTTGTTACGATCCGGATGATATTGGACAGCTAGTTTTCGGTATGCCCTTTTGATATCTTCCTGTGAAGCATCTTTTGAGACACCTAGTACTTCGTAGTAGTCACGTTTTTGCACTGTAATTCACCAAAAAAATAAAGGACATAGGTTATTCATCATCCACGACTTCATAGTCCGCATCTACAACTTTTTCTCCGGGTGGTGGTGGAGATGTTCCTGTTGTTTCAGTCCCGCTACCAGGAGGTGGTTGTTGAGCAGCTTGTTCTTGAGCAACTTTTTGATATACAGCGGTTCCAATTTCTTGCAATATCTTTGCAAGTGCTTCCGTTTTTGCTTTTATTTGTGCTAGATCTTCACCTTTCAAGGCTTCATTTAGATCATTCACCGCATTTCTGATTCTATCCTTTTGTTCTTTCGCCAGTTTATCTTCGAGATCTGCTAAGGTCTTCTCTGAAGTGTATATCATGCTGTCTGCATTATTTCTAACTTCGACTTCTTCCTTCTTTTGTTTATCCTGTTCGGCAAATTGTTCCGCTTCTTTGACCATTCGTTCAATCTCAGATTGATCGAGCTTGGTTGAAGCTGTAATAGTGATTGACTGTTCTTTGCCCGTGCCAAGATCTTTCGCTGTAACATTTAATATCCCATTCTCATCGATATCAAATTTAACTTCAATTTGAGGAACATTTCTTGGTGCTGGTGGAATACCAACAAGATTGAACATGCCAAGCGACACGTTATCAGCCGCCATTTGTCTTTCGCCCTGTAATACATTGATTGTTACCGATGTTTGGAAGTCGGCAGCAGTTGAAAATATCTGCTTTCGCTCAGCGGGAATTGTGGTATTCTTGTCCATTACCCTAGTAAATACTCCTCCTAATGTTTCAACGCCTAATGAAAGTGGTGTAACATCTAGAAGTACAATCTCATCTACTTCTCCAGCCATGATACCTCCCTGAATCGCCGCACCTATTGCTACACATTCCATCGGGTCTACTCCTCGTTCAGCTTCTTTTCCAAAGATCTCTTTTATAAATTTATTGACAATTGGCATACGAGTCGGACCACCGACGAGGATGACTTTATCAATTTGATTTGGTTGTAATTTGGCATCTTGTAATGCGGTCATCGTTGGGCCTCTGCATCGCTCTATAATAGGATTTACGAGTCGTTCAAGCGTTGAGCGAGTCATTTTCATTCGCAGGTTTTTAGGTCCGCTTTCATCTGCAGCAATAAATGGGAGATTTATTTCTGTTTCCAAGACTGTAGATAATTCGATCTTTGCTTTCTCGCCAGCCTCTCTCACGCGCTGCATTGCGGTCGCATCAGAACTAAGATCAATTCCACTGTCGTTTTTAAACCCATTAACAATATAGTCAGCAATAACATTATCCATATCAGTTCCGCCTAACTGGGTATCACCACTTGTTGATTCAACCAGAAACGCATTTTGTCCAAAATCCATAATTGTAACGTCAAGAGTACCGCCGCCAAAGTCGAACACAAGAATTTTTAATTCCTGATCCATTTTATCAATACCAAAAGCTAAAGAAGCTGCAGTTGGTTCATTAATAATACGCACGACATCTAGACCAGCGATTATCCCTGCATCCTTTGTTGCCTGTCGTTGATTATCATTGAAATATGCAGGAACCGTAATAACTGCTTTTTCCACCTTTTCACCTAGAAAAGCCTCAGCATCACGTTTAATCTTTTGAAGTATGAATGCTGAGATTTGCTGCGGGGAATATTCTTTACCAAAAATTTTCACTTTATAATCCTGGCCCATTTTCCGCTTAATCGCAGTGATGGTAGCTTCAGGATTTGATACTGCTTGGCGACGTGCTGGTTCACCTACAAGAAGATTCCCATCCTCAGTAAATGCTACATAGGATGGAAATGCTTTGCCATATTGGGTGCTTCCTTCTGCGCTTGGAACAATGACAGGTCGGCCGCCCATCATGGCTGCTGCTGCTGAATTGCTAGTTCCAAGGTCGATGCCAATAATTCTTTCCCTTTTCTTTTTTTCGTTTGCCAAAATTATACCTCCATTTTGTTGTTTTCATTATTATTTTTAAGATCATCTTTGATAGATTCTTCTTCTAAAAAATCATCTTTAGTAGAATCATCTTCATTAGTTTCCTCTTTCTGAGGAATTTTCGACACTGCAACTGTAGCAGGTCGAATTACTTCATTATCCACAATATATCCTTTCCTATATTCTTCAATTATTGTGTTATTAGGGTGATCAGAAGATTCAAATCGACAGACTACCTCATGATAAAGGGGGTTCACCCGCTTTCCTAAGGCGTCTATCTTTTTTACACCTTCTTCTTTTAAGATTTTGTTAAACTGATTTAAGATCATTTTTACACCATCATAAAACGAAGAATTGTCTGCTTCTTCAGTGATATTTTGGGAAGTGGCAACAGCCCGTTCAAGGTCATCCACAATAGTTAATAGTTTGCCTAATAAACTCAAAATTCCAACTTTCTGTATTCGTTCCATTTCTTTTTTCGTTCTTTTTTGAAAATTTTCAAGGTCGGCCTTCAGATATTTTAATCTTTTTAAGTAATCTTCGGCTCGTGCTTTTTCTGTTTGTAAATCTTCTTTCAACTGCTTTATCATTTCCGCTTCGGTCATTTCAATTGGTATCTCTACCTCATGTTTTTCTTTTTCTGCACTATTTGCTGTGTTGTTATTTTCTTTAATTTTTGTTGTATTATCTTTAGTTTCATTCGTCATGTGTGAGCCTCCGCCCATTAAAGAGTAATAAACTATCCAATGCCATTTTTAATACAGAAACGTCTATTTAATAGACGTATACAGATAAAGTTTATTTCTCCATTAAGTTATACATTCATATTTGATTTTCTTTATATTTGGGTGTTTTATGCATATTTTCACGAATAAATATCATCTTTTAATTTAGAAAAATATTTAAGCTGTTGTTTTGTTTACTTTTTATTGATTTTTATGCAAAATTTGTTCATTTTATAGGAGATTAACTAAGTCACTTTTGGTGACATAATAAGTTCATTTACGGCTATATTTAAACTTAATGGTATGGTCATTAGAACGGCAATATTCGATTGAGTTAGTGCCAATATATGGGCAGAGTATTCACCAAAGATTACAAAATTGATATACAATAAAACATCAACAAGATAAGATCAATAGTTATGAAAAAAGTGCTCAAAGAGACTCACTTTAGATCTTTCTTCAAATAAATAAAAGATCGCTATTTTTAGCATTTTACAAAAAATACTTATAAATCAAACTACTGAGAGTTGGTCACGAAACATAACAGATACGCCACAAATACTTGACATACCTTTTGTTTTACCTTTTTACATAACATAAGCGGACGTAGATGTATTTCACAACAGAATCAAAGGGATGTGCACAATTACATTATAAATATACAATGAGGCGATTTTATGGTTGAAATTGGAGTGCTTGGTGTCGGTGAATGGGGAAAAAACCACGCACGGGTCTATAGAGAGTTGGAAAATTCAAATTTAGTCATGGTAGCAGATTTAAGCGGTATGAGACTGAAAAAACTCAATAAGACATACAAAGTAGCTGTGACAAATGATTATCGTGATATCTTAAACAATCCAGATATAGAGGCTGTGAGTGTATGTACACCTAGCTCAACTCATTTTGAAATTGTAAAAGAGTGTTTAGCAGCAGGAAAACATGTTCTTGTGGAAAAACCCTTGTGTTTGGACTCATTAAGCGCTCAAAAACTAATTGACATTTCTGAAAAACATAATAAAATCTTAATGGTAGGACACATCTTTCGTTTTAATCCTGCCGTAAGAAAATTGAAAGATGAAATCGGTAAAGATAACTTTGGCAGAATATTCTTTTTATACGGCTCAAGAATGGGTTTAAGATCACCAAGAGATGATTGTGGCGTTATCTTTGACTTCGCTCTCCATGATTTTGATGTGTTTTGTTTTTTATTAAACGCTTTTCCAATTGAAGTTACAGCAATAGGAACGCCATACTTGCGAGAGCCATATGAAGACGTAGGAATAGTTACACTTCGCTTTCCAAACAATATCCTTGCTCATATTCAGGTCAGTTGGCTTACTCCAAAAAAGATAAGAGATTTGTGGGTTGTTGGACAAGAAAAAAGTGCAAGCTTAGACTATATGTCTCAAGATATTGAAATCTATGATATTGGTGTTGTCCCAGAATATGATTCCTTTGGTGGATTCAAACTTATTACTCGAGAGGGTGATACATACAAACCATATATACAGAACTTAGAACCACTCAAACTAGAACTTGCCCATTTTCTAGAATGCGTTGAAAACAAGAAACCGCCTCTAACGGATGGAAAAGTTGGCTTACAAGTAATAAAGATCATTGAGGCGACATACAAGTCCATAAAAGAGAAAAAAACAGTCCTCTTGAGGGAAGAAAGTGGATCTTCTTAAAATTTATCCAAATGTTCAACTTGGAAAAGATGTAGTGATTGATGATTTTGTTATAATTGGCGCACCGCCACGCGGGAAAAAACCAGGCGAATTAGTAACTACTATTGGAGATAATTCACACATACGTTCACATTCAATTATTTATGCCGGCACAGAAATTGGAAGTGGACTTGAAACAGGACATGGAATAATGATAAGAGAGGGGAATAAAATAGGTAATGATTGCTCTATTGGAACGAATAGTGTTCTTGAGAATGATAATAGTATAGGAAATAATGTGAGAATTCATTCTAATGTCTTCATCCCACAGTATACCGTAATAGAAAATAACGCTTGGATTGGACCTAATGTAGTGTTAACTAATGACCCCCATCCCCCCTGTGCAAAATGTATGAAGGGTCCAATCATCAAGAGATATGCCAGGATTGGTGCACATTCTACAATACTGCCAAAATTGACCATTGGAGAAAATTCATTGGTAGGCGCAGGATCATTAGTCACAAAAGATGTTCCAACAAATTCAGTTGTTATGGGACACCCAGCAAAGTTCATAAAAAAGATAACTGAAATTGAATGCAAATCTGGTATTATTGAGAAACCCTATCAGGAGATGTACTGATGATACCTTTCGGAAAGCCTATCGTGACTGAAAAGCAAAAAGAGGCTGTGTTAAACGTATTATCGGCCACCTCATTTATCTTAGGTGAGAATGTTCACAAATTCGAAGAAGAATTCGCAGCATATTGTGGCGCAAGGTATGGAGTTGGTGTAAGTTCAGGCACAGAAGCTTTATACTTAGCGCTATTAGCTGCAGGTATCACTACAGGTGATGAAGTCATAACCGTACCAAATACCTTTATTGCAACATCAAACTCAATTATACATGCCAATGCTACCCCTGTATTTGTGGATATCGATCCCATTACATATACTATGGCTGTAGATAAATTAGAAGAAAAAATCTCGGATAAAACACGCGCAATAATCCCCGTACATCTCTATGGACACCCAGCGGATATGGATGCAATCGTTGAGTTAGCCGCACAGCATGATATACCAGTAATTGAAGATGCGTGTCAGGCTCACGGTGGAAAATACAAAGGAGAACCTACAGGCTCGCTTGGTGATCTTGCATGCTTTAGTTTTTATCCTTCTAAAAATATGACGGTTTGTGGAGATGGTGGAATGATCGTGACAAACAACGAGGAATTTACTGAGAAAATCCAGATGTTACGAAGTCACGGTCAGAGGGTAAAAAATAGACATGATCTCATTGGATTTACTGCCCGGCTTAGTGAAATCTCAGCAGCAATTGGAAGAGAACAACTCAAGGAGTTAGATAACTGGAATAAGAAAAGAAGGGCAAATGCAGCCTTATACAATGAACTCTTAGAAGAAAGTGTTACTAAACCAATCGAAAGGGAATGGGCTTATCATGTATACCATTTGTATGTAGTTCAATGCGAAAAGCGAGATGAATTATTAAACTTCTTGACCAAGAATGAGATTGGTGTTGGCATACATTATCCTATCCCGATTCATCTCCAGCCGGCATATACCGACCGATTCCAGTTTACTTCAGGAATGTATCCTATAAGCGAAAAAATCGCTAATAAGATAATATCACTACCAGTTCATCCTGCACTCACTGAAGATGATGTACATTTTGTTGCAGAGAAAATCAGAGAATTTTATTGCTAATATCCAGCACTATCAATGACTGATTCCAATGAGAACAATTGCAATTATTCCTGCAAAGGATGAAGAAAAAAAAATAGGTATAGTAGTTAGTGGCATTCTAAGATACGCAGAAGAACTTGTAGACGAAGTGATAGTAATAGATGATGGTAGTAGCGACAAGACAGCGATTGTAGCTGAAAAAAGTGGTGCAACAGTCATATCTCATCCTAAAAATAAGGGAGTAGGTGCTGCTATCAGGACAGGTATCGATTACGCCATACAAAATAACTTCGGCATTTGTGTTGTAATGGGTGGAGATGCACAGGACGACCCACGTGAAATAAATCGTGTAATTTCGCCTATAGTCAATGAGTCATATGATTTTGTACAAGGATCTAGATTTTACGGGGCTGTAGTAAATTTTCCCATTTTCCGGAAGATTACTACATATCTATTCAGTCTTCTTTTTAAGATAGTTGCAGGAGTTAAAATAACAGACGCCTCTAATGGATACAGAGCATTCCGTACTAAAATAGTAAAAGATCAAAGAATCAATCTTCATCAAGACTGGTTGGATAGATATGAACTAGAACCTTATTTACTTCTGCAGACAATCAAAAAGGGCTATAAAATCACAGAAGCCCCAGTTACCAAGATGTATTTTAAGGAATTAGGCTATTCCAAAATGAAACCTATCTTAAGTTGGTGGCATATTTTAAGGCCGCTCATTAAGGAACTTTTTCATAGAATTATTAAATAAAATTTCTTGTTGCCTTCTTTTTCTCATTTATGAGATTTCTCTTTCTTCACAAAATGATACAGCTCTAATATGAATTCCTTATCATTCAAAATTGAAATCCCATTTTCGTATAGATTTGTGTTGAAATGGATTAAGGCAATCGCGACCATATAAAGAATAACATAGGTTATTGAAATGGAAAAGAATATAATAGCTGCCACTTCTAACCTTTTAGATAAAAAAGCTAACCCGTAGATAATGATCGTTAGATAAGTGGTTATATGATATGCAATAATCCAGAAAGCAAAATAGGTGAACTTTTTAAAACAATTCATGAAAACTAATACAAATGGGAATGCATATACGACGTATTGATATCCCGCCATCTTGAAAGTCAACAAAAAAATTAAACTAACAATTGAAAATCTTTTTATTAAAGCCCTATCCGTACTGAGTGGGTTCTCTTTTTTTATTTCATAAAAATAATCTGCTAGAACATAGATGAATATACTCCCTACCTGAATCCAAACTGAAATGACAGATACTAACTCATTTCCTCTAGATATCAAGAAGATCCAATACCAAATCGAGTATGGTACAGATATTCTAGTTGCTTGAAAGAAAATCCCGGAAAGATTTTTCGTCCCAAAGATTAAATAAAATGGAATGTGAATTAACACTGTTAAGGCAAGTATGCCCCCCCACATATTTTACCGTTTTTTTGAAACCATCTCGTTCGAAATAATACCATATCAAGGGAATTGTGAATATTATTGGATAGAATTTCGTCAAAATGGCTATGGTGATCGATGTCCAAGCATATCAAGGTCTATTTTCAACGGCGAAATATAAAGTGGAAACAATAAAGGCCATAGGAAGCATTTCCCATCGACTTATAGTTACCCACCAAACTATTGGTAATAGAATGAAAATAAACATTATATTTGAGGCATAGATCCTTTCAAAATAACGTGAAACCAATCGCATTGTCAAAATAACAGTAATAATTTCAAATAACACGTTAAACAGTCCCATATATATCACATGATAATGAAATGGAAGTAAAAAAGGTATTTGCGACGCCATTAGAGACTGGGTGGTAACTGCCGCTTGTCCTACCCCAATTAGATATGCTACTCCTAAAACAGGAAACTCAAACAGATATTGGAACCGTTCTATTTTAGATGATTTCATTAAAATTATCTTATAATCAAGCCATTCAGCAAGCCATGTAAACATGTATCATTTACTTTCTGCTATTGAAAAAGTTGAAAACACAATAACAAAATACAAGAAATTCACGAAAATTATGAAGAATATCATATATAATTCATTTTTTCTCATAAACCCCGCCTTTCATAAGGGTTCTAAATTCTCTTAAAATATCATGTTCACGCTTTTTAGCATTGTTTGAAACTGTATTTAACTTTTAAGGGAATTTATTCTCAATGTTAAACAATTGATCTATATTAATGCTTCTTAGGAGAAATAGAGGTCATAAAGATTGTTGTGGTTATTAACCAAAAATAATACAAAATTCTTTTGATGAGGCGTCTATGGCTTTTACGAGTAAAATGGTTTAAAATTAATTCTTTACTAGTTTATATGGGGGTTCTAAACACGCTTTCAATAGCCATCTCATATACTTGACGTATCCTCAATTTCATAAACTAATGAAATTTTATATTTTCGTCCAGACAAAAAGCAATTAAATTCTTCGACACCTAAGAGATCTTCAATGAAATTTAACGAATTTATTACCAACAAATTAAAATATTGATGTTGTATTTGCTACCTTCGAAGATTTACGAGTCTATTATTAAAAATTAAGAATCTCGGGCATGCATTCTAATAATATATGGCGATGTTAGATGCAAAAATACAATAAATATACATCCTTCATATTGCTCATACTGATAGTAGCATTAGGGTTTCTCTTACGGGTTTATAATGTAGGGTATCCATTAATGAAAGTAGGTGATGAGGTAGAGCATGCTATAGTTGCTAATAATGCTATGAAGCATTTTAGCAGATTGACTTTGTTCGATGATCCCTATTTAGCACCAGTTAAAAACGGTGGTTGGAGAGATTGGCCTAAAGCTCATGTTTGGCTCAATAAGCCGCCATTTAGTTTTTGGTTGATAGCACTGTTCATGTTCATTTTTGGCCCAAATGAGTTTGGATACAGAATTACAGCTGTTCTATTAGGAACTTGTTCCCTTTTTATCACCTTTTTGATTTCTAGAAGATTATTCGGGGAAAGAACAGGATATTTGGCTGCATTTATTCAAGCAATTTGTCCCATAACCGTATTATTTGATCGAGGTACCTGGATAGCAGGTGGAATTTTTGCTATCTTTAGTTTTTGGCTTGAACTTACTGTATTATGCATTATTATTAGTTATCAAGAGAGGAAGAATATTTTCTACATATTTGCGGGAATTTTTAGCGGAATTAGTTATTTATCGTTGTCATTTGTTGGTTTTATACCCATCCTCGCGTTATTAATAAGTTTATTCTACAAAAGGTTAAAAATTAAGGTAGGAAGAGAATCATATACACTTTTACTATATGTCATAATAATCTCTTCTCTGATTATAATTCCATGGGAGATTTATTCATTTCTTCAATACGGGCGGGTGTACCCAACAGAGTTGTTCACGCACTTAACTGTAAGTTTAGCTCCATCAGGACCTTGGTATTATCATTTGGAGAGATTACACGAAAATTTGTTAGGACCTTTATTCATCTTGTTTATCTTAGGATTCATTACTCATTTTAAACGAATTAAACACTCATTTTCAATGTCAGATCTATATTTGTTGTCTTTAATTCTCCCAAGCATTATTATTTTTTCTCTCGCTAAATCAAAATTTCCCCATTTTCTTTTTCCGATCTATCCATATTTCTACATAATAATCTCTAACTTTTTAAGCGATCAAACCGATCTTATAAGGCAAAAGGGGTTTTCATTGTTCCATCTCTTTTTAGTAGCATATACCTTTATTTGGGTGATTAGTGAGATTCAAGAGCGCTTTTTGATTTTCGAATACATTATGATTCCTTTTTCAGTTCTTCTGTTTTCATTTCTACTAATTGATACTACAAAATATCCTTATATTTTGAGGATAAAACAGGAAAAGACTTTTGTTATCAAACTTATACTGTTTTTTGTTTATTTAATCGGCGCAAGTTTATTCGGACCTTTTTGGATTTTTAGTAAAAATATCTTTGGAAAGCATTATTTTTTGATAGTAAGTTGGCTCGTTGAATTCAATCATAATTTTTTATTCTTCGGGAGCAGTTTCTTTGTTGCAATAGCCGTTCTAATTCCGTTTCTCTATATTTTTTACAATAAGCAGATGAAGAAATCTCGCATACTTTTTCCGCGACTTAAAATAACTATTGTACTATTTATTTCACTATTATTTATCAGTGGCACACTCATTACATTAATTGGATGGACTACTCAAGGTTGGGCATGTTTGTTTAATCAACGCTTTCAATATCGAGAAGTGGGGTATTTTATAAGAGAAAACACAGATCCTAGGACTGTAATTTACGGATTAGATGAAAAAGATAGTTACAAAATCATGTTTTATTCAGACAGAACTGCATTACCTGGATATCCTTCCTTAGAGAGAATTAACGAATTAAAATTGAGAGGATATGACGTATTGATAATCTCGAACACGTCTCAAGTGCCCTACGAAGCCAATTTGATTTATGCTGAAGAGCAAAGAATCTTTCTGTATGTTCTTTAAGGTTTAAAGTTCAATAAATATTAATACAAATTTTTATTGCTTCAAAAATCTTATATTTTCTAAAAATGTTCCCTAATATCTGCATTTCTATACCCGGTGTTATGTTTATGGAATTTT
>Ga0180437_10003123_pt1 | contig 25111 bp, 21 predicted proteins | sample SS_ome_4_FD_132410 | JGI IMG/M metagenome (GOLD analysis project Ga0180437, IMG submission 132410) | Hypersaline lake sediment archaeal communities from the Salton Sea, California, USA - SS_3_D_1 metaG | ecosystem: Environmental > Aquatic > Non-marine Saline and Alkaline > Hypersaline >... | reverse complement strand
GATATACTTGGCTACTCGATCTTTGATACTTCCGCCGGGGTTCAGATACTCGGCCTTGGCAAACACATTCCCGGAAGACATTTTGTTTAATCGAATCAGAGGGACGCTCCCCACTGCGTCCAGAATAGAATTTATCAGCATAAAAATCTCCTTTATGACGACACAGGCTCGAGCGCTGATGGTCTGCCCACCAGTTGGGGCTGGATGAACTCAGGCTGGCGATCTAGTGTTAAGGTAGCCTGTGGCCGCCCAGGAGGAGTTAACTCTATACCCGTCAGAACGTTAAGGAACCCATCCACATCTCCAAGAACGGCTTGCACCAAGCTCTCTCGCAGACGGGACATCAATTCCTGAGACTGAGACTCTATAACGGCCATCACGACCTCGGCCAGCATTATCGCGTCGGTAGCCGAGAGCTTGACCCAGTCCCAGCTCCCTACATCTTCCACGAAGATGGGTCGCAATCCACCGTTCAGCTTGAGAAAACCAAAGTTGCTGTAACGAGGATCTCGATAGTCGGTGATCTTCCCGGTAGCGAAAGCGTCAATGATCTCCCGAATCCCATCGCGGATGGTGTAGCGTGGCTGGAAGTTGAGCATGTTGCGGATCTTGTCGAACTGGACCCGGTAATTGCGATTGTCTTCCTTGGGCTGGGTGACGACACGAGCAGTGGGCACCATCTCCTTGATGATCGGGCCCAGGTCAGCAATCTGATAGTTTTGCTCGTTGCAGCCAACGTTAAAGATCTGCCCACGCACGCTATGAAGCGGAGCTTGCAGGGTGAGGACGATAGCCTCGGCCACGTCTCTGACGTGCACCAGCGGCCGCCACTGCTTGCCCCCAAAGATGCTCACTTCTCTATCCTGGATAGCCTTGGCTGCCAGAAGGTTGACCACCAGATCGAAGCGCGGCCGACCGGAGAGGCCGTAAACTGTGCTGAAGCGCAAAATGGTGGGCACAAAAGTGGCATCGGTCAGGCTCAATAGCACCTTCTCCGATTCCATCTTGGTACGTGCATAGAGCGAGATAGGACGGAGAGCCGACCGTTCATCAAGGATCTCATCGCTGGCCCCGTAGACACTGCACGTAGAGGCAAAGACAAATCGTTGGACCCCGAATCCCTTGCCTATCTCCGCGATGGTCCGGGTCGCCCCAAGGTTGATTTCGACAGTCAGATCCTCGTCAATGCAACAGGCCGAATCACCCACAATAGCTCCTAGGTGCACGAGGGCATCCATACCTTTACTGGCGCTGACCACGGTTTCAATACAGCGAAAATCTCCCCGAATGAGTTCGAAATTCGGATGACCGTAGAACTCGGAGATAGAAGCATCGCTATACAGAAGGAGATCGAGCACCCGAACTCTGTATTCCAACTCCAGCAGTCGCTGGACCAGTGCCGAGCCGATGTAGCCAGCGCCTCCGATGACCAGCACATTTCCAGTTTTGTTATCCCCGGAATCAGATGGCAAGAGACGATCTTCTGTCTGGGCAAACGCTCGCCAAAGTATAGCCCATAAGCGAGCGCCGATCAAAAACAACAGCGTCAAAAACCAGGCCAGGAACAGAACACTGCGAGGGAATGATATTATATCCCGGAGGAGAAGAACCAAAAAGCCAAAAATCAGATAACTCAAACTGACAGCCTGAGTAATCACAAGCACCTTATAGCGTCCACGATAGAACCGGCCATAGGTGTAGAAGCCACTGCAATAGAAGACGATGAGGCTGCCCAGCGTTAACATCCAGAACGTACTGAGATAGACCCATACGTAATCATAGAAAACAGCGCGGGCCGAAATGACACTGCCTTCGACACCAACCATCCACAGGTAACGCAAGGTCAGGGTGATCAGCAGTGCCGTATTCACCATCAACGCATCGGCGATGATGCGCACAGCAATCTCAAATGTAAATCGGTTCTGCCACCAGCGGTTTTTCATAAGGGTGCCTTCTCTACCCCTCTTCGCAGCTCGATCCCGTCAAACCCACTGACTATATCTGACGCGTGATCAAATCTCACACACAACTCTGATATGTTCTTGAGTGCGTTCCACGGCATGATAGATATCCAAAAGCTACCTCGTCGCTCATGTTTGGCCACATAAGCGGACCTAAGCTGTGAGCTGACAACCATTCCTTTGGGGGAGGAGCTACCCATCGTTATGGGGACAATAAGCGGTCTGGGGATTGAAAGGAGGCCGGTCAATCAATCTTTTCCAGCCATTCTTCTCTCCAGAAGATGAAGCAGGAGCGATCACACCGGCCAAAATCCGCAGTTCCCTGACACAAGACGCCCTCGAGGAGGATAATGCCATTACATCTCTTGACCCGGAGATCACGCTCGTCCACAAATCTTTCCATAAACTTATGGACCCGCTGAGTCGTACCGCAGTATTCGACCATCTCGGGCATAAAGGTGCAACCCCTAAGTTGTCTCCAATGGTTTAGAGTAGCCTCTATCTCCTCTTGGGATCGCACTCGAACCAGATCGCCAGCCTTTAGATGCGTGGATGAGACGTTTGTCGGCGGAGCAGATGGCTTGCTGCTCCTGCCTGTCAACCTGTAAAACCAGTTAATCAGGTCGTTCGAATATCGCTTAAATGTCCGCTCCCTATGGGGGCTCAAGCGTCTCCTGACTATCAGTTTCAAACGTCTGCTGAGAGACTCCGGTGGAACCTCAGCTATGCCCTCAGCTATGCGCTGCAAACAAGGGATTTGACAATCGATTTGAGATTCTTTAAGTTCCATTTTGACTCCTTCTTACTGAACATCTCTGCCGGCACATGTTACTGAAGTGGCTGAAATGAAAGTTTTATAACCTCATCACTGGCTTCCAATGAGACTATAAAGCTAGGCATCTTGTAACATGGATGCGCTGGACGCAACGTGCTTGCGTTCGGAGAACTCATCCGCTCTGAACAGGCACAAGAACGTGTGAACGATCAACTTCAGGTCCAAGAGCAGGGATTGGTTTTCGATGTACTCCAGATCGAGGGCCAGTTTCTGGGGCATGATCTTTTCGATGTATTCCTCCTCGAGGTTCGTGCAACCCTCCAGCAGGGTCTCCTCGTGTCGGAACCGCACCTGAGTCAGCCCCGTGATACCTGGCTTCACCTGCAGCACCTGTCTCTGCTCATGAGTGTAGTATTTCACATAGCCCGGGAATTCAGGTCTAGGCCCAACCAAACTCATCTCCCCTCGCACAATGTTCAGCAGTTGGGGGAACTCGTCTATCTTCCACTTCCGCAGGATTCGGCCTACCTGAGTGATCCTGGGATCCCCGCTGTGGGTCAGGGCAGAACCCATCCGATCAGCATTGGCAACCATGGTGCGGAACTTGTATATCTTGAACGGCGCCCCATCCTTCCCTATACGGTCTCCTCTGTAGAAGACAGAGCCTGGAGAGTCAAGCTTGGTAAGAATAGCCACAATCAGCAACAGAGGAGCGAGTACAATCAGACCGGCAAAAGCGACAATGAGATCGAAAAGCCGTTTGACCATAGGATAACCCTCACTTTCGGTGCTTACGGACGACTTTGTTGACCGCTGCGATCACATCCCCTACGTCCTCCTCGGTCATCTTAGGATAGAGTGGTAGTGACACGATGCGATCATAAATGCGTTCGGTGTTGGGGAAGTCACCTCGTTTGTAGCCGAAAGTCTGACGATAGTAGGGATGTAGATGAACGGGAATGAAATGGACGCTGGTGCCAATATTTTCGGCGTGTAGGGCTTCGATGAACTGGGCACGGTTGATCGTCAGCCGCTCCAGAACGAGCTGGATGACATACAGGTGCCAGACGTGGCGCCCCCCCCCATTGACGATGGGTGTTTGGATTTCGGGCATCTCGCCAAACGCGTCAGTGTACCAAGCGGCGTACCGGCTGCGGATCGCCAGATATTGTTCCAGTTTGGCCAGTTGATGGATGCCCATAGCCGCCTGGATGTCGGTCATGTTGTACTTGTAACCGGGGTAGACGACCTCGTAGTACCAGGATCCCTCGCTAGTGTACCGTTTCCAGGCGTCCTTGCTAATGCCATGCAGGCTGAGCAGCCGCATTCTCTCGGCCAGGTCATCGTCCTCGGTGGTGATCATGCCCCCTTCGGCGGTGGTTATGTTCTTGATCGCGTAAAAGCTGAACGCGGTCACGTCACCGAGGATGCCAATCATCCGGTCACGGTACTTGGCACCGATGGCGTGGGCCGCGTCCTCGATGACGGGCAGGTTGTGTTCGCGAGCACAGGCCAGGATCCGATCCATGTTGCACGGCTGCCCGGAATAATGCACCGGCAGGATGGCCCTAGTCCGGGACGTGATGCGCCTTTCGATCTCGGCAGGATCGATATTATAGTCCTCGCCGATATCGGCAAAGACGGGAGTGCCACCCAGATGGAGGGTCACGTTGGCCGTAGAGCAGAACGTCAATGGGGAGGTAATAACTTCGTCCCCTGGCCCGATGCCGATAGCCGCCAGGGCAAGGTGAAGGGCGCCCGTGCACGAGTTCACGGCGATGGCATGCCTCGCACCCACATATTCCCCAAGCCGCCGCTCGAACTCCTTGGTCCTGGGCCCGGTGGTGATCCATCCCGACCTCAGCGCCTGCACTACCTCCTCGATCTCGGCCTCTCCAATATCCGGCAGGGCAAAGGGTAAAAACTCGCGCCGGGGGCTTGCCATTTCTTCGATGCTAGCTGTGCGTTCCATGCTGTGCCTCCCTGTAGGTCTCTATCTCTGAGCGATGTCGGTCGGATCACGCCGCCCCAAGGGCACCAACGGCGGCTTTCTTCCAGCTTCCTGCCCAGCGTCGCTCTTCCAAAGCGACGCAATCAGTTCACACCAGCGCAGCCTCAACTTCCTCGAGCAACTCGCTCTTACACGAATCCAGGCACTCAGGCCAGTCCTGCTCGCTAGGAGAGCACTTCCCGTCAAGGTAGAACCGGACCATGCCCTCGACTTTGGACAGCGTCGGATTGCCCGAGTCACGTTCCAGCCTGCGCTTCAGGAAGCCGTGGCTGGCGCGGTTGAAAAACGGCGCCAGCAGGGGGTGAAAGACCACCCGCTGCCGTACGGGCTTGGGCGTGAATCCCATATGAAACTTGAACCGGTCCACGCTTTCCGGGGCGTCCAGAGATTGCAGGCAAAAGAACACCTCCGCGACGTCAGGGCGCTTGAACGCCTCCTGCGTGACCCCGAAAAAGATCGCGTTGTTGATGCGGTACTGCAGATGGGCCGAGGCGCTCTGCTCGTGAGGCAGGGTGAAACAGTCTTCGCAGGTGAACGACAGGAAGGAGGCCACCAATTCCCCGTCGTGGATCGCGCCCCAGGCCTCAAAGCCGGGCAGGTCTTCGGCGCTCTCACAGAGGCAGCGCCACCATTCCTCCGTCTCTGCGCCCTCCCGTCCCTGTCTCTCCAGCGAGTCCTTGCGGAGCGCCCAGCCCTCGGTCGCGAGCCTGGACATCGAGATCGGCTCTACATTCGCATACTGGAGCCCCCGGCGCACGTTCTGGCGCGCCTGTCGCCGCAGGCCCGCCAGGTCATAGCCCCGGTCCTGACAGACCACGTGGTAGCTCACCTTTCCCCGGGGGTAGCTGACAGGCGCCGAGTAACGCAGGGCGATGGCGTTGTTCTTCAGCAGTAACCCCCGCAGCTCCTGTTCCGAAGGTTCGATGAGCCAGTGATAGGGGAACGCCTGATAGACACGGGCACTCACCTCATACCAGTAGCTGCTGGGCGTGCGTACGACACGATATCCCTGACGGCGCAACCATTCTGCAAAGATGTCAGCGTTCATGGTGATTTCCTTTATGCTCCATGTTTATTTCTCCGAGACACAATCGCTGCCAACAACAGCTTCTCAAACTGTTCGGCGGCGGACTGGGGCGAGTGATGACGTTCGACCCAGATGCGTCTCCATTATGCCCCAAGCGTTGCTGACAGAAAAGTGCAGGACCAGGTGAGGTGAGGCGGATGGCAAGAGCGATGAGCAGCAGCAAGGGTGATAGGACGGCCAGAGCCACAAATGAGACAACGATATCTATGGCACGCTTTACAGTTGCTTGTACTGAGTTCATAATCTCTCCGATCGCTTTTCCTTCACCAAGCTAATGTACAGATCCCAGGTCTCTTGGAACATGCGGTCAATGGTATAGCGCTCCAATACCCGCTGTCTGGCAGCAGCTGCATAGCGTTGGGCTAGCTCAGGTTCCTGCACAAAACGAGCAATTGCCTCGGCGACCTGCTTTGGGGACCTAGGGGGAACCAGTATTCCTGTAACCCCATGCTCAATGAGTTCAGCGTTCGGCAAAATGGACGTAGTGACAATAGGTCGGGCAGCAGCCATGGCTTCCAAAAGCGAGATGGACATCCCCTCCCGAAGGGAAGGGCTGACAAAAGTATCTAACCCTGCCAGGAATTTGGGGATATCTCTGACAAAACCGAGAAGTCTCACTTGCTCTCCGAGATCAAGTGATTGAACCAACTTCTCCAGCTTCTGTCGATCTGGACCATCGCCAGCCAACAGCAAAGTGAAAGGGGTATGCCCAATGAGCGACTTAAGATATACCATCGCCTGAATCAATGTCTCGTTGTCCTTCTGGGGCGCCAAGCGGCCAGTGTTGCCAATCAACAGGTGGTTGCCGGGAATGCCTAACTCTCGCCGCAGTGCCTCCCCAACACCGTTTTGGGTGGCTGTTATGAATGGCTCAGGTTCAATGCCATTACAAATGGTTACCAGCTTGTGCTGCGGTGCAATATGGAGCTGGTGTGCCTGTTGGGCTACAGCGTGACTGACACAGATGCTTCTAGTAGAAGCCAAAGCGGCCAGGTATTCGAGTGGGGTGTACACTATTCGTTCTAGCGGCGAGGAAAATTCGGTCACGGTCCAGCCGGCTTGGTGATGGAGTATCACGGGCACACTGACCAAACGAGCAGCAATCCTACCCAAAAAGCTGGGGGTTGCTGTGTAAGTGTGCACAACATCATAGCGTTCCTGGCGAAGCAACAAGAGAAGCTGAATAAATGCCTGCACATCTCTAATTGGCGCAATATCTCGCGGGATATATATGCTCTCTATCACTTTGATGCCCAGGATTCTCTTCAGCTCAATGACGAAAAATGAGTCAGTCGCCAAAAATTCAACCTGCCAGCCACGTGAGAGCAGATACTCACACCACCTGATGAGCAAATAACCGGCGCCACCGTAGCTTGAGTTACCAACAATCTGTAGGGTTTTCATATGTTCTCTTCTCTGATACACTTGCTAGCTATTCATTTCAAACAGAAAGATCACGCTGGTGACCAATAGAAGATATCTCAAGCTGGCAACCAGAGTATTCACTGAGATTCGCCGCGCAGGTATATGCCCGGGGATCCTCCACCGGAACTATGGGAATCGCCGAGTGGCTGGCATGATCAACTCTAGCAAAGGTGTTGCTCGTCAGTGTACTACCAGAGGCAGGTAGACACGCTCCCCCCCGACTAGCAACCTCACACCCGTGGTCCGCACAGAGCCGCCACCAGTAGCAGTGATGGGCACAATGTACCACAGTCCAGACAGGAGGGTTCCTGTGTGGGTGTCGGTAACTGTAAGGGTGGCCTGGTCGAGCGGGGTGACGGTGGTGGGATGCAAGCCCAGGGACAAGCTGGGTGATAGATTGGCAGTGGACAGATTGACGGTAGCAGTAAAGCTACCGACGGGCTCTATGCTGATGGTGTACGTGGCGACGCTGCCAGGGGCGATAGCTGTTACGGATGGGATGGCGTTCAGGATAAAGCCGTATCCCTCTATCTCGGCTGCAAAGGCATGAAGCCATTCTTCTAAGTTAGTGTAGCCGTCGCCATCATTATCGCTATTGGGATTGCTAGGCAGAGTCAATACGCGGTAATTCTGGGAGAGGTCTGGCCAGCCTCCGACCTCGTCTTGGCTGTTAATAATCCGACCGGTGCCGTTTTGAACGTCGTTGAGAATACGTATGTCCACTGAGTCTCGGTCTGCAGGACGTGCACCAGCATGGTTCAGCACAAAGCCATAAGCTTCCCAAGCTGAATTAGTGGTCAGTACCGATCGCGTTACAATCGGTGTGAAGGAACGATAAATTGCTTCATTACCAGTCACAATACTCCAATCATCTTCTGTGTCTGACTGTCGTCCTGGACCAATATTGCCTTCAACATAAAATTTGGACTTCTGTGTCAAATTACTCTCAACCTGAATAGCTTTACCATCCGGGCCATCTATGCCTCGTTTATAGTAATTTCCTATAACGTTAGAAAAAATAGGAATCTCTAAAATATAATTGTCAGAAAAAACCGTGAATCCCCATGGCCCGCAGTTATAGTACACGTTGTTAACTAATTCGGTTTCTGTACTAGCCTGTATGAGTGGATTCCTATCATGGTTATGAGCCAAAAGAGAGTGATGCACAGAAACTCTCTTGACGTGCTTCCCTATAAGCAATCCCTTACTGTGCGGACCTTTGCTATGTAATGAATCATGTAGTGCCTCGCTAATGATGGAGTTACTAATTGTAACATCGCGAACACCGTCATACCAAAGTTCTATACTCTCATCGATCGCCCAACTGACTGAGCAGTGATCAATTACGACGTTGTACACATCACGTATGCCTCCTTCGTTCTGTATTTCTATTCCGTCTCGGTCGTCAGGGTGATATCCTGGACCATCACCAACACGAATACGCAAATGCTGTACAAGTATGTCATGAGTATTTATAATCAATGTAGCTCCTTTTAGGGTTATGCCTGGTGAAGGCGCTGTTTGCCCTGCAATTGTAATATATGGGTTGCGGATGAACAGGGCATCATTGATTTCAATAGTCCCCGCTACCTCAAACACGCACACTCTTGGCCCAGATGCATCTATGCATTCTCTTAGTGACCCACTGCCGTAAGCATCCAGGTTTGTTACTTTGTAAACCGTGGTATTGACAGGACTGAGATGGCGGCCACTTCCGGCTGGAGTGGTCGTGCCAAACCCCTCAGCTCCGGGGAAAATAGGTGGAACTGAGGAAGCTACTTGGGTAGTTGCGAAAATCAAGAGTGAATGCTTACTCTCATTCCCAACTGTATCATAGGCTGAGACTGTGGAGGTGTAGGTTGTCTCTACAGAAAGTCCGGCGTCTGGATAGCTATTACAAACACCCACCGCTCCGCATGACGTCACTAACAGAACCAGAACGGTAGCCAGTCTGAAGAACCTTTGCGCTTTCGTCTCGTTGCTCCTTTCAACTTGCGAGGGATGGATTTCATTATCCGCCCTTGTGATGAGTGCAAAAAGACATTGTAAAAAGGCCTGCTAACGACCTGTGTTTGCGAAGTGCTCGAAGGGCATTTGGGTGAGCGGAGTGAGTCGCGAAACCGTGTTATGCGAAGTGCAACATCAAAAAAACTGTATATAACGACTATTATGATCTTTCTTAATAGCTATATAAATGTATTCTGAAGTAGCCCCAAGTCGCTCTAGAAAATTTCTTATACGATCAAAACCAAAGCCATATCCTGATGCTACTGGCCCCTTAGTAATTTTTACCAAATCTAGATTCACTTTTTCAAATTGTTTCTTCCACCTAGATTTACTGAATGCATAGAATTCCTTGATGTTACTATCGGAAACACCATGAGGATCTGGTACTAATAGACGAGGTATAAGTGATCTTGGCTGCCTTTGTATTTTTGGATTATTTTCAAATCTTACCTGGCCTCTATTTCGTTCTGAGTTGTAGGTAGACCCTCTTATCTTTCTTAGCATCCAAGTGAACCCGCCTTTTTCCATCGTTTTTTCGAAAACAATTGCGCATAGATTGGGAATATGAAGCAATAGATGGCAGAATTTCCAAAACGGGCTGGGCATAACATGGATGGTAATACCATCATCTTTCAATACTTCATAAATGCCGCTAAGCGCTCGATCAGGATTAGGCAGGTGTTCCAGCAAATTAGAAGAATAAACTAGGTCAAACTGCCTTTTACCAAATATTTTATCTACTTCTTCTGCATTACATATACAATAGTCAATTGATTCACTGCTTTCTCTCTTCAACCTATCAGGATTGAAGTCGGTGCATATTAACTTTGAAACATACTTTGTCAGCAAAGTACTCTGGAACCCATCTCCGGCACCAAGTTCAAGGCCTGTTTGAAATAGCTTTTCCGGACATTCTGAGAATATAAGGTTCAATTCCCTTTTCCTATAGTTGCGCCGCCATGAAAGCCATTCCGTTTTGATTCTCACTTTTCCTCCGTACAGTTTTTGCGACGGCAGGCTCGCGTAAAGACATGCGCCAGGGAAGAAATGGTGAAATTCAGATTCTTTCCTCTGTCAAACTGTTGCGGTCAACTAAAAGCGCATTTCGTAGAGACAGCGTAGTCATCGCAAAAAGAATCACTAGATTGTAGGCCGCATAGAAGAGAAGTAAAAGGCCCAGTGCTCCAACAAGTGACCCTATCAGGAGCAATGGCCCCTTGAAGCCAAGGATAGCCCTAGGCAACACAGCCCAGAAGGGGACGCTCAAATTCTCTTGCTCTAAACTTTCCACCAACCTTTCCACGCCACTCTGAGATTTCAGACTTACCACTCTGCGGAAGAGTCCAGAGGACGACTCAACTCCACCGGCTACTAACCAGCCCCACTTAGGAAACTCTACCCCTAAAGCAAGGGTCATCTGCTCAGGACCGGCCAAATAAAGTCCCAATCCCAAACACAAAGGCAAGAAAGCTTCTTGGATCAATGCGACGATGCAATCAAACAATGCCCCGAAAACGCTACACTGGCCTTGGAAACGCGCTATGTTACCATCAATGCAGTCAAGCAGATAGCAAATATTGACAAGTATTGCCCCAACAATGAAATTGAAGGGGGAGGTTGCGCCTGACAAAATGAATATCAGCCCACAAATGAGCAAGATCAATCCCAGAGCCGTGACAGCGTTGGCACCGAATCCCAGGTTGATGAATAGGGGAGTAATATGAAAAGAAATGGGCCGTAGTACGAGATAGCCCCACAACCAACTTATCAAATCCAAGCGCGCCTTCTCGCTAGTATAACTTTGACGAATATCAATAGCTGAAACTTTCTTCATAGTTATAAGTACTCCTGACGTGACGGCTTGTACTACCACAGCAACGCTATCAATCCAGCCGCTAGGAGCGCGCACGCAATCGAGAAAGCGAAGCCAGCATTCTATCCCCACCGGTCAACCTGCAGGCCCGTGCCGACACCCTGCAAGCCCGCATCCAGATAGCCCCAGCCGTCAATAAAGCCAGTGGCCGATGCCGCAGCCTTGCGCGTCCTAAAATCCATCGGCGCCGCTGTGGTCAGGATGTGTAATACGAAGCCAAACATGGCACGATTTCATCACGCGCCCTCTTCAGATCCTCAAGATAATCAATCTCGATGAAAGGCAATCCCTGGAACGGCACAATCTGGACCACCCGCTCCTTTTGCACCAGCCTGTTCATGGCAACCGTGTCATATACGTCGAAAGCGCCCTCAGCGAGTAACTGCTCAATCACCGGCAGGCACTTTTCCCATCCCGTACTCGTGAATTTGGCGATACCTGTCCATTCGCCGAAAGCCTGATCCAGTGGCATGTCCTTGCTCGACTCCAGCAAGTCAAGACCGTCGACACGCACCTTCATCATCTCTTCATCACAAACTGTCTCTTTCACTGCCAGGGCGATCGCAGATTGGCTAGCGATAGTCATAGCCAGGATGTCGGGGTGGTATAATAGATCGGAGTGCATGTACACGAAATCACTACCCCGAACAAACTCCTTGGCAAACCAAAGCGAGGCCATATCGTTGGTTATAGTATAGAAGGGATTGAAAATATACTGGTACTCGTTTCCCAGCCGGGCCGGGAACTCGTCCTTCAGGTAGCCGACCACAAATGCAATCTGCCTAATGCCACATCGGTTCAGGGCCTCTAGCGAATACTCAATCAACGGACACCCCCCCACTGGCAAGAAGCACTTCGGAATGCTGTCTGTCAGGGGACGCAGCCGGCGTGACTCACCCGCTGCCACGATCACTGCCTTTATGTCAGTCATAGATCCTCTCCAGTATTTCTCGGAGAGCCTCCCTGGTGAGTTGTCGTGGATTATTCACAACCCGCTCAGGATGGAACCCTTCATCGAGAATCAGTTCAATCCCTTCCCTGGGGATTCCTGCCTGCGCCAGCGTAACAGGCAGGCCGATCTGATGTGCCAACACCTTGAGACGATCGGCAAAGGCCTCAGGGGCTCTCTCACCCACAGCCGCGAGCAGAAGATCCACCTTGGCCCTATCCACTGCTTCCAAGTTGTACTGCCAGAACTCGGCTAGCGTCAGTGAACATGCCGCGCCATGGGGCACACTATAATGCAATGTCATAGGATAGGAGGTAGCATGCACAGCTGTCGTCTTGGTGTTCGAGAAGGCCATCCCTGCATAGAGACTGGCCTGTGCCAGCCTCGTGCGATGCTCTACACTTTCCAGGTCGTCCATAACCGGACCTAAGTGAGTCAAGGAGAGTCGAACAGCCTCAATCGCATAGAGATCAGATACCGGATTGGCGTACCGTGACCAGTAAGCCTCCACCGCGTGAGACAGAGCATCATATCCCGTGTAAGCAGTTATGTATGGCGGCAGGCTGAGCGTCAAGGAGGGGTCCACAATCGCGTACTGGGGGAACATATGGGGATCAGAAAGCGAGTACTTCTTGTTCTCTTGAAAATTCCAAACAGTTGCCCACGGCGTCACTTCGCTGCCTGTGCCACTGGTAGTAGGAATAGCAATGACCGGCAAGCCGGCACATGCAGGGGCGACGTTCTGGTGCGTCAAAAAGGTCCGCAAGCTTTCCCGCTGGCCAGCCATAAAAGCGACTGACTTCGCGATATCCAGCACGCTGCCGCCGCCAATACCGACCACCCAATCCGTCTCAGGCCACTTTTGCAGAATCGTGTTGATATCTCGGCTGTCCGGATTAGAGGCAATGTTACCATATTCTTGGATCTCACAATGAGGTAAAGCTTCCCAAATAGCGTCAATCGCGCCCAGCTTCTTCATAGCGCTGTGACCGTAAAACAGCCCTACTCGTGCCTTAGAAGAGCCAAGAATCTGCGCCAACGCCTCCTGATACAATCCCACGCCAAAGCGAATGTGCACTGGATTGTGATAAGCAAAGGCTACCTCGCTATCCATTCACAGTCTCCACGCTTTCTATGAAGCGGTCCCGGATCTCTTCCGGCGTCCACGCCGGACGTCCCAGGCTCTTGCCCGCACCTTTCAACACCCTGACGTGCAACATCGAAGGACCTTCCTCCTGCTGGAACTGCTGCCAATAATCGCGCAGCGCCGTCAGGCTGTAGACACTCACTGCCCGGCGGTATCCTGCGGCGATAGCCATGTCCGGGAAAGAGACCGCCGGAGCCACCGACGGTTGCCCGCCGGTCGAGTCGTAACTTGCGTTGTCCAGCACAACGTGCAGATAGTAAGATGGCTGGTAGTATCCCACCGTCGCTAATGATCCCATGCGCATCAGGACAGCCCCGTCACCATCCAAGATCACGATCCGTCGCTCCGGTCGGTTAAGCGCCACGCCCAGTCCAATCGCCGCTGTAGTACCCATTGAACCCTGCATGTAGAAATTGCCGGGGCGGTCGCAGCAGGTGAACAATTCACGCGAAATCTTGCCTGTGGCCGAGACAACCAGAGCCTGCTCGCACAACAAATCGCCAATTTCAACGATTGCCTCTCGACGTGTTAAAGCAACTCGTGACGGTTCATCATTCTGGATCACCATACCCATTGTACGCTCCAGGTAACTCACCGGAAAATGCGAGTCAAAAGGTATCACTATACCCTGCTTTAACACAAAAGCCGCTGGTAACGAGTCCCTTCGCATACGAGAGAAAGCGCGCTCCACCGTCGGCCCGACCTTGGCTGATTCTTGTGGAAAGTTCTGGCGGTACACGTCCAATAGATCGAGCAGGTCATTGGTGATCCGTCCCATGAACCTATGCTGCACCGCATCTTCCTTGCCTTCAAGGTCGCCACGCTGTGAGATGATGAGCAGACAAGGGATTCTATAGATGTTGGTTAACGAAGTGATAGGGTTAACCACATTGCCCAACCCTGAGTTTTGGAGCATAACTACACCAATGCGACCGGTCAGGCTGCTGCCAGCAGCAATGCCGATGGCCTCCCCCTCGCTCACAGCGCTGACGTAACGCAAACTGTCATCCAAGATGACGTGATTAATAAGCGGCTTGAGTAAAGAGCAGGGCACACCAGTAAAGAGCCCTACCTTGTGTTGCTGTACCGCATCCAAGAATTCACGCGCGTCAACCACCTTAAGCCTCCAAACTCTTCACCGCTTAATTCAGCAGCCGCAATATCCACGTCTTCCTTTTTGTGAATCTCCATCCATCCCTGGAAAACTTCCAGGCCATGCACGGCAAAACCTCGATCAATAACCTCCTGTAACAGATCGGTCACTCCAGCCCGAGCAAAGGAATCCGCTTCGCGAAACGATCCATTAACAGTCGCCAGGCAATCGTGGTACACTTTGCGCAGGATCCGTGCACCTTCTTCCGAAAAATAGGCCAGCCCAGTGAACTCATAATCGGCCTTCTCCAAATTAATGTTCTTGCCGATTTGCATGATCTCAATCTGCTTTATTGGGTGCAGGCTGCGGTAGTGCCTCGCACGTCTACCGCGGCTGACTACCAGGTCCAGTTTCTTATCTACCTCGTGCCGGTGGTAACGATAGGAATTATCAACGACTAAAACGATATCCGCTTCCGCAGCGATCAGGTGGCGCAAGATGTCCTCGTTAAACAGGATGTCCGAGTAGACCAAAACAAACCGCCGTTTCATGTATTCCTCGGCACAGAACAGCGAATGCAGGCTGTGTTTCCTGGCGTACTGGTCATTGTTGACAAATATGAGGTTGCTCTCGCCCGAAAATCTGTCGAATTGTGCGCCTTTGTAACCTCTGACCACCACAACTTGACCTATCCCTACCTTACGAATGTGGTCAAGCTGATGTCTTAGTATAGGTTTACCGGCAATTTCGATCAATGACTTAGGTGTCTGGGTAAACACAGGGTCCCGGCCTGCTGCCGGGATGAGCACGGAGAGGCGTTGTGTTTTAGAGTATTCGCGATCTTTTACCTTTACCTGATCAAAACCGACCTGAGCCAAAAGGGCTGGCACAGATGCACACAACGGCTCCGCCTCGAAACCGCGGTCACTGGACAGAATCGCCTCGGCTGCTTGCAACATGGCCTTGTAAGATGAACGGAGCAGATGATTAGCGTGAATGATTACATTGAAGCCATGTCGAGTCAACTCAACGTCGGTAATCAGATTATACGTCGTCGGTACACAAACCAGGATCGGGCGACGGTCGAATTGTTTGCAGAACTCATTATAAACATCGGCAAAAGCCAGAACTCCATCTGGGCCGTCACTCTTGGAGTGGATCATAATGCCATCTACACCGGCCTCGATGTATTTCCTGGTCCGCAAAAACGCCTCCTCAAGACCCAGACCGGCGATCAAACTCTCCAAGCGGGCGATCACCATGAAATCATCTGTTACCCTTGCAGCCCTTCCACGAGCAATTTTCTGCGCAAAGATCTCTGGATCCTCCAACGTTTGCCTGGCAGAGGCATCCAGACTGTTGCGCTTGGGGAAAACCTTATCCTCGATGATGACTGCCGAGACGCCCAACCGCTCCAGGCTGCGTACAAAGTACTCGAACTGCGTGGCCGACCCACCGGTATCTCCGTCAACAATTATGGGTTTAGATGTCACGTTGAGAATCTCGTCAATGGTATGCAGGCGGGACGGGTTCCCGACAACCTCGGCATCAGGCAAACCCTTGGCCGCGGAATCGGTCAGGCTGCTTTCCCAAAAGCCATCGTATTCGATAATCTGACCATCCCGCTCAACGCACGCCGTCTCCCCCACCAGTGCGCTCAATCCATTGTGCGCTTCAATTATCCGCACGAAGCCTTTCTGCTCGATCAGCTGGCGCAGCTTACGCAGGCGTTCGCTTGGGGTCGTTTTGTATTGCAAAGTCATTATCCTTCATTCCTTTTCTGAATCACGTCAGTCAAGTAGGCCACCTAGATGTTCGGTACCTTGTGGAATGGATGCATCAAGTAATCGCCATACATCTGGATCTGAAGGTAACGATCGAACGATCGCGCATCAGACACGCGGCTCTTTGCGGAACTTGGCCAATCTGATGAACTCACCATGAACCCCATCGGACGGCAAATGCTTGCCAATTTCCGCCACTGGCCCATCGCGCACAAAAACCTTCTCTGCCTGAGGCTTGGGGTAGAGAGTATGGCCCAGATGAGCATTTTACCCTCGAACCGCGTTGAACCTTTAATGCTTGCCAAGCATCTGTGCATAAACCTCTTCGTATCCTTTGTGCATCGCGGTGAGACTAAACCCCTCTTCAACGAGTTCTCTACATTTCTCACCTATTTCTGCTCTCTGGGATGGCGACATCTGTCTAAACCTCTTGATTTCCTGAGCAAACCCTACTATATCATCAGGATGAACCAATGGAATAAAGTCCGCACCATCAACAATTTCTCGGTGGGGTGCAATATCTGACAGGAGCACCGGGCAGCGACAGGCCATTGCTTCTAGAACTGCAATAGGGAGTCCTTCTCCACGAGAGGCAGAAATGAACAAGTCCGCTTGGGCCAAATACTCATACACTTTGTCCCTCGGAATCAATCCTGTTAGCTCTATCCGTTTTCCAAGGCCAGACTCCTTACTTTTTGTCATCAGCAAGTCTCGCAAGGGTCCATCACCAATGAATACTAAACGGCTGGCTTGATCGTTGCTCTGTTGAAAAGCTTTCAAGACAGTGAAGAGGTTCTTTATCTTAACCAACCGGCTAATCGCCACAACTGTAAAGTCACCCTTTTGGAAAGATCCCCGATTTTTCCCTATAATGCGGTCAGCACGAGCTATATCGAGGCCGTTCTGAACAAAACAAAGCCTGTCGCCAGCCAACCATTTAAAAAAAGCAGGGAAGCTTTCGAAACTTGCCTTGCCACAACATACCACTCTTTGAAAAAAAGCAAAAACTGGGATTAGCAACAACTTGTTTCTTAGTTTGTAATTTTGATACGAGTCGTGCACCGTATACACTGTAGGTGCTGTGGATTTCCCATATATGATAATGGCAACGAGATACAAAAACCCAACGTGAGGCGTATGGGTGTGAATAACATCATATTCCTTCTCGGCCAGGGCAGCTTTCAAGATGCGAAAGAAGCCCATCAGTGACTTATCGCCTTCAAACAAGGTGATCTCTTGGGAGGGAGCAAGGTGTGCTTTGAAGTAGGTGCATATCGTGATGTCCTGCTTGTGAGCCAAGGGCAGAGAAAACTGATTGTATGGAGCACTCATCTCTCCTATTCCAAGCAGGATACGTAAGGTAGTCAGAGGTTTACTGGGCCTATTCAAGATACGTTTCTCTCCCTTCCTTTTCCTACAACACCTTGAGTCGGAGGAAAGTTAATTGCCGCACTATATCCAGGCAGGTTCTACCGTCGCTACATGTGGAGACTCTGAGCGCATCTGGCTTCATCACGCCGAACGGATAAGCTTGCGCCCACCACCACCAGGCTCAGAAATAGCCAGGTTGCCTTTCTATGCTCCCAAGTGAGGGAAGAAGCACCTATGGTCCAAACCAGTAAGATGATAAGCCAGAATCTAGCGTCCCATTTTGGCTGGTGCATGGCCTGATAAACGGTCATCGCCAATATGATGACAAATAAGGCAAATCCGACCATGCCGACCTCAGCCAAGACCGATAGAAAGGAGTTATGGGCTACGTTGCCCGGTACGACGGCCGTGCGGAACGCGCCACTACCAATGCCTAGAAGTGGGTGCTCTGTAAAAGAAGCGATGCTTTCGCGCCATATATCCACGCGGTCCCCCAGATCCCCGTCTGCAATTGAGGCGCCAGTTGTGCCTAACCTTTGAAAGGACGATTGCGGTACCAGGGGTTGCAATGCGAAAAGGGCCGATATTAGGGCCGCGAAGATCAAGACTCGTAGAAAGAAGTTGAGACGAGGAAGCGACCCAAGCACAAATAAGAAAGCGGGCAAAGCGGCAAGAAGAGCTCCTCGAGAGGCGGTCAGTGAAATAGCTAGGATAGCTATCGGGATATAGGCGTAGTTTACCAAACTCAGCATATGAGTCACCTTGCTATTGCTCTCGGAAACAGCCAGATGCCAGGCTACAGGTATGCCTAGCGCCAGCATAAGCCCGAGATCGTTAGCGTTGAAGCCAGTTGCGGCGTAGCGCAGATAATTAGCTTCTTGGCCCATAACGTAGTTGACGACAGTGCTACCAATAGACACATATACGCCCAAGACATAAGCTTGCAGTCCTGCCTTCAAAGCCGTTGGCGATGTATATAGATCCCAGAGGATCCAAACCAGGCCGGCCAGTTGAAAGTAAGTTTTGGAACGTTGTAGCGTCTCCTCGACATCAAAGCTCCAGAAGGCACTCACGGTGTTCCATAGAACAAAAAGATAGACCATCACGTGGAACGGGCGAGGCTTTCTAAATCTGCCTGTGACGATTACCTTGACGATCCAGAACGCTGCAAGCAAGAGTCCCATTGCTCTACTCACGGTCCCCAAGCCTTCGAAGAAAACCATATCCTCCCAGGCGGTAACAAAGATCAGGATAAGCGATAACCAAAACGCGAGAGTGCGCATTACTGACTTCCAAATAGTATATTGATATATTTACTAACAGCAGCCTCCATCTCAAAGGGGTGCCAACTTTTACGAGGCGGGCGTGGCCTTTCACCTTCAAGACTCGTTTCAATAGCCCTGGTCAGGGCAGTCACATCCCCAACTGGCACCAGTTGACCATACTGCCCATCAGCCAGGATTTCCCGAGGCCCACTTAGGCAGTCTGTCGAAATTACTGGGGTGCCACAAAACAGCGCTTCTATCAGGACAGTGGGCAGGCCTTCCCATCTGGAAGAAAGGACAAAGAGGAAGGCTCGGGCCATGTAGGTATAGGGATTTTCCACAAACCCTGGCAACCTGATGTCTTGCTCTAAGCCAAGCTGACTGACCAGAGCCTCTAGCACAGGCCGATCCTCCCCCTCGCCCAAAATCAAAAGCCGTATGGGGCAGGCACGCCGCACTTGGGCAAAGGACTGAATCAGCGTAGGAAAATCCTTCTGCGCCGTCAGGCTACCGACTGCCAACAGCACAGGCGGTTCGCCAGGCTTGAACCAAGGGTGCTCTAGGGGAGTCTGCGCCTTGGCCTGCAACTCAGGTGTCACAACCGGGTTGTAGATGACCTGAATGCGCTCACGAGAAAGCCCAGTCACCTGGGCCAGGTTATCAGCTACCCCCTTGGAGACGGCGACAATACCATCGGCCCAGGGGTAAAAGCGCCTGATCAATTGTGGCATCAGCCGCCCACGCTGGTCTGACGCATACTGAACCGAACGCGAAAGCGTATTATGTTCACTCACCACTAACCGCGTGGGGACGCCGGCCAGACGCCGGGCCCATAGGGCGATGATGTTGACATAGTTCATGGCCGAGAGCATAGCCTCGGGCCGTTCGCGTCTCAAATAACGCACCAGGGCTGGTAGACTCGACAGGACCCGAGAGGCCTTGAGGTCCACCACCCGCATCGATTCGGGCACCCCGGTCAGATATGGTCCCTCTGCTTGGGCCAAGACCAAATCCACTGTGTAGCCGTGTGCGGCAATCCCCCGGGCCAGATTAAGCATTACCCGCTGGGCTCCACCGCCGACCATGTCGGGGAGGAAAAATGCCTGTCGCTTTTGGAAGACGCTCATGTTGTTTTCTCTTTGGAGGTGTCTCTAAAGCGACGCAGTGCAGACGCCAGACGTCGGCGGACGTGGCCGACATCCATTAACCAGACAGCCATTGTGTAAGCTGCTGCACCTAACACAGCCATCGTGCCCAGTCTGATCCAACCACCACCCGGCACCAGCCAGAGCACGATGGCCATACAAAGCGTCGCCAGCGCAATACGGCTCAACTCCGAGGCCGGAAACGGCATAGAAAAAGACTTACAGCCAAGCCCCACACTTATGACCAAAGCCAAAGCGTAAGCGGCAACGGTTGCGTAGACGGCACCCAAAAGCCCATGAGTCGGTATCCACCACAGGTTGAGGGCAATATTGACCACTGCCGCTGCCGCCATGGCCCAGATTTGCAGATCGGTACGAAGACTGAGTTGGAAGGCCAGGTCAAAATAGTAGGCTTTGACACCTCTAAGGAAAGCAGATAAGGCAATCCAGGGCATAAGCTGCCCAGCCACTTGGTGGAAGGCCTCACCCAGCAGCACAGCAGAGAGTGGTTGGGCGATGAGGGCCAACCCTGCGCTAGCAGGCAGCATCAGGGCGACAAGGACAATCGAATACTGACGTAGCTGCCCTCGGGCTGAGTCCTCGCCGCCCTGTTCCAGGGCCCGAACTACCAACGGGTAGGTGGCCAAGTTGACCACCATGAACAGCATCGTCAGCGTCTGATTGGCCAAGTCATAGCCTACCGCGTAGAGCCCTAAAGCCTCAGTCCCTAGAAAGTACTGGAGCAGGAAGCGATTCGAGGTAGAGATAACAAAGCCCAGACCAACGGTAACTGTAAGCGGTGTACCATAACGTAGCAGGTCCACAGCCAATGCTCGCTCGACCAAGCGCGGGGTTACCTGGGTGATCCAGCGGGGCGCGTCGATGAGCACTGCCACGGCCGTGCCAAAGATCAGGCTCAACAACAGACCCCGTTCGTCCTGCTTCAACAGAATAATGAAGCATAGAGCGGCAGCGAGGCTAAGTATCGCTCGGCTGGCGGCAAGGAGGCCATAACGCGCTGGGGCAAGGGTAGCACGGTTCATTTCCAGTAGCTGCTCAAATAGTGCATACACCAGAAGTAGTGGGAGGCCAAGCCAAAGGGCAACCCTGAGCGCTTCATCCACAGGCACAAAATGGAGAATGGTGCTCCAGATTAGTGAAGCCAGCAGGCAAGTGATCACAAATCCCGCAGTCGTAGTGGACAGCAATGCCGGAAGGCGTCTGTGGCACTGTGCGCCCTGAAAAAAACGAAATAGGCTCAGTCGCAGCCAACTAAATGCCACCATCTGCGCTAATCCCACTGCGGCTAGCACGAACGCGTATCGGCCGTAGGCCTCTGTGCTCAGCCACCGTGTGTAAAGCGCCAGGGCCAAACAGTTCACTAGGCCTGGGATCAATCGGGCTGGGACGTAGGCGAGAATCTGGCGGGGTAGCATCGAGAAGTCTGCCTGTAGAGCCAAGCCGACTGCCCCCTTGGCTCTAGGTGCATCAACAGATGGCGTGCTATCAGACAACGCTGTTACCTCCGAGGGTCAGCAGCACAGCCGGAGAGTTGTCGTTCAGTCAAAGATTCTGCCGTGCAAGCATCTAGCCTGCACAGGATGCCAGAATGTACAGAAACCCCCGCTGTTTTGCATTGACAAAGAGAACCGGCCTTGTTGTGTATGGAAATCCAGTTGCGTATCGTCAGAGGCGGGTAGATCCGCCAATTCAGTTTATAGCAGGAGGACAGCAGAACGATGCCGTCCTAGGGCTATAAGGTGATTTGGCCCACCTGGCTGCCGTTTACCAACCATCGGTGGGTTCTGGTCCACTGATGACCTGAATCACATCGGCCGGGCGGAGCTCATCTTGTACCACCAAAAGTCGCCGATGGCCAGTAGAATTCGCTCACGGATCAGAAATAGGGTCGCTCAGAGTAGGACGACGGTAACGGTGATGACAAGGATGTGTTTCATTTGGTAAACGCATTTCAAATTAGGGTAACGCATTGATGCAGAAACGATCTGAGCCTTGCTTTCTATAGCGCGGGGCTGGGCCTATAGCCTTACTTAACCATAGGAGGTGTGGGCTATAGCGTCGTTTCAACAAAGTGATTTACTATTATAATTGATAGGTTTACTATTTTACCTGATCCACAAGCCCGTCGCACAGAGTTCATAATGTTTCCCTCCAAAGTTCACCTTCCGCGAAGAAAACAACCTTCTTTTTTACAGCTAGCTTGCCATGTGGATTGGTACCATCTTGATCAATCCTGATCAAGGGAAGCCAACCACTCCCCCAGCGGTCCCACACCGAACTGATACCTGGCATGGTAGTAGGCGATTTTCAAATACTCATTCTTCACATACTGCCGTGATGTTTTGTCGGTCCACCAGCGGCGCTGATACGGCGACAACTCGAAAGGGACAGGGGCCATTTGTAAGCTGACCTGATTCCCTATCACCTGCCGGTAGGTCCAGCGCGCCCGCCGCATGTGATGGGGGTCGCTGACGACGATCACCGAGTGGATGGGCACTTGGCTTTGTTCAATCAATTCTTTCAACTTCACTGCTTCTGAGTAGGTGCTCGTCACCTGCGAATCGTCTAGGGCGATTGCTTCTAGTGGTATCCCCCTCTCAAGCGCACGCTCCCTACCATGTTGTCCGTGGTAATAGTTATAAGACGTGCACCAACCCCCGGTGAAGAAGAGCTGCTTCCCATAGCCCTGCAGGTACAACTGAATAGCATAATCCGTTCGGTCATCTGGTCCACTGATGACATGAATCACATCGGCCGGGTGGAGCTCGTCTTGCACCGCCAAAAAGTCGCCGATAGCCAGCAAAACAGGCTCACGGGTCAGGAATAGGGTCACCCCGAGTAGGACGACGATAGAAGTGATAACAAGGATATGCTTCATTAAATGAAATACCTCGGCTTCAAACTAGCTATGCCTGTCAGCTTTTCTTCCAAACAGCTGCCGCCGGTGCTTTCGCCTCCCCCTTCCATCCCCATAGGTCTCGTAGTAGTAATAGCTGCTCTTGTGGGTGGGCACGGCGTTGAGAACCACCCCGACCAAGCTAGCCCCCACCTGATGCAGGCTCTCCACCGCATGCCGCGCGGCCTGGCGCCGGGTCTTGCCCGCCTCCAGCACGAGCAGGACGCCGTCCACCGCCTGGGCCAGCGCCGTCGCGTCGGCTACGGGCAGCACCGGCGGGCTGTCTATCAGCACCACGTCCACTTGCTGCGCCAGTTCGTGCAGCAGCTTCTGCATGTGCTGGGAGCCCACAATCTCGGCCGGATTGGGTGGCAGTTCCCCACTCGGCAGGACCTTCAGATTCTCCACTTGGGTGGGCTGGAGTCTGCCGTCGGGGCAGCCCTCCAGCAGCGACCCAGTCAGACCCCCCAGGCTACTTTCCACAGTGCCCTCCTCGTGCAGGTCAAGGTCGAACAACTGGTGCAGCCGCGGGCGACGCAGGTCCGCGTCCACTACCACCACCCTGAGCCCTGCCTGGGCCATGGCCACCGCCAGGTTGGCTGTTGTGTTGGACTTGCCCTCGGCAAGGCTGGGGCTGGTCACCAGGAGGGTCTGGAGGGGTCTGTCCAGGCTGGAGAAGCGGACGTTGGTGCGCAGCACGCGGAAGGCCTCCGCGATAGGTGAGAAAGGCTGGGCGGCCACCGCCAACTCCTCTTCCCTCTTCGCCAGCCGGCCGATCGTGCCGAGGGTGTTCAAGCCCAGCGCCCGGTTGACATCCTCGGGCGTCTTGATCGTATCATCTAGGTGCTCCAGCAGAAAGGCCGCCCCTACTGCCAGCATCGCGCCGACCACTGCAGCCAGGGCCGTGTACAACGTGCGGCGCCGGACCGGCCTCTCCGGTACCTGGGCTGTTTCGATGACGACCACGTCGGTCCGGAGAGTCAATCCCTGCCGGCCCAGTGCCTGGATCTGGGCGATAAAGACCTCTGCGATGGCGTTGGCGATGAGCGCCGCCCGGGTAGGGTCGGTGTGTTCCACGCTCAGCCGGATCAGTTGGGTGTCTTTAATCGGCTTGACCTTGACCCTTTTCGCCAATGCATCTGGCGTCTCCTCCAGATCCAGTCTTGCGGTTACTGTCTCCATCACCGGCCGCCCCCTCAGCATCTGGGTGTAGGTGAGGGCCAGCCGTTCGCTGGTGACGATAGCGGTATAGTCACTCGTGCCCGTGGCCACGTGAACCAGCAAAGTCGCGGAGGCGCTGTAGACGGGGGGCATCCAGGAAGTGACCAAGAATGCGCTGGTCGCCCCCAATAGGACACAGCCGACAATGAGCCACAGCCAGCGACGAATCACCGAGAAGCACCATCGAAGTTCCACTACGTCTTCCTTAAGCATGAATAGTCTCTCCGGAATGCTCAAACGTTCAACACTGGTCTTGACCCGCTCTCAATCGCTGTTCTTAAGAATGATCGGCAGAAAGATCTTCAGCCGGTCTTGTTTCAAGCTTGCCACAACTGTGAGCGGATTGAAGAAATACTCTTCGTGAGTGGCGCCGACGTTGTCTGGCCCGCCATCAGGAGGTGGGAGGACGAACAGCGAACTCTCGGTGGTAAACATCTGGTTCAAGCTCCCTTCAATCAAGATACCCGAGTCGCCGTAGGAGCCAGGCTGCCCCGTGTCAGGGGTCTCTGGACTGCTATCGTCTCTATAAAAGTTTTTCTGCGTTCCGCCTGCCGGCGTGGGGTCGGCCACCTGGATCAACCGGCCACTGGTGTGACTGACTTGGCCCCAATAACTGAGTGGCGTTTCGGCCACCGCATCCGGGCTGCCGTCAATGGTGACCCCGCCAGAGGTGTTGGCGTTGTAGAAGGTGGTGGGAGAGACCACGGCTGTGCTGTCGAGATCAACCGACATGCGCACACTGGAGAGAGTAACCAAGTTGATAGGAGTGTAGCTTAGGCTAGCGGTTGCTTGAACCAGTGAATCATAAGCCAGATACGTCGTGCTCAGGCTAGCTTGACCCAACACAGAGCTAGCACTGACAGCCCGCTGGAGGATAAGCCGTACCGGCCCATCTTTAACCAAGACAGGTTCAGAACCTGGCGGGGCCCCCAGGTTGTCCTCAGTCAAGGTAACCGGGCCCAATGGCGTATCGAGAACAACCCGCAGTTTGGTCCGGTCCAGGACATCCACGCTGCTCCCGCTCAGGGTGAGATAGTCCAACCCGCTGTGTGTGGTCGCCAAGCCCAACTCATAATGACT
>Ga0180437_10003121_pt1 | contig 25117 bp, 21 predicted proteins | sample SS_ome_4_FD_132410 | JGI IMG/M metagenome (GOLD analysis project Ga0180437, IMG submission 132410) | Hypersaline lake sediment archaeal communities from the Salton Sea, California, USA - SS_3_D_1 metaG | ecosystem: Environmental > Aquatic > Non-marine Saline and Alkaline > Hypersaline >... | reverse complement strand
GGGGGGGGGGGGGGGGGGGGGGGGGGGGGGGGGGGGGGGGGGGGGGGGGGGGGGGGGGGGGGGGGGGGGGGGGGGGGGGGGGGGGGGGGGGGGGGGGGGGGGGGGGCGAAGGAAGTGCTCGGAATGGAGGAGGCTGAGGTGTCGAGCGAAGACCACGAGGTGAAGCCCGAGGAACTGCGAGCATCGTGTGACCCGGATGCGCTGGGGTTTGAGAGCACGTCGGATCTGCCGGAGCTGGAGGGGAGCGTGGGGCAGGACCGGGCGATGGCGGCGATCGATTTCGGGCTGGCGATGCGGACGCAGGGATACAACATTTTCGCGGCGGGGCCGACGGGCACGGGGCGGAACTTCGCGGTGGTTTCGCGGACGAAGGAGGCGGCGGCGGGGCAGGCGACGCCGGATGACTGGTGCTATGTGTACAACTTCGAGGATGCGAGGCGGCCGGTGGCGGTGCGACTGCCGGCGGGGAAGGGGCAGAGATTCAGCGAGGACATGGAGGCGCTGGTGGCGGGGTGTCGGCAGGAGATTCCGCGCGCGTTCGAGAGCGAGAGCTACGAGGAGAGGAAGGAGCAGGCGGTTGGGGAGGTTCAGTCGCAGCGGAACCGGGTGCTGCGGGAGCTGGACGAGGAGGCGCGGGGACAGGAGCTGATGATCCAGGCGACGCCGATGGGGCTGGCGACGGTGCCGCTGGTGGACGGGCGGCCGATGTCGCGGGAGCAGTTTGAGAAGCTGCCGGAGGAAGAGCGCAAAGCGATCAACGAGAAGATGGAGAAGATGCGGGAGCGGGTGCAGGAGGCGCTCAACCAGGCGGGGCAACTGGAGCGAGAGGCGCGTCGGCGGGTGGAGGAACTGGACCGCGAGGTGGCGATGTTCGCCATCGGGAGTCGGTTCGAGGAGATGAAGAAGAAGTACGGGGATAGTCCGGGGGTGGTGAAGCACCTGGAGCGGATGGCCGAAGACGTGGTGGCGCACGTGCAGGAGTTCCGGCCGAGCGAGCAGCGCGCGGGGGAGAACGCGTCGGCGGAGGTGCCGACGCGGTATCAGGTGAACGTGCTGGTGAGCAACGGGGACGGGGAAGGCGCGCCGGTTGTGCAAGAATACAGCCCGAGCTACTACAACCTGGTGGGGAGGGTGGAGTATCGTCCAGTGGGGGGAGGGGCGCTGACGGATCACACGCTGGTGAAGCCGGGGGCGCTGCATCGGGCGAATGGGGGCTACCTGATTCTTCAGGCGCTGGACGTGTTGACGTCGCCGTTTGCGTGGGATGCGCTGAAGCGAGCGGTGCGCAGCCGGGAGGGGATGATCGAGAACATCGGGGAGCAGTGGATGCCGCTGCCGGCAGCGACGCTGCGGCCGGAGCCGATAGCGCTGGATGTGAAGGTGGTGCTGATCGGGTCGCCGCTGCTGTATTTCCTGCTGTATCACTACGACGAGGAGTTCGGGAAGCTGTTCAAGGTGAAGGCTGACTTCGATGTGGACATGGGGCGGGACAAAGAGAGCTGCCGGAGCTACGCGGCGTTCGTGGCGACCCACTGCCGGCAGCAGGAGCTGCGGCATCTGACGAAGGATGCGGCGGCGCGGGTGATCGAGTACGGGATGCGGCTGGCGTCGGACCAGGAGAAGCTGTCGACGCGGTTTGCGACGGTGGCGGACTTGCTTGCGGAGTCGAACTTCTGGGCGTCCAAGGAGGGGGCGGAGGCGATTGCGGCGGAGCACGTGGAGCAGGCGCTGGAGCAGAAGGAGTATCGGTCGCGGCGGCTGGAGGACAGGCTCTTCGAGTTCATCGCGCGGGGAGATCTGAAGGTGGAGGTGGAGGGCGCGGCGACCGGACAGGTGAACGGGCTGGCGGTGCTCGATCTGGGGGACTACAGCTTCGGCCGGCCGGCGCGGATCACGGCGCGGGTGAGTCCGGGGCGCGCGGGCGTGATCAATATCGAGCGGGAGGCGCGGCTGAGCGGGGACATCCACCACAAAGCGGTGATGATCCTGAGCGGGTATCTCGCGGGGCAGTATCAGGCGGAGGCGCCGCTGTCGCTGTCGGCGAGCTTGTGCTTCGAGCAGTCGTATGATCTGGTGGAGGGGGACTCGGCGTCGTGCGCCGAGCTGTATGCGATCTTGTCGGAGCTATCGGGGGCGCCGATCAAGCAGGGGATTGCGGTGACGGGGTCGGTGGATCAGGGCGGGAACGTGCAGCCAGTCGGGGGAGCGAACCAGAAGATCGAGGGGTTTTACACGGCGTGCAAGCTGAAGGGGCTGACGGGGGAGCAAGGGGTGATCATGCCGCGGCAGAACGTGAAGAACCTGATGCTGAAGCAAGAGGTTGTGGATGCGGTGAGGGAAGGAAAGTTTCACGTGTGGGGGGCCTCGCACGTGAACGAGGGGATGGAGGTTCTGACGGGGGTGCGGGCGGGCACGCCGGAGGAGCCGGACACGATTCACGGCCGGGCGGCGGGGCGGCTGAAGGAGTTCTCGGCTGCGCTGCGGGGGGCGCGGGAGCAGGCGACGACGCGCATCATCGAGGTGCCGCCGGGGGCGAGGGCGCCGAGGCCGCCGCAGCCACCGCCGCCGACCCCTCCGCCGACGCCGCCGGGGCCGCCGATTCCGGAGCGGTAGGCGCGGGGGCGGCTGGGGCTCAGAAGAAGAAGGTGAATGCGAGGGGGCGGACGCGCCAGGCGCCGTCCTCCTGGACCAACCAGAGGTTGCCGCGCACGCTCTTGGGGAGGATGCGCGCGACGCGGAGCTTGGCGACGAAGTCGACGCGGATGCCGTCGAGGTCGGTGGGAAGGGCGGTGAGGTCGGCGCCGGTCATCTTGACCCACTTCGGGGGACGACGGGAGACCTCCCACCAGTGGAAGGTGAGGCGGTCCATGGTCTGGTAGTCGGCGTCGAGCCAGGCATCGAGGAAATCGGTGGTGGCGCGGAGGACGTGCTGCTCCTGGCGACGATCGGCCTCGGTGGGGCTGCGGTCGGGGACGTCGACCTCCGGGGGGAGGCGGTAGTACCAGTAGATCTGTCGGACGCGCCAGGCGCGGACACCGTCCTCCTCGACGAGGCGGAGGACTATGGTTCCCCTCGGGGGAAGGCCGGGATCGGCCATGGGGCCATTGAAGTCGACGGCCGCGATGCGGGTGTCGGCGCGGGCGTTGCCGAGATCGGGCATCTGGGGGAAGGGACAGGTTCCGTAGAAGTTTTCGAGGCGCTTGGGGAGCATGCTCGCGATGGCGTCGCGATCATTGCGGCTGAAGGCGAAGAGGAAATCGCGTGCGACCTTGGCGGCTGGGGCGGGCAGATGTGCGGGATCGGGGCGGCCGGCGTCCTGCTGAGAGAGGGCGGCTACCAAGGCGATGAAGACGATGGCGGCTTTGGCACTCATGCGCATTGTCCCTTATATGTTACCCGATTCGGGAGCAGGTGACTATGGACCTCCCGACAAGTGGTATGCGAAAGGGTGATGGGGGGTAGAAGGAGAACGGAGGGGCGGGTGCAAGAGTTGGATGAGGAGGGGGGCGGGGGTTAGGTCGGGAACAAGCGCGCCGCAGGTGCGTGGCAGGTCGGGGCACGACGGCTCCGGTCTGCTTTCGCGTCGCGGCCGGGTTCCCACAAGATATCGCTCGTTAGGTAGGTGCTATGTCGGTAACCTCACGGCCGGTCCGCAGCGGTGCGCGGGCCGGGAGAAGCCAGACGGAGAGAGGCGGGCGGCGGTGGTGGCACTATGTGATCGCGGTGGCGGCGTTGCTGGCGCTGGGCGGGCTCGCGCGGGGGGCGTACGCGATTTGGTTTACGGTGACGCACGTGCGGACGAGCTACGCGCGGGTGACGGGTCTGGTGGTGAACGTGGCGGCGAAGGACGACACGCGGGTGCGGAAGGTGTTGGTGGGGACGGGGGACGAGGTGAATGATGGACAGGTGGTGGCGCTGCTGGACGAGGCGGACCTGGCGGCGCAGGTGGAGCAGGCGAAGGCGACGCTGGAGGAGCGTGAGAGCGCGCTGGCGCGTGCGGAGCGGGAGCTGGAGCTGACGATCCGGGAGACGGCGGCGACGGTGGAGCAGGCGGAGGCGGACCTGTCTGCGGCGCGCGCGCGGCTGGCGACGGCGGAGGCGCAGCTGGAGATGGAGGCGCGGCAGCAGCCGGACGAAGTGCGGCGGGCGTCGGCGGCGGTGGAGTCGGCGGAGTCGCAATTGGCGGATGCGGCGGCGACGCTGCGGCGGATGGAGCGGCTGTCGAAGGAGGGGGCGGTTTCGGAGCAGGGGCTCGATGCGGCCCGGACGAGCTACGAAGTGGCGAAGGCTGCGGTGGAATCGGCGCGTGCGGAGCTGGCGGTGGCGCGGGCGAAGGACTACGAGGGCCAGATTCGGCAGCACGAGGTGGCGACGCGGGCGGCGGAGCGGCAGCAGGCGCAGGCGGCGCTGAAGTCGGCGCAGACTCAGGAGCGGCGGGTGGCGCTGGCAGAGCAGGAGGTGCTGGCGCGGCGGGCGGCGGTGGCGGAAGCTGCGGCAGCGCTGGAGGCGGCGAAGGCGCGGCTGTCGGACTCGGTGCTGAGGGGCCCGGTGGACGGTATCGTGGTGAGGGGGCCGGGGCACTCGGTGAAGGACGGGGAGGTGGTGGTGAAGGGAATGCCGATTGTGACGGTGGTGTCGACGGAGCATCCGCTGTGGGTGAGCGCGGCGGTTTCGGAGCTGGACGTGGATCGGGTGCGGGCGGGTCAACCGGTGCTGATGCGGATCGACGCGTTCCGGGGACGGTGGTTCTCATCGAAGAAGTGGTTCCACGGAACGGTGGAGAAGGTGGGACAGGCGACGGAGTTCGCGGAGCAGACGCAGGGCAGCCCGTGGATGATGCAGCACGTGCCGGTGAAGATTACGCTGGACCGGGAGGTGCCGGGGCTGCGACACGGGATGACGTGCCGGGCGTGGGTCGATGTGCGGGGGCGATGAAGCCGGCAGGGGGAGGCTTCAGATCTCTTTGTCGATGAGGCGGCGGCTGCGGTCGTCGAGCTGCTCGATGTCCTCGACCTCGAAGCGGTTGCCGTCGGCGTCCTGAAGCAGCACGCGCCGTCCACCCAGGACGCGTACGTCCTCGCGATCTCGGACGTCGAAGACGCGGTAGCCGCAGTCTGTCTCCACCTCCCAGCGGGCGGCGCCGTGGGAGTCTTCGATGTCGTAGATGTGCGTCACCTTGGGGACGAAGTAGGAGCGTCCCATCTCCTCCTCGAGGACCTTTCTGCTGTCGGGGTCGAGGCCGGCGGGGTTCTGCAGCAGCAGGACCTCTTTGTCGTCGGAGTCGAGGAAGCTTATCAGGTCGGCGGCACCGGAGATGGGGAAGGCGCGGGTGGGCCTGACGTCGATGTGCTCGGTCTTGCCGTCCAGCTCCAGGTGGAGCCGTCGGAATGCGTCCTGCCAGACGCGCACGCGGTGGGGCGCGACGATCTCGAGTCGGCCGATCTCGGCTTTCCACAAAGCGTCGGCGGGCGCGTCTGTGCGGTTGTCCTCGGGTTCTGTCACTAGTGGGCCTCTCGGTGCCGCCACTACCACGCCCGGACCTTGGACAGCTCGGCCTGCAGCTTGCAGAGCCTGCTGTACAAGCCATCGCCGTCCAGCAGCTCGTTGTGGGTGCCCATCTCGAGGATGCGGCCGTGCTCGAGGACGATGATCTTGGTCGCCTTTCGCAGAGTGGAGAGACGGTGGGCGATCGCGAAGGTCGTCCTGTTGGAGACGAGCCGGTCGAGGGCCTGCTGGATGAGCATCTCGGTCTCCGTGTCGACGGAGGAGGTGGCCTCGTCGAGGACGAGGATGCGGGGGTTCTTGAGGATGGCGCGGGCGATGGAGACACGCTGGCGCTCGCCGCCGGAGAGGAGCTGGCCGCGCTCGCCGACGAGGGTGTCGTAGCCGTGGGGGAGGTTGACGATGAAGTCGTGGGCGTTGGCGGCTTTGGCGGCGGCGATGATGTCCTCGGGGTCGGCGTCGGGGAAGCCGTAGGCAATGTTCTCGGAGACGGTGCCGTGAAAGAGGAAGGGCTCCTGGAGGACGAGGCCGATCTGCTCGCGGAGGAAGCGAAGCGAGATGTCGCGGATGTCGTGGCCGTCGAGGAGGATCTGTCCGTCCTCTACTTCGTAGAAGCGGCTGACGAGGTGGACGAGGGTGCTCTTTCCCGCTCCGCTGGGGCCCACGAGGCCGATGACGTCGCCGGGCTCGGCGAGGAAGCTGATGTCGGTGAGCACCGGCTTGCCGGGCTCGTAGCTGAAGGTGACGCTGCGGAACTCGAGGCGGCCGTCGACGCGGGAGAGCTTGATGGAGTCGGGGGGGACGGGTATCTCGGGCGGGTTGTCGAGGACCTCGAAGACACGCTCGGCCGAGGTGAGGGCGTGCTGGACGCGGTGGGTCATCATGCCAAGCATCTGGATGGGCCAGTAGAACTGCCACATGAGCTGTGTGAACATGACCAAGGTTCCCAGCGACATGGCGTAGGTGAGGACCTGGTAGCCGCCGTAGCCGAAGACGACGAGCGAGCCGAAGGCGGTCATCAGGTTCACGGCCGGGAAGAAGGTGGTCCACAGTCTGACCGCGCGTATCTCCTGGTCGAAGAGGGACTGGCTGCGCTCGCGGAGGCGCCGCGATTCGCGCTCTTCCTGGGCGAAGGACTTGACGACGCGAATGCCTGGGATGGCATCGGCGAGCACGGCGTTGATGCTGGCCCAACGCCGCCAGACCTTGTGGTAGACGGTGTGTATGAGGCGGCTGAAGATGTAGGTGCTGAGACTGATGAGGGGGATGGGCAGGAGCGTGAGCGCGGCGAGCCGGGCGTTCTGGGTGAAGAGAATGACGGCGATGATGAGGACGGTGAGGATGTTGATGAGGATTTCCTGGAAGCCTTCGGCGATGAAGTACTGGAGGCGCCAGATGTCGTTGGTGACGCGGGACATGACCTGGCCGGTCTGCTTGCGGCCGAAGAAGCCGAGGGAGAGCATCTGGAGGTGGTCGTAGACCTGGACGCGCATGTCGAAGACGACACGGGCCCCGAGCCACTCGAGCATGTAGCCGCGCGCGAGGCCGACTACCGCGCGGGTGACGTAGATGCCGAGCAGCAGGAGGAGCACGAGTGAGAGGCCGGGCCAGTAGCGCATGAGAAGGACTTCGTCGACCAGGTACTTGCTGACGTAGGCGGGCAGCAGGTTGAGGACGGAGAAGACGAGGGTGAGGCCGAACCCGGTGATGGCCAGTGCCTTGTAGGGCTCGAGGTAGCTCAAGAGGCGGACGAAGAGCTTACCTCGCTGCATGCAGAATGTGCAGACCTCCGACCAGCGGGGGAGGGCGCGGCCGCAGTTCGGGCAGCGGAGAGCGCGCTGGTGGCCGCCGCTGCCGTCGCGCCGGCCTTTTGCGGCCTTCGTGTCGTCTTCGCTGGCGAGGCGGCGCAGGATGTGGTAGGCGCGAGCCATGGTGGGAGCTTCGGTGCGACTGAAGCGGACGAGCTCGACGGCGCGATCGTCGGTGAGGGCCTCGAGGGAGCCGCTCCCGAGGAAGTCGCGAAGGCGGAGGCGGCGGACCTGGGTCCAGGGGACCTGCACCTCGACGTGCACCTGGCCGTCGTCGTCGGCGACGGTGAGAACGCGGCGGTCGGTGGCGACGAACCAGCGGTCGCCGTAGGCGCCGCCGGGGGTGATGTCGGCGTAGAGGGTGATGAGGCACTGCTCGTCGGAGCCGACGAGAGCGCGGATTTCGGCCTCGACGGCCTCCGGAAGCGCTGCCTGGACGTCGCTGTCGACGAGCCTTTCGATTTCCTGTCGCAGAGCTTCGTTCATCGCCTCCCCACCGCGCATCACGCCGGCGCGGCCAGGGCGGCCGAGCCGGCGCATGGTCTGGTATTGGAATTTCCACGGCGGCGAATTTTCCCCCTCCAAGGAGGGGGTGAAATGGACGCGATTTTGCACCTTCGCGACCCCGCGAAGAGACGCGTGATTGGGCGGGCGTGTGACATGCGGGGAGGATAAACGCGCGGGCGCAGGATGCTGCTGGGGCTCGATTTCCCGCCGAAGAGAGGCGGGGCGCCGGGTCAGCCGATGGGCTGTGTGATGCCGAAGATGGAGGAGATGATGGCGAGCGCGCCTTGGGTGAGGAACTGGCCGAGGACGAGGCCGAGGAAGGCGGGGCGCATAGTGCGGAAGAGGCGGAGGCCGCCGTAGCGGCGGAGGAGGGTGCTGACGGCCCAGGCGATGAAGACGCTGACCCACATGGAGCGGTTGGTTTCGTAGGAGCTGGCGATGAGGAAGCCAACGGGGCTGAGGGGCCACCAGACGAATCGGGTGTGGAGCCAGACGAGGAGGAAGGTGAAGCCGGCGCCGAGGACGAGCGCGAGGCGGAGCCAGTTATCGGGGAGCTCGGGGACGCGGAGGGTGGAGTCGAGCTCGCCGAAGGCCCAGCTCGGGTAGCTGGTGAAGGGCCAGCGGGCGAGGGCGCTGGCACCTTGCTGGTGGATCATGTCGAGGAGCGCGGGGATGCCGAAGACGGTGACGGCGATGATGGCGAGGGCGGCGGCGAGCGTGAAGGCGGCGCCGCGGAGGCGGCTGCTGTGGACGAGCTTGAAGCCATTCATCATCTGGGGCATGGCGAGGTTCATGGGGTCGTACATGTAGATGACGGAGAGGTAGGAGTACATGGTAAGGGCGGCGGGGCCGACGACGGGAGATCCGATGCTGCGGAGGACGACGAGGCGTGGGTAGAAGCCGGTATCGACGAACATGACGCCGCCGGCGGCGACGAGGCGTGAGGCGCCGAGGAGGACGGCGTAGAAGACGCCCATGAGCAAGACGAAGCTCCACCAGGACATGCCGGAGCGGACGGCCCACCAGATCATGAAGCCATTGGTGAGGAGGAAGCCGAGGAGAGCCCAGCGGCCGGCGAGGGGTGCGTAGGGGTCGGGGTCGATGCGGGCGCGGCCGAGGAGGCTGAGGAGCGCGGCGCGGAGGGCCCTGCGGGATTGGTAGAGGGCGGCGGCGCTGAGCGCGATGAAGCCGCCGGCCTCCTGGAAGGCGACGAAGAGGCGGGGGTTGATGCCGACCGCGGCGGTGCCGCCCTCTTCGGCGATGCCGAAGCTCCCCCAGATGAGCATCTGGATCTGGAAGAGGACGTAGAAGAACCAGAGGCTGAGCGAGACCTCGCCGGGGAGCAAACAGGTGATGCCGATGATGGGAAAGAGGATAGAGACGCGCACGTCGCCGAGGACGCGCCAGGGGAGGGGCATGCCGGCGAAGTAGCGGCCGACGTGGATGTCCCAGAGGTTGAGGGCGGGGACGGCGGGGAAGAGGCGGTGGAACCAGGAGAGCAGCGCGAGGAAGGCGGGGAGGGCGAAGCCGAGCCAGAAGATGCGGTTGTTCAGGATGCTCGTGCGGAGGCTGGGGCGAGGGGCGTCGCCGGTCATGGCGAGGGGCACGTCGACGAGGGGGAAGGCGAGGCGCTGGCGTTCGATCCAGTCTTTGCGGAGGAGGGCGCCGAGGGAGAACATGGCGCCCATGAGGGCGATGGTGAAGGCGCTCCAGACGAGCATAGGAGTGAGCCAGACCCGCCAGGGGACGCCGAGGCCCTTGGGGGCTCCACCCCAAAACCATTCGACGTAGTCGAGGTTGCTGAGGCGGAGCCAGAGGGGGATATGGGGGAGGATCATGTGCTCCCAGCCGTTCTCGGGGGAGGCCATGTAGAAAGGGTAGACACTGGCGGAGACGATATAGGGGAGGCCGCCCTGCATGGCGAGGCCGACGGATACGATGAGCATTCCGTAGCAGACGAGGAGCTCGCCGCGCGTGAACGCGCGGCCGGGCCAGAGGCGGATCAGGATTCCATTGATGAGGACGAGGACGAAGAGGACGACGACGGGGCTGCCGAGGAGGGAGCCGGAGCCGACGTCCCAGGTGCCGGCCTGGAATGCGAGGTAGGGGTTGATGACCGCGAGGAGCGCGACGGCAATGCCGCCGGTGATGACCGCGCGCGGTGTGACGGGGGTCACGGGCCGGTCGGTGGATGGCTCGGAGTGTGGAAGGTCGCGTTCCACGATGGCACTCTCTTGCGGTTAGGAGCGTTCTTCGCGGGGGCGAGAAGCTCCTTTTCCGGAGGACAAGGGTGAGGCGGCGGCGAACGGGTGAGGTCGCAGTGGAAAGCGCGCGCGATTGGAGGTCGGGATGCGAGGTTCGAGGAGAAAGCTGAAGGCGGGGGTGATCGGCACGGGGATGGGCCGGTATCACATGGAGGGATTCGCGACGCATCCGAGCAGCGAGCTGCTGGCGGTGTGCGACCTCAACGCGGCGGAGGCGCAGGGGTTCGCGGACAGGTACGGCGCGAAGCATGTGTTCAGAGACTACCGCAAGATGATCGCGATGGAAGAGCTGGACATAGTGGCGGTTGCGGCGCCGACGAACCTGCACGCTCGCATGACGATAGAGGCGCTGAGGGCTGGGAAGGACGTGCTCTGCGAGAAGCCGATGGCGACGAGGCTGGCGGATGCAGAGGCGATGGTGCGGGAGGCGAAGCGGCGGAAGAAGCGGCTGATGATCCATATGATCGTGCGGTTCATGGATGTGCAGTGGGCGATGCACGATCTGGTGGAGCGGGGCGAGCTGGGGGATGTGTATTATGCGAAGTCGCACTGGATGAGGCGGAAGGGGATGCCGCGGGCGGACTTCGCGGCGGACGGGGATATGGGGCGTGGGGAGTGGTTCGTGAAGAAGCGGCAGGCGGGCGGGGGCGCGAGCTTCGACATCGGGGTGCACGCGTACGACCTGGCGTGGTGGCTCATCGGGTGTCCGAAGCCGAAGTCGGTGCTGGCGTCGACGTACTCGGAGCTGCTGCCGGGGCGATTGGCGAAGGTGGGGGTGAAGGGGGATGTGGACGATCTGGCGGCGGCACTGGTGAAGTTCGACACGGGGCAGACGATCTTCGTGGAGGTGAGCTGGGACGCCCACCAAGAGCCCTACTTCGGGTATGAGCTGTACGGCACCGAGCGGGGGGCTGGGTGGGGAGAATGGGCGGAGTACGCGACGCTGTATCAGGACGACAAGCGGGGGCGGCCGAAGGAGAGCAAGCGGAGGCCGAAGAGGAAGGCGCCGAGCGGGTACTGGCACTTCGTGGACGCGTGCCTGGACCGGCGGATCAAGCTGGTTGCCTCGGGTGAGGAGTGCCTGAACGTGATGCGGGTGCTGGACGCGATTCACCGGTCGCAGAAGGCGGGGAGGGCGGTGTCGCTGTAAGGTGTCGGGCGCGCGTCAGGAGGCGGGAGCGGGGAGGGCTGCGAGGCGCTCGCGCGCGTCGATGGGATGGGGGACGGCCTCGTCCGAGACGGTCACTCCGTCGCGGAAGCTGACAATGCGGTGTGTGTGCTGGGCAATCTCGCGCTCGTGAGTCACGAGGATGACGGTCTTTCCCTGTCGGTTCAGCTCCTGAAGGACCCCCACTATCTCCTCGCCGGTGCGCGTGTCGAGGTTCCCCGTCGGCTCGTCGGCGAGGATGAGGGCCGGATCGTTGACCAGAGCCCGCGCTATCGCCACCCGCTGTTGCTCTCCCCCCGACATCTGGGAAGGTCGGTGCCGGGCCCGGTCGCCAAGGCCTACAGCATCCAGAGCCCTGGAGACGCGTTCGCGGCGCCGACGTCCTCCCGCGTAGAGCAGTGGGATCTCGACGTTCTGCATCGCATTCGCCCGCGGCAGCAGATTGAAGGTCTGGAAGACGAAGCCGATGCGGGCGTTTCGGATGTCGGCGAGCTGGTCGTCGGACAGCTCTGACACCTCCCTGCCGTCGAGGCGGTAGGCGCCCGATGTCGGCCGGTCCAGGCAACCCAGGATGTTCATGAGCGTGGACTTGCCGGAGCCGGAGGGGCCCATGATGGCGATGAAGTCGCCCTCTTGAGCGGAGAGGGAGACGCCGCGGAGCGCGGGGACAGTGACCGCGCCGAGGTGATATTCTTTGTGGAGGTCGAGGGCTTCGATCATGGCAGTCCCCCCCGCGGGCAGGTGGGTGTAAGGGTGCCTGTGGCCCTCTCGAGCGCGACGAGAGATGTCCGGTAATCGTAGACGGCCTGGACGTGGTTCGCTCGGGCGCGGGCGAGCTGCTCTTGCGCGTCGAGGATCTCGACGAATATCCCCACTCCCTCGCGATACTTCGCCTCGGCGCCGGCGAGCCGTGTCTCCGCGCTGGCGACGGCCTTCTGCGCGGCCTGCACGCTCTTGCGCGCGGTTTCGACTGTGAGCAGGGCGCTTTCGACCTCGAGGCCGACCTGGTTGAGGAGAGCCTGCTCCTGTGCTTTGAGAGAGGCGAGGCGAGAGCGCGCGGCCTCCACCTCTGCTCTGCGGGCGCCGCCGTCGAACAAGACACCCGTCGCGGAGAGCAAGAGGGCCCAGGAGTCGGTGTCTCGCCGGGCTCCAGCCAGGCCGATGTCGTATTCGGCTGAAAGGCCGAGGCGGCCCCAGCGCGAGGATTCGGCGAGGCGCAGGTCGCGCTCGGCGGCCAATACCGATTGCCGCGTGCCGAGGAGGTCGGGCCGATTCCGGTGGGCTACGTCGAGCGATTCCTCCTGCGAGGGAGCCGACGTTTCGGCGAAGCTGCCGTTGGGGGGCGCGAGCTGTAGGGGGTAGGTGGGAGGGATTCCGATCTCCCGCTTCAGCTGGGCCTTTGCGAGGTCGGCGTTGTTCTGATCTTGGAGCAGCGTGAACTCCGCGGCCGCGACGTTGGCCTCGGCGGGGGCGGTGTCCACCGGCGGGGCCTCGCCGACTTCGACGCGGGCGCGTACGAGCTTCTCGTGGTCGCGGGCGGCTGCGAGGTCGGCCTCGGCGACTTGGACGAGCTGCTCGGCGGCGAGGGCGGCGTAGTAGCGCTGCGCGACCGCGAGGACAAGGTCCTGGACGGCCGCTTGCTCGCGGGCGAGGGATGCGGTGAGGGAATGACGGGAACTGCGAACGGAGTCGTTTCGGCCGGTATCCCAGATGAGCTGGCTGAGGAGCACCTCGGCCTCTCGGCGTTGTGTTGCGGTGGAAAACGGTATGGCACCGGTAGCTGTGTCGAGGAAGGAGGTTCCGCCGGTGCGGCCGCGGGTGCCGATGAAGAGGGCGGAGGGATAATAGGAGGCGCGCGAGCGGGTGAGGCCGGCCTGCGCCGAGCGAACGTCTTGGGATGCAAGCTCGAGGGATGGGCTAAACGTCAGGGCCAGGTCGACGCACTCGGCCAGTGTGAGGGGATGGTCCGGGAGGTCGGCTGGAGCCGCGCTCGCAGACGCGCAGATAGCCGCGGTCAAGAGCACAAGGATGGCGAGTGACGAACGGGGCATTCAGTGATCTCCTTACTCATACTCACTCATAGCGAAGAGCTTGAATGGGATCGAGTCGGGCGGCGCGCCACGCGGGGTAGATGCCGAAGAAGACGCCCACCGCGCAAGCGAACGAGAACCCGAGAACGGCGACCCAAATAGGGACGTGGGTGGGCATGTCCTCTTTCATGATAGCCCCTACAATCCACGAAAGTCCGGCCCCGGCGCCCACACCGAGCGCGCCACCAAACCCAGACAGCGTCATCGACTCGACGAGGAACTGCACCATGATGTGTCGCTTCTTGGCGCCGACGGCTTTGCGCAGCCCGATTTCGCGCGTGCGCTCGGTAACAGAGACCAGCATGATATTCATGATGCCGATGCCGCCCACGAGCAGCGCAAGGCCGCCTACACCGCCAAGCACAATGCCGAAGAGGCCCAGTATCCTGCCGATGGCCTCCAGCATGCGGGTCTGGGTATCTACGGTGAAGTCCGGCTGATTGTTGTGTCGGCGCATGAGGACTGACCAGATTTGGTCGGCGGCCTCGTCGGTATCCTCCATATCGGCCGTCTGGGCGAATATGACCCATACCCACCTATTGCCGGCGATGCGCTTCTGGAGCGTCGTGATGGGGGCGTACACGCGCTTGTCAGGATCCTCTCCCATCGTGCGGCCCTTCGGCTTCGCCACCCCGATGACCGTGAAGCCAATCCCGTGAATCCGCACCGTCTGGCCGATGGGGTCCTCATCCGGCCACAGCTTCTCCGCCACTGTGGCGCCGACAACGCACACTTTCCGGTAGGTCTCGCAGTCCTGCTCGGAGAAGAAGCGGCCTGCTGCCAGCTCAACGTTATGGAGCTTGGCGTAGTGAGCATCTCCTGCGGCAACATTGCACTTGTACTCATTACCCGCGGACTCGAGCTTGCGGTCCCGCATCTCGTACTCGGGTGAGACTGCGATCACGAGAGAGCATTCCCGCCGGATCGCCTCCGCATCCTCGATCGTCATGAACTCGATGTGCGAGCGACCCTCCCCCTTCTCGCGCTCCTCCGGAGTGAACACCACCACGACGAGGCGCGACCCCATCTGCTCGAACTCCTTGACCACCTGGTCGCGGATGCCCTCGATGATGGACACCATCACGATGACGGAGGCGACTCCGATGATGACGCCCACCATCGTGAGAACGGAGCGCAGCTTGTTTGCCGCGAGGCAGGAGAAGGCCACCCGCAGGCTCTGGAGGAAACCCATGGGAGCGCCTACTCTTCCTCCTCGTTCTTTTCGGACATGCGCCGAATGTCGAACTTCTTCCGCTCCGGAATCCCCTTGCCGAGCTCGACCTTCTCCTCCTCCTCGACGCCGGACGCAATCTCGGTCCGCGAGTCATTGCTCAGGCCCGTGGTGACCTCCCGGTCTTCGGCCTCCTTCTCCCCTTTCTCCTCGCCCGTCACGACAGAGACGAACTGCTTGCCCTCTTCGTCCTCCTTCTCGAAGATCGCGTCGTTGGGGACCCAGAGCACATCCTCCGCGCGCTGGCAGATGATCTCGACATTGGCCGTCATGCCGGGCCTCAGGGCCACATCGGCATCTGCCACCGTAACCTCTACCGGGAAACGGACGATGGCCGACCCGGGCTCACGCACGTACAGCTCACTGGCGGGGGCGATGCGGGTTACGCGCCCCGTGTAGCTCGCACCCGGGAGCGCGTCGACCGTGATCTCAACCGCCATCTCCAGCTTCACCTTGTCGACGTCCACTTCGTTCAGGTCCACCTTCACCAGCATGGTCGAGAGGTCGCCTATAGTGACGATGGGGGCTCCCTCGCCATAGTAGGAGACCGCCGTTATCAGCTCTCCCTCTCGCATGTGCCGGGCGATCACGACGCCTGACATAGGCGCCCGGATCACTGCGTCGGAGAGCCGCGTCTCGATCTCGGCCAGGGAGTCCTCCACCTGGCGGACCGAGGCTTCTGCCTCGATGACGCGCGACTCGTTGACTTGGCACTCGGTGCGGCGCGCCGTCGCAATGGCGACGGCGGCTTCCTGCTCCAGGATGCGCTGCTTGGCCGTTTCCTCTTGCTGGGCGGCGAGGTCGGCCGCCGCCTTCGCCGATTCGACCTCATTCTGCGACACATATCCACCCATCTCGAACAGCCGCTTCTTGTCCTCATGGATCCGCTGTGCATCTTGCCGACGTGTCGCGGCCTCCTGGAGCGCGAAGCGAGCGGCCCGCAGGCTGGCCTCGGCCTGTGCCACCTGTGACTCGATCATCTGCCGTGCCTGCTCGCAGGCAAGCCGCGCCTGCTCCAGACGGGCCTTCGCGGCGTCGCGCTGCGCCATGATCTGATCCCGCTGGGCCTCCACCTCGGGCACGTCCAGCCGCGCTATCAACTGCCCTTCGGTAACGACGTCGCCTTCGTCCACGGCGAGTTCGACCACCTTCCCCGCCACCTTCGATTTGACGGCAACGCGCCTGGTGGGCTCGACGTACCCCGTCTCCCGCACGGCCACCACCACGTCGCCGCGCTTCACCTCCGCCGTTCGCGGCGGATCTTTCTTCCCTCGCACCTTCTGCGCGATGAACACGCCGCACCCGCCGATCGCCGCCAGCGGGAGCACTATGGCGAACAGAATGAGTTTCCATCGTCTTCGCATGCCTGCCACCTCTTCAATGTGCCGGGGAACGTCGCAGCACGCCCTGGATACTTCCGCGCTCGGGCGGCGGAGCCCTGGCGCGAAGGTTTCCCTGTCTCTCTGGTACGTGCTCGCAGGGCAAAAGGTTTCACGCTCCGCGACTGCCCGGATCGCTCACGCGGCAGCGGCCCGTCGCATCCCGTGAACCCGACTGGAGGTCAGCGTGCCTCGCTTCGCGGGGATCTGTCGGTCAGCCGCTCGACCGTATCCTGGAGCAGCATCGCCGTGCGCTTCAGGTCGTAATGCGCCTCCAGCACTTTCTTCGTCACCTGCGCGTGGAGCGCCAGCAGGCCGAGAAGAGCCGCAAAACCGGCTATGGTCAGGATGATGAAGAGACTCTGGTTCGAGAGCGGCCCCGCCCAGAAGCACCCGGCGAGGGTGGTGACGAGCCCTGCGGCCGTCGCGGCCGCCAAAGCGCCGCTCACCAGACTGAGAGCGCCGTAGAAGCGCAGGTTTCGCTCAAGGGCCTCACGGCCCGCCGGCGCGCGGCCCGAGAGGAGCAGGGCCGCGCTGAGGCTCACTGCCGCCACGGGCAGCACGACCCAAGGGAGGACGCGCTCCGTGGCCGGGGGTCGGTAGTCCTCAGGCGGCGGAGGTCCGGCCGGATGCCCGTGTGCCACCCACTTGCCGCTCGCGTCTCTCACCCACGTGTCCTCCGGCCCGGAGAAGAGTCGCGCCAGGGTGACAGCCAGCATGAACGTGAGAAGGACCAGTGCCACCCATTTCGCACCATGCCAGAAGGTCATTGCCCGCTCTCCTTGCGCTTCGCGTCAACTTTCTTGGACTGGAGCCACGCGTCCACGTCGCGTTTGTCGAACTTGATGTTGCGAGCGGTCAAGCGGATGTAGCGGGGGCAGTCCCCGGACTGAATGTAGCGGTAGATCGTTCGTTTGCTCTCCCCGAGGTACTCCGCCAGCTCTGCGACTGACATGAGGTACATGGCTTTCCTCTGTGTCGTAACTGAGCATTCGAGCGTTTTCAGAGACACTTATACCATTGAGGGGACATTTTGTCAAGAGGGTTCTGGCGCTTGGACGAGCCGCCAGGCGGCCTATCCCGTATGCTGCCAGGAGTCCCTGGCAGCCCAGTACGCCTTCCAGCAATCCCGCTGCCAGCGTAGTCGCGCCTCATCCACCGGCCGGAGGGACTGGTAAGCGTGGATCACCTCCTCCGCTTCTCGCTCGCCCACATTCGGGTCCGCTTCCAGCAAGAACCCGAGGTCCCACATCGGGTCGCCCAGTGCCAGCAGGTCCCAGTCCAGCACGCAGACGCCCTCCGCGGTCACCGCGATGTTGACCGAGAAGTAATCTCCGTGCTGGAGCGTGTGCTCGCGAGCTGGCGGCTCCCCGCGCACCTCACCGAGCCGTTCCCGATTCGGAGTTGACCGCGAGACAAGTGTTGCCAGCTCGTCGCTCAACTCGGCAAGCTGGACCAAGTGTAACCTCGCAAGCACACGGGCTGCGTGGACGCGCGTCTGCCGCGACCAGGGCTTCGCCATCACCCTTTGCATCACCAAAGCGGCCTCGCCACCGGCATGGACCCAGCCGAGACAGCGGGGGGTGGGAACGCCCAGCGCCGGCAGTTCCGCCAGCGCCAGAGCGTGCTTGCGCGCGGTGTCTGCCGGCCCGAGGCCGGAGTAGTCGTCGAAGCCTGCGGTGTAAGTCTTGAGCACAACCGAACCGGGCCCCTCAGCGGTGACGGTCTCGCAGTCCCAGACCTGACAGCCGCTTCCTCGGGAGATATCGAGTGTCCGGAGCACCGTGATGGTGCTCCGCCCCAGGCACTTCGTTAGCCATTCGCCGACGAGCGTGACGTCAGTGTCTCGCATGGACCCCCCTCGCGGGTCTGTCGGCCAGCCGCTCGTCGACGTCCTCGGGGGGCGGGTCGCGGAGCAGGAGGCGGCGGCCCACGATGGCGAGGAAGCCGCCAGTCATCAGCGGCCTCCGATCTGAAGGTAGCTGCGGAGCCGGCGGCGCTCGATGTGTCCGGAGGAGAGGGCGCTGCGGAGGGCGCAACCCGGCTCGTCGCCGTGCGTGCAGTTCGAGTACTTGCACCGGCCGAGGTATGGCTGGAGGTCCGGAAAGGCGACGGCAACGTGTTCGGGCTTCCCCTCCCAGAAGCTGAACTGCCGGAGACCGGGGGTGTCCGCGACCCATCCGCCGAAGGGCAGCTCCAGCAGCTTGATGGAGGTGGTGGCATGCCGGCCCTTATGGGTGACGTCGCCGACTTCTGCGGTGCGGAGCTGCAGTCCAGGAGCGATGGCGTTGAGCAGCGACGACTTGCCCACCCCCGACGGCCCGCAGAACACGGAGCGCCGGTCCTCGAGCGCCGCCTTCAGGTCCGGGAGACCGCCGCCGTTCTCCGCCGAAGTGAAGAGCACGCGGAAGCCACATTGGCGGTAGACAGCGAACCGTGCATGCGGCGGTCCGCCGTCCACCAAATCGGTCTTGTTGATGCATACCACGGGGTCGAGTCCACTGGCTATCACTGCCACAAGGAATCGGTCCAGCAGAAACAGGTCCGCCCGCGGTTCGGCGGCCGCGAAGACGATCACCGCTTGATCTACGTTTGCGACGAGCGTGTGCTGGAGCGGCGCGCTTCCGGCGGCCTTGCGAGAGAGGCCGGAGCCGCGCGGGAGCACGTGCTCGATGACGCCGCGGCCGGGCTCGAGCATTGCGATCTTCACGCGGTCGCCTGCGGCCACCGGGGCGACGCTGCGCCGCTCGTCCTTCTTGAGCTTGCCTCGCAGCAGGCAGCGCACAGTGCGGCCGTCCACGAGGACGTCGAAGTGGGCGCCGTGGTTCTGGACGACGGTGCCTTCGAGGAGGGGGTCGGTCATGGGTCGGCTCCCTCCCACAGTGGAAGGCGATGGCGTGTTTTGGGAACGGCTTGCCCGCAGTGCGGGCCGACGAGATGCAATAGCACTGCTTTCTCTCCGTTGCGTGGGGTGTGGCGCCGCGTCTCGGCGCCGGGGAAATGGAGAACGCCACGGGCCTCAGCGGCCCCTGGCGCGTTCCTCGGAGAGAGCGGTGGCTATCTCGTCAGGCGCTCATCCGGCACCCAGGCGCGTGAGGCAGTGACGGGATATTCGGTTTGCAGTGTGGACAGTGGTCATCATGTCGCTGCCTCCTTTCGGCCAGAGCGGCCCATCGAGTGATGGTAGTATAGACGGTCGTCGCCATCTGGTCAAGCGCTGGGCCGCGCGGCCGAGCACGATGTCGTCTCGCTCACTGATGCATCCGGTATCCGCCGCCGACGTAGAGCAACTGTCCCGTCAACCAGTGGGCCTGCTCCGACGCCAGAAACACGATCACGTCCGCCACATCCTCCGGCCGGCCGACGCGCCGAAGCGGGGTGGTCGCCGCGATCTCCTTCTCTGACTCCGGCGTGATATACCCCGTCTGGACGGGGCCCGGCGCGACGATGTTGACGGTGATTCCGCACTTGCCCATCTCACGCGCGGCCGAGCGACTGTAGGACTCGATGGCGTGCTTGCTGGCGGCGTAGCTGATGTTGCCGACGTGCTGGTGGGCGGCGTCGGTGCTGAGGTTGATGATCCGACCCCATTGCGCTTTCCGCGAGAGGTAGCGCCGCAGATATTCCGCCATCATCAGGGCGTACGCCCGAGCGTTCACAGCGAACGTAGTGTCGATGTTCTCCGCCGTGGTGAGGCCCACGCCCAGCCCTTCATCGGTCACGAGCGCCGGGTCAAAGGTATCGCAGACGCAGTAGGTGTGGTTGTTCACGAGGATGTCGACCGCGCCGAGCTCCTGCTCGCACAGATCGAACAGCGCCGGCACGGTGTCGGTTTCCCCCAGATCGCTCTCATGCGTAAAGGCCATGCCGCCCTCACCGCGAATCCGCTCCACGACCTGGTCGCCCGACTGCTGCTGCATCGCCCGGCACAGCGCGTCGCCGCCGATGCCATCCTCACGCGCCTTGTCAAGCTCCTCCTGCGAGTAGCGGCACTCCGGACGGTAGTACGCAACGAAGACCTTCGCGTCCTGCTCGGCGAAAGCCTCGGCGGTTGCCGCGCCGATGCCGTGGTTGGCACCGGTGATGAGAACTACCTTGCCCTTCAGTTGGGGGTCAATCATCATGTCTGCTCCGTTGAACTGCCTCTGTTCCGAAACGCCTCCCAATCCGGCTCATCCCATGGATCTCCCAAGCCACTTGTGAACAGAGGCACGCCCACCCCCGCTCGCCCTGCCGCCAGGTCACGCGCCAGCGCCTTCAACTCTTTCGGGAACACCGGCTCCTTGTCCACATCTGCGAAACGCACCCACTTGCAGGCGCCCTCGATCACATCGGCGCGGTCGGGATCAGCCGCCTCACCATCCACAAGCTCCGCCCACACCCATACCTCGAGCGCGTACGCGTAGTCCGATCTCTCTGTCTCCTCCCGTGGGACTCCATGTGCCACCAGCATCTCCCGCATCTTCTCAAGCGGCCAGTGCTTCGGCACAACCCACTCCCGCAGGAAGGCCACCGACTTCGCCTTCACCCGGAGGCCGCTCTCCTCGTGAACCTCCCGCTCGGCCGCCTCGAACATGGTCTCGTTCGGCCGCAGCCCGCCGCCCGGCGCGGCCCCCGGCTGCGGCGGATTGCCCCCGACCACATCCGGCCGCGGCAGGACGAGCATCTTGCCGTCGCGGACGACCAGCGCGCGCACTCGCAGGCTTCGGAAGATGTTATGGGTGAACATGGTCGCTCTCGTTCCACGGACTGGCCGGCGCGCTGGCGACGACGGGCGCGCCCACGGCGGCCCGCCCTTCGGCCAGATCGCGCGCGAGGGCCTTCAACTCAGTGGGGAACAGCGGCTCCCTCGGCACCTGCTCAAGAGGCACCCACTCGGGCACCCCTCCGAAAACGTCCTCGGCGCCTGGCTCCCCTGACTCTCCTTCGCGAAGCTCCGCCCACAGGTAGGCCTCTAGAGTATAGCCGTGGTCTGCAAGGACGCCTGCACCCTTGGCCCTCGACGTCCATCTCCGCGTAGGGGGGCCGTCCTCGTACTGGAGCGCTCGCGCCACCGCCTCCCAGACCCGCACCGTCCGCCTCATCTCCTCCAGTGGGACGCACTTCGGGACCACCCACTCCCTGAGGAATGCGAGGGATGTGACCCGAACCCGCAATCCCGTCTCTTCGAGCACCTCCCGCTCACCGCACTCGTACAGCGACTCATTCGCGTGAAGTCCGCCGCCTGGCAGCCCGCGGTAGGCCTCACGACCCGTGCCATCTGACACGGCAGAGAGGAGCAGCATCCTCCCATCGCGAACGATGATCACGCGCGTGCGTATGTTGCGGTAGATGTTGTGGGTGAACATGGACGGGCAATCCTTGCACGGGTGTGCGGCGTCCAGTATACACGGATGGGGCCTATGCGCCAAACGGGGCGGGGATTGCCGCGAGGACGGCTCGGGCTATTGGGGGACGCGCCAGCGGGGACCATCGATGAGGGGGGTCTTGAAGGCGGCCTGGATGCGGCCGGATTTCTCGAGGTGGTCGAGGCAGGCGCGGAGGCACCCGCGGCCGACGCAGATGCCGAGGTGGCGGAAGCGGTGGAGGAGGAACTTGTGGTAGCTGGGGATCTCGCCGTCGGGCTCATCGCCGCTCCAGAAAGGGGAGAAGCGGGGGTCGTCGCCGCAGTGAACCCGGATGCAGGCGTCCTCGTCGAAGGGCGCATGTGAGTACTCGCAGCCGTCGATGGAGAAGGGGACGGAGCGCTGCTCGCCGATGGCGGCGGCCTCGCATTCCCGCACACAGGCGAGGCAGCCGTCGCAGATGGAGCCTGTGAAGAGGGGTGTGGGCTCGAGCTGCGCGTCGGTGAACACGGCGAAGACGCGCTGGCGAGGGCCGAACTGAGGGGTGAGCAGTACCTTGGAGTGGCCGAGCTCTCCGAGGCCTGCGGCGACGCCGATGATGCGTAAGGAGACCATGCCGTCCGGCCCGGCCGGTTGGTCGTCGCGGAGCCGGCGTCCGGTGTGGGAGTGAAACGGATTGTGGACGGGCACGCTCGTGTATCCATCGGCCTCGAGGTCGAAAACGATGGCGCGGAGGAGCTGGGGTGCGAGGATCTCGTTGAGGTACCAGTAGGAGTCGCAGTTGTAGGCCTGCCAGTAGGCGCCCTCCTCGACGGCCTTGAGCGCGCCGCGAGGCTGGCGCGCGGCGACGGCGATGACGGTTTGGGTCTGGGGGTAGATGGTGTGAGGATGAAGCTCGGGCGGCGCGCCGTCGAAGCGAGAGATCGGGGCGAAGCCGACGAGATCGGCGCCGTGGGTGAGGGCGACGCGTCGCACGCGTTGGGTGAGGGCATCCATGGGAGCCACCTGTCTCTCCTGGGAATCAGCTTTGGTTGATAGATACCCTGGAGTAGGCACGGGTCCTGCGGGGCGGGGGTCGCGAGGGCGAGGAGGCGGGCGATGGAGATGGTAAAGATATAGGGCGGTAGGTTGGGTGGGGTCGTCGATTGAGGGATGCGAGGTTGAGGTACGCGTACGCCTACACGATAGTGACGGTGATACTGTGGACTACGGGCCCCGTTGGGAGCAAGGCGGCGCTGCTGGCGGTTCGGGAGGGGGATAGGCTGACACCGATGCAGGTCGCGTTCTGGGCGATCGGGGTCGGTTGGGTGGCGCTCTTCGCCCTGATGGTGGCTCGAAAGCGGTTGGGGCGTCTGCGGGAGGTGTCGGCGCGGGGCTGGTTGGTGCTGGCGGGGATGGGGCTGTTCGGATGGGTCGGATACCCGGTGGGGACGAACTTCGCGTACTCGCGACTGCCGCTGCCGGACGCGATGATGATCACGAATCTGAACCCGGTGATAGTGACCCTGTTGCAGGGGGCGTTGTTCGGGAGGATGGTGCGCCCGCTGTCGGGATGGGAACAGGCTCCGGAGCGGGAGGCGCCGGTGCATGTGGGGCAAGTCGTGGGAGGGCTGGTGCTGTGCCTGCTGGGGGTGGGGTTCATCGCGACGGAGGGGCGCGTGTCGTCGCTGGGAGGGATTCGGTCGGCGGAAGGCGCCGCGGCGGCGGTGTTCGCGGCGTTCTCGTGGGGGGTGTACTCGAACCTGGGTCGGTTCGTGGCAATGCGGGCCGGGGCGAGCGCGCGCGGGATGGGGGATGTGCAGAACTTCGGGGCGATGGCGTGCGGGCTGGCGGCGATGGGAGCGATGTTGTGGGCAGGCGGGCGGCTTCGGCCGCCGCTGGGGTATGAGACGGGGCTGTACCTGGGCGGATTGGGGCCGGCGATGGTGGCGACGTGGATGGTGATCGTGGTGATGGGGGTGTTCAACTACTGCCTGGGGTATCCGCTGTGGCTGCATTCGCTGGAGCTGGGGCACCGACTGGGGGAGGCATACAAGCTGCCGCCGCTGACGTACCTGCTGCCGGTGACGGCGATTGCGTGCGGCTGGCTCGTGCTGCGGGAGGCGCCGGGGCCGGGTTTCTGGCAGGGGGCGGCCCTGATCGCGGCGGGCAATGTGGTGATCGTGTGGCGACGGAAGGGAGAGCGCGACTGGGACTGCCGCGGGTCCACGCGATAAGCGAGCGGAGCTGGGCCTTTTGGGGAGACGGGGCGAGTTGTGGCATAACCCCTCGACGCTGACCGGGTGAGACAGGATGCGGGAGAGCAAGAGGGATATGCGCGCAGGATTGATCGGCGTATTGATAGTGTGCGGTCTGGTGGGGCCGGGTGCGCTGAGGGACCTGGGCGCGGAGGAACTGGTTCGCGTGGGCCTGCGGTACGGCAGCGGCGCGCCGAACGCGGTGGTCGTGTCGGGGAGCGGAAAGGGGCGGGGGGAGCGGTCGCGGGGGAGCTTTGAGGGGGAGATGACAGTCGCGGCGCAGGGGCGGGAGATCGTGGTTGAGCACAAGGGGAGGCGGGCGAAGGTGGGGCGGTGGGCGGAGCTGTGGCCGGTGGGGAAGGATCCGTGGCTGAAGCTGGACGGGGCTGCGTATCGCGGGAAGCTGAGGTTTGAGGTGGCCGGCGGCCGGCTGAAGGTCATCGATATCGTCGGCATCGAGGACTATGTGAGAGGGGTCGTGCCGAACGAGATGTTCGCGGACGCGGAGGCGTTCAAGGTCCAGGCGGTGATCTCGCGCACGCTGGCGGTGTACGTGCGAGATATCGAGAGGAAGCATGCCAGGGATGGATTCGACATCTGCGCGACGGGCCACTGTCAGGTGTACCGCGGGGTGGACTCAGAGCGGACGCTGGCGGATGAGGGAGTGGCGGGGACGCGCGGGGAGGTGCTGACCTACCGCGGAAGGGCCATCTTCTCCGCGTATCATGCGAATGCAGGGGGACTGACGCAGACGGTGGACGAGGCGTGGCCGGGAAGCATCGCGCGGGACTTCCCGTATCTGTGCTCGGTGGAGTCGCCGTACGACGGGCAGGCGAACGATCTGCCAGGCTATGCCTGGTGCTATCGCTGGCGCAGGGAAGTGAGACCGGAGGAGATTCGGAAGCTCGTCGGTGGGAGCGAGCGGCGACTTGGCACGGTGCGGGATGTTGTCGTGACGAGGAGGACGAGCACGGGGAGGGTGAGGGAGCTGGAGGTCGTGGGCACGCGCGGGAGAACGACCCTGAAGAGCCCGGGGAAGGTGCGGAGTGTGCTGGGGATTCCGAGCGCGCTGTTCGAGGTGGAGCGCGAGGGCGGGTGCTTCGTGCTGCACGGTCGAGGGAGGGGACACGGGGTGGGTCTGTCGCAGCATGGGGCGCTGGGGATGGCAAAGGCGGGGCACGGGTACGAAGAGATCCTGGGGCATTTCTATCGGGGTGTCGTCCTGACGGAGGACTACGGGCGCGGCACGTCGCGCACGCTGCGCCCGCCGGAGTTGGAGGTGGAGGCGCGGGAGAGCCCCCCGGTGACGGTTCCCCCGGACGTGAGCTAGCGGCCTGTCCGCGAGGGATGGTTCACGCGCGCCCGCACTTGGCTGCGGGCGCGCTCGCTGTTTCCCCACGGGGGACCAGCGTCGGCCGGTGGCGAAGGGGAGGAGAAGGACGCGAGCTCCGGGTCCGGCATTCATGGACAAGCGGCTCTCCACACGATTTGCGACGTTTTACTTCCTGCTGTTCGTGCCGATTGGGATGCACGCGCCGTACCTGTTCCTGTACTTCAAGCGGCTGGGGTTCACAGACTCGCAGTTG
>Ga0180437_10003120_pt1 | contig 25117 bp, 19 predicted proteins | sample SS_ome_4_FD_132410 | JGI IMG/M metagenome (GOLD analysis project Ga0180437, IMG submission 132410) | Hypersaline lake sediment archaeal communities from the Salton Sea, California, USA - SS_3_D_1 metaG | ecosystem: Environmental > Aquatic > Non-marine Saline and Alkaline > Hypersaline >... | reverse complement strand
TGAGTACCAGAACGCTATTAACATAAAACCTGATTTTATATGGGCTCACTATAGCAAGGGGTATGTTCATTTCTTGAAAGGCCAATATAGTCAGGCCCTTACAGAATTTCAGCAGGTCTTGAATTTACCAAACGACTTTAGAGCCAAGGAGGGTGCCCACTCCTATGCCCAGCTGGGTATGGGACTTGTGTATCACAAACAAGGGAATTATGAACAATCCTTAGAAAAAGTGAAAGCGAGTTGCAGCCTAGGGAATGCCAGTGCATGCAACACCCTGAGGGATCTGGGGCAACTTTAAGAGCCTTATCTTATTTTACTGCCTGGCTGACTTTCTTTGTCTGGGATTAAGAGATACACTCCTTTTTCATCTTCTACAGCAAGAATCATTCCTTTGGACTCCACTCCCATGAGTGTGACAGGTACGAGATTGGCGATCACTATCACCTGTTTATTTATGAGTTCATTCGTCTCGTAATAAGCAGCCATCCCAGCCACTATTGTCCTTTCTTCTCCAATGTCAACCGCAAGCTTGAGTAATTTTTTAGATCCGGGAATGGTTTCTGCTTCCTTGATAGTTCCAACCCGTATGTCTAATCTTTGAAAATCTTCAAGGCTTACCAGCCCAGGTTCTCCTTTCACTTTTTCCTCCATTTCAGAACTTGCCATGTCAGAAGAAATGTTGTTCTTTTTGCCTTCTTTAAGGTCCTGCTCTGTTATTGTTTTACCGAAGGATGGAGGCGTAAGTTCTATATCAGGGTCTACCCTTGGAAAAAGAGGAGGAGCCTTTGATATAGGCCCAGCCTTTTGTGTTTCTCCCCATTTTTTTAAACTATTAAGAGGCAATTTCACCCCAACTATACTTAATCCCAATTGATGCTGTATTTTTTCGGCTGTGTGAGGCATAAACGGCCATAGCAGCACTGAGACTATTTTGATTACCTTGGTAATAGTATTGAGCACGGTATTCAATCGCTCTTGATCTTGTGTAGACAGGGCCCAAGGTTTCATGGTATCGATATATTTATTTGCCTTTCCAATTAATTCCCACACAACAATTAATGCCTTGTGAAAGGTGAATTTTTTCATCAAATCCTTATACTCTTCAATCACCTTATAAGAAGCATCCTGCAAGAGAATGTCCTCTTCTTTGAATGTGGAAGGAGGTTGGAGTTTTCCATCAAAATATTTGACTACCATATTCATGGATCGAGAGACCAGATTCCCCAAATCATTTGCCAGGTCTGAATTAAATCTCTTTACAAGAGATTTCTCGGTGAAATCAGAATCAAGACCAAATACCATATCCCTGAGCAAGAAATACCTGAATGCATCCAAGCCATATTTAGTGGCTAAATCCATGGGCTTCACGATATTCCCAAGGCTTTTTGACATCTTCCCCATATTCACATTCCAGTAACCATGGACATTAAGATGCTGATAAGGTTCAATACCGGCTGCCTTGAGCATGCATGGCCAAAATATTCCATGGGGCTTTAGAATATCCTTTGCAATAATATGCTGCGCAACAGGCCAAAATTTCTTAAAAAGGTCTCCATCCGGGTAGCCAAGGGCTGATATATAGTTAATTAAGGCATCAAACCAGACATAGGTCACATAATTATCATCAAAGGGAAGTGGAATTCCCCAGGATAATCTTGTTTTAGGCCTTGATATACAGAGATCTTCCAGCGGTTCCCTCAAAAAGGCAATCACCTCGTTTCTATACCTCTCTGGTCTTATAAAGTCAGGATGTGTAGTAATATAATCTATAAGCCATTCTTGATAATTACTCATCCTAAAGAAATAGTTTTCCTCGCTAATAATCTTTGGTTCACTCAAATGAATTGGGCATTTATCTTGTAGCAATTCTGTATCTGTATAAAACCGCTCACATCCTATACAGTATTTCCCCTCATATTCACTAAAATATATATCCCCTTTTGCATACACTTGAGAGAGGATCTCGCTGACCGTGTCTTGATGATTTTTGTCTGTAGTGCGTACAAAATAGTCGTTTGTAATATTAATTTTGGGCCAGGTTTCTTTAAAGATTTTGCTTATTCTATCCACATAGGCCTTGACTGTTTCGCCTGATTTTTCTGCTGCCTCCACCACCTTGTTACCATGCTCATCTGTGCCCGTTAAGAAGAAGGTTTCAAAACCGCTAAGGCGATAAAATCTTGCAATTACATCGGCTACAATAGTGGTATACGCATGTCCTATATGTGGTTCTGCATTCACATAGTAAATAGGTGTAGTAATATAGAATGAATCCTGACTATTTTGGCCCATTATTTCCTCGTGAGTTTTGTTTCATTTCTGTATAGGTATCGTATTCAAAGGCAAGACAACACATTAATCTCCCGCATATACCAGAGATTTTATCTGGATTGAGAGAAAGATCTTGGTCTTTCGCCATCCTTATAGAAATAGGGTCGAAGTTTGACAGAAACAATGAACAGCATAACTGGCGCCCACAATGGCCAATTCCACCAAGCTTTCCTGCTAAATCTCTGGTACCAATCTGTTTCATTTCCACATGTGTATTAAACTTTTGAACAAGCTCTTTTACCAATTCCCTGAAATCAACCCTAATAGCGGATATATAAAAAAAGGTAAGTCTGCTCATGTCAAAGGAAAGCTCCACGGCTATCAAATTCATGGGCACTTTTTTCTTCTCTATCTGCTCTTTACAAAACCGCATGGCCTCTGCTTCAATGCTTTCATTTTTCTTCTTTTTTTCAATATCTTCTGCTGTAGCTAGGCGAAATACCTTTCTAATTGGCCTGTCTGGCATGGAGGCATCCCGAAGTCTCGGTTTACTGCATACGGTGCCCAGTTCAATACCTTCTATAGCTTCAACGATAACATTATCCCCTTTATTGAGGACAAAATTACCAGTGTAAAACTCATAGATTCTTCCATCTTTCCTAAAGCTGATGTCAACAATTTTTTTTGGACTATCTTTAGACATACGAACCCTTTACAGCTCTTTTTAGCCCCAGCAGAGATCTTTCAAGAAGAAAAAGGGGATTTCTATTCTCCATCAAATCATGTTCGGCTCTGGCAATAATTGCCAGCGACCTCATGAGTGCATCAACAGTATACAATGCTGATGCATTTTTAAGATGATTGCTAAGATCGGAATTTAAAGTATGACCTATTTTACCCTCTAATTTGAAAAGGAGGATGTCTCTGAACCAGCTTTTCCATATTCCCAACATCAAGGCTATGGTATCATCCTTAACTTCTTTGTTGGTAGCCGAGCTTTTTCTAAAACCAGACAGCTCACGTGCCAGATCAATTAACATATCAGATGACTTGTTAATAACACTATTTAACATAGTTATCCAGCTCACCCTGTGAATAAAAAAATTATCCCTTGATAGTTTTTTTGCCCTACCGAGACTCCCCTCTGAAAGCTTTGCTACAATTTGTGCCTTTTCTTTATCCATATTTTCTTCTTTTATCAACCAATTTACAACAGCTTCAGCAGGGAGAGGTTTAAAAGGGACCTTTTGGCATCGAGAAATAATAGTTGGAAGAAGTTCTCCTGGGTCTCTCACATTCAAGATAAAAATGTTATGAGGAGGTGGTTCCTCAAGGGCCTTTAAAAATGAATTAGCTGCCTCACCAGTCATTCTTTCAGCTGGATCTACAATAATTATCCTGTACCGCTCAAGAGCCGGGGAGAAGGCGAGATGCCTGTTAATCTCCCTGATTTGGTTAATCCCTATTCCTTTTTTGTCCTTATCAGGCTCTATTATAATGAGATCAGGGTGGTTTCCATCTATTATCTTTTTACAGGAACTGCATCTCTTACATCCATCCCCATCAACCGGATCCATGCAATTGATTAATAAGGCAAAAGCCATAGCAGTGGTTGTTTTCCCAATTCCTTGGATACCAGTGAATAGATACGCAGGAGCAATTGTATCGCTGGCTATCACCCTTTTTAAAAAAATTATTGCCTTTTCCTGACCATGTATTTCCTTCAATGTCTTCATAATGACTTCTTAGCAAAATGATTAAATAGTTAAGTTGCAAAGTCAACTACTCAAATATTTGACTGCTCTACCACTCGACTAACTAACCGGTAGATAAGGAGAGATTATTTCCCTGATCTTTCTCGCTACGTGATCTTCATGTAATGTGGAATCTATAATCTTAAACCTTTCTTTATGCTTGTGCGCTAAGGCGAGATATCCATATCGTATCTTTATATGGAAATCGAGTGATTTTCTTTCAAATCTATCTCTTTTTTTATCGGTTTTTTCCCTTTCTTCTGTTCTTTTCAAACCTACTTCTGCTGGGCAGTCCAATAGAAAGGTAATGTCTGGCTCACACCCTAAAGAAGCCTCACGGTTTAATTGTTCAATTAGTTTCTCATGCTGCTCCATGGCAATCCCCTGATACACAGTAGTGGCATCATAATACCGATCACAGATAACCCACTTTCCAGCATCTAAGGCGGGTTTAATTACCTCTCTTACATGCTGGGCCCTGTCAGCTTGAATTAGAAAAAGCTCGGTTAAATACGCCATATCCGTATTATCCACATTCAAGAGTATTTTCCGTATAGCTTGACCTATTTTTGTCCCCCCTGGCTCACTGGTAATTACTAAAGGGATTCCTTGTTTTTTGAGTATTGCTCCCAACTGAGAGATCTGTATAGACTTCCCGCACCCATCTATTCCTTCAAAGGTGATAAACAATTAAAACTCCTTTTTTAATATTTTGCAGTATACATAATATCGATAAGGGAATCAAGGGAGATGCGTGGGTGATAAATCGAAATATTGTACCTTGTATACACCTTTCATCTTGCATGTTTTTTAGATAAAATTTAATATTTAAAGATTATTATCTATCGGTTTGGCCTGTTCGCTGTATGGATTACTGACAAAAAATAACGGATCGATCCCAAAATATAATTACATGTAAAATTTCTATTTTTAAAAGACAATACTGGCCAAATAGGTTAAACTTTTTCAACCCTAAAATGTTACAAATGTTATAATTTTATCAGGAAGGAAAGAGACTGTGAAATTTGGTGAAATCGGAGAATTCGGTTTTATAGAAACCATTAAAGAAGAATGCACCACAACTTCGAAAAATGTAATCAAGGGAATTGGTGATGACTGTGCTGTTTTTGGCCCTTCCTCTGGCCGGGTTTTACTCTTCACTACGGATATGTTGGTCGAAGACATCCATTTTTTAACATCAAAGATGACCCCATATCAATTAGGCTGGAAATCAATAGCCGTAAATCTGAGCGACATTGCCGCTATGGGTGGAAGGCCACTTGTTCTGCTTATATCCATGGCCATTCCTTCTGAAATGGATGTTGAACTAATTCAAGATCTCTACAAAGGCATGAAAGATATATGTGAGCATTACAAGGTTAGCATAGTGGGGGGTGATACGGTTGCCTCCCTCGACAAGTTGGTTATAAATGTTTCCCTGATTGGTGATGCAAAAGAAAATGAGGTTCTCTATAGATCTGGTGCCAGATCAGGAGATAGTATATACCTTACAGGAAATGTCGGAGATTCATTTGCCGGGCTTAAAATCTTAAAAAAGGAAATATCTTCTCCAAAATCTATTGCAAGCCATTTTATCAAAATCCACAATGAACCAAAACCTTTGATTGAGACAGGGATGGCTATTGCGGCCTCAGGGCTTGCCAATGCCATGATCGATATAAGTGATGGGCTTCTCTCAGATTTAGGACATATCTGCAAGGAAAGTGGCGTCGGGGCAATGCTTTTTAGGAGCAAGATTCCTCTCTCCTCCGAACTCAAACTGCTTGCCTCTCGCGAAAAATTTAATCCTCTTGAACTCGCCCTTTCAGGTGGAGAAGATTATCATCTGTTGATAACAGTTCCCGAAGTAAACATAAAGGATTTCGAAATAGTATGTAAAGATAAAGGATTATTACCTCTCTACCTGATAGGAAAAATAATTGAGGGAAAAGGTATTGAAATGGTTAATGATGATGGCTCATTAGAGAAAATTGATATAAAGGGTTTCAACCATTTTTCACCCTTATTATTATAATCCTAACACATAAGGAGTGCTGCCATGACAAAGCCGGATATAGACCCGAGTTTGCCTCTCATCCAGGATGCCGATCTTAGAGGCAAGGTTGTGCTGGTTCGAGTGGATCACAACGTGGTCAAAAATGGGCAAATCCGCGATCCCTATCGCATTGATGCAACCCTTGGTACTCTGTATAACATTGTAGAACGAGGTGGCCGTATAATCCTCATGACTCATGTGGGACGGACACGGGACAAAGAAACCGGCCGTATCAAGGTTGAAGACAACACTTCAGTCCTACCGGTCGTCGAGTACTTAGAGCGTAAACTGTATGCCAAGTTTGTGGTACCACAATTTCCTGTTGATCCAGAATGGGGAATCAAAGAGATCGACACCTCCATCAACTTGCATATCAGGGATCTTCTCGCTCACCGGATTGGTGGGATCTATTTGCCTAATACACGGTGGTTTCAAGGAGAAGAAGACACGGGAGAAAAAAGGAAACGCTTTGCTCTGCAACTGGCCGGCCTCGCCGATGTCTTTGTTAATGACGCTTTTGGCTCATGGCAGGCCCATGTATCCACGTTTGACATCACCAAATATTTGCCAAGCTTTGCTGGTTTTCTTCTTCAAAGAGAGCTCATTAATCTCAAGCATGTCCTGGAACCCCAGCGGCCCTTTGTCGCTGTGGTGGCTGGAGCTAAATATGATACAAAAATAGGCCCACTCAGACAGATCTATAAAAAAGTTGATCATCTGATATTAGGCGGAATTATTTACAATACCTTTCTATGCGCTAAATACAATATTCGTGCCCACGGAGTAAGCGATTTTGACATTGAGGCGGCAAAAGACCTTGTAAGGCAAGATAGCAAGGCAAAGAAAGTTGTTGAGCTTCCTTTTGTGGTCGAGTCAGACACAATTGACAGGCGAGTTGAAGGAAAATACCGGACTATTAACATCAAGGACTTCAAGAAGGGCAGCCAATATGGTTACTTCTTGGATGTGGCCCGCGAATCGTTCGACACTTCTGGGGTAGCTGAAGTCATTGGCTCTGCTAAAACCATATTTGTGAATGCAGTCATGGGCTACACTCCTCACTTTTTTGAGGGTTCAGAGAAATTAGACCGGACCATTGACCAGAATCGCCATGCCCAAAAGTTCTACGGCGGTGGTGATACCCTCCAGGAGTTCAAGAACCTTAGCCCCGGCTTGTACCTGGCTGCTATGGATAGTGCCCAGTATTATTTCTTTACAGGGGGCGGGACTGTCCTTAAAGCCATTGAAGAGGGTACACCCTATGGTCTTGAGCCGGTAAAGGCCTTGATAAAAAATGCAGGGACAGATCCAAAATAATGAGGTCTGCCTGTGAAGGATTTTGCTTTCAGAAACAACCGTTGTCTTTTTATATCTTTACTATTGTGTGTGAATGAAGTTCATGAAGGTTTCAGAATACAATTATTTTTCCCACTCCACCATCAGTGTATTTCTTCGGGTACAGAGCCTTTATTTCTGCTTTATGTTGAGTACAATGGGCAGGACAAATCAGTTCTAAGTCTTTAAATAAGTCAAATTCACTGAACCCATGCAAGCCACCAACAATTGCATGGATATTTCCAAATTGTGAAGCTGCCTTAAGAATATGTGCCATCCTTGGATGGGAGCATCCTGCAATTATAACTATCCCTTCATCTATTTTGACCGCCATAGATTGTTCTATATGATCGATTTCTCCTGTAGAGAAAACACTTTCATGTATCTTCAAAGGCTCACTCACCGAAACTACCGCCTTTACACCCCAAATTCCCCTGAGTGAAGGAGGAACATAAATGGTAACATCACTTTTCACATTAAGAAAGGCTGAAAGACCACCTACATGATCAAAATGGGCATGTGAAATAAAGACTTCATCAATAGTGGTTGGATCAATGTTAAGCTTTTCCATATTGGAAAGTAGTATGGAGCCGTTTGTTCCAGCATCGAAAAGGATTCTTGTTCCGCCGTGGTGGGGTACTTCCACCAAACAAGAGAATCCCCAATCAGCCTGGAGGCCCTTTTTGTAGACATCATTGTCATATAGTATTGTGATCTGCATCTTTTCCTCCCATTTTATTAAGACAGCCTTTGTTCTGCGCCTTGCTATGGTTTTGTAGTTAAGTCCTCTAAAGATGTGTATACCATCATGGGTTTCATATACCCGAAATGTGTTTCACCTTCAAGCACATTAACTGGGAAACAGGACAACATAGTAGCGAAACATACCCTATTAATTTTTATAGCTTCTCGCCTGGACTTTGAGGGTACCTTTGGTAGAAAGATGCTGTGTTGATTTTGGATTTCATGCAGAATATAATTTTACAAATTGGACTTATTAATAATTAAGTGTTTAAAAATATGTCAATGTAATTGGCAATCGGAGCACCGAGTTTGATTTTTTGTAAATGGCTTGTTATGGTTAAGTGTTTTCTAACAAATCAAGATAATTTTTAGTAGATCTTTAAAAAGTCTCAGGATAAACTCGAATTAAAACTTAGTACGTCGATTCGCAAATAAAATAATGTATCTAAGCCATAAATATTTCCACAAATGCTCTCTCGGCTTAGCCGAGCTCGTCGCGGGCAGCACGTAGCCCCGCCCTCGGCCATGAGCTCGGGCCGAATGGAGTCAATAAATATTTACCATATTCATGAATCGAGTGACGAGGCTATATAGAACGATCAGGGAGAGGGGGAAGGCACATGCACAGAGAAAGGATTAAGATTGACCTTCTGATTCATGACCTTAAGGTTCCCCTGGCAGTTGTTGAAACAGGGATCAGTTCGTTACTGCAAAGACGAGAAAAATATGGGCCCCTTACAGAAAAGCAGGAGCAGGCCCTAGCGAGAGCACTGAGAAATACAAGGGTCATTCAATCTCTGGTAAATGATATTCTGGAATTGGGAAGGTCTAGGGAAGGGATAGTAAGCTTAAAAAGTCTAAAATTTTCAGATTTAATAGAACAGGCCTTGGTAGAAATCTTTGATTTGGTTGACCGCAACACATCGGAAAAAATAAAAATCTGCGCTGATCTACCTCAACTTAGGGAGACATTAGAAAAAAAGGGTCTCATGCTCTTTATGGAAGAATCTCTTTGGTGCCAGGAGGTCTGCCTCGATGAAGCAAAGATAAGGCAAATCCTCAGGAATCTCTTGATTAATGCCTTAAAATATAGAAAAAGCCGGGTGGAATTAGAGGTAGATAAAAAGGATGTTTATCTTGTTTTTTCTGTCAAGGATGATGGTGAGGGCATACCCTCAATCTATCATAAAAAGATTTTTGAGAGCTATTTCCAGATGGATGCCACAGATTCTTCCACTGTCAGGGGCCATGGGTTGGGGTTGGCCGGCGTCATGATTTTGGTAGAGGATATGGGTGGCGAGTTATTTCTTGAAAGTGATGAGGGAAAAGGTGCAAAATTTTTAGTAAAGGTGCCTTTGTTGAGTTGATAAGAACTTCCTTTTTCGAATACTGACTATACGTGATTCGCTCTTATGCTTCAAGCCACAATCAACCTCATGATGTTGTGGAGGTAAATACGTGGCTGAAAAGATGGGCTGAGGGCAGGAAGGGCGAGGATGGTGTGAAAGTAAATCAGGAACTTAATCTTGATGAGAGAGCGGAAAATGGCAGAAATCTGGGTAGGACCATCCCACAAACCCATCTCCTTTTCCTAAAAATCAGCCAGTATAGGTCTCCGGATACTCGGGGTCTATCATATAACCACTTATCGGTCACGCCAACAGGGCGGCTGGCAGGCTCCATGAGCTGGGATGTGGAGCAGTCGATGCCGCATCCTGAGGTCTTTGGCATCCCTGTGGCTTTAAATGGTGGTCTTTTCTTTATCTGCCATACTTCCGGCGGGTTTATTTCCTATAGACCAAGGTGCTTAAGTATCTTTTTTATGACCTCCTCGTCCTTTATCTCGCTGATTGCTTTCATTTTTCTGGAACATTTCGAGCAAGTTTGGGGATCAACCTCATATATTTTTTGGATAAGGCGAGTCTAATCTTTTCTCTACTCTTTGGATAATTCATCAATTTCCAGGATGCACGGTATCCATTCATCTTGGTTTGCATTTTTCGTTTGCCTCGAGAGACATTACTATAATAGCCATAATAACGGACCATCTGCTCACCCTTGTCCAGAACATGGGAGTACATGGCCGGCTAGCCAACTCCAAGGCATCAAAGATCTTCTCCTTTTTCCCATCTTTCGCCTGGTAAAGCACTTTGGGTTCCTCCAGGATATAAGTCATTCTCTCTTGAGAGAAAGAGGCATGTATAATATAATGAGTGAGGTTTTTCCATCGCCTTCCCATCCCCGGGTTGAATTCCCAGTCCCCAAGATTATCGATAACATGGCAAGGTTGAAGCATATAGTCAACACCACCCTGATGCACAGGAGGGAGAGCGAACAAGTGATCCCGACTGCCGTTCCGATGGAATTGAGAATTGAGTGTCGGCAAACGGTTTAAGCCCCTATGGACCAGATGAGATTGCACATCTAGAGCGTCATCTGATAGAGGAAGACTGTGAGCGAAGATTTGTGATTCTCAGGGCACCGTGACGAGCCGCCTGATCCATGCTCTGCTCCCCGAGGTAAATACATTCGAGTGATGGGTCTAAGAACGTCTTGAATGCGACACAATAGGCCTCTGATCGAAGGCGATCTCCTAGTACAGCGACTCTTTTCCTCATAAATGGGTAGCTATTCTTAATGGCCTGAACGTCTGAAGCGATGATAACGCCCTCCAGAAAAGCAAATCGCTCGCTGGGAGATGTTCGGATTAGGGTATCCATGAAACGAATCATTAGGCCCGCCCGAAGGATACCATCCTTTAGGCCAGCCCTGACGCCACGAAATAGGCTTTCCTCATCGAGGTCGGTTGGATCTTTCTTGGAGATAGAGCTGGCTAGTAAAGTCTGAAAACGGAAGGCATTGAAGATCTGTCCACTTAAGGTAGTGAAGCTTCGAGTAATGCGATGCTTCTCATCCACATCCACTAGCTTTGTATGGGAGCTCAAAAACATAAACGTGACTGGCACTTGCACCCCATATAACTCAATAGCGCCAAAGACCTGAGTCTCTTCACCTCGCATGAAATCCATTTCTTCCAGGGTATCAACTGAAGGCTGTGCGATCCTGTTTCTTACTCCCGGGATAAGAATGATAGGGGCAGGGAGAATTTCAGGCATGAAAATCTCCCGCGCATTTAGTGCAAGGTCGTGTACGTCGACTGGTGCAACGCAATGGGGAATATCAGTCAACCCGATTTCCGAGGTGATCATTCCTGAGCAGAGCATGTACTCTACCTGTCTCAGCGCTATGCCCTCATTATGCGATACCTCCCGCAAAAGCTGATTCAGCCCTTTGATCAGTATCTCTCGGCTCCCGGTGGCAGCGCGATCCCTGACACCAAATCCTCCTTTTACAGAGCCATGCTCATTACCTGAATCGTCCACGAGGCTTAGCCGTGTGTTCGTTGTTCCCATATCAACTATAGCAAAGAATTTACCCATTTTCCTTGTGTCAAAGAGGTATATGATTCGAAACCCAGGGGTTCCTCTAAGTTTTTCGCCTTGTGAAAAACGATCTGATGGCTTTGATGATTGGCTCCCCAAAGAAAAGCGCAATGATCAAAATAAAGAACGCCAATGAAATCGGTCGAGTAATAAAGGGTAGGAAGCTCCCATCACTCTTCACCAATCCCACGCGAAGGTTGTCCTCAATCATTGGCCCTAGAATCAATCCCAGGATGAGAGGCGGGAGGGGGATCCCACAACTCTCCATTATGTAGCCAAGAACGCCAAAGAATAGCATGATGCTCACATCGAATAGACTGCTTCGAAGAGCATAAGATCCGACAGCAGAAAAGATAATAATTCCTACAAGGACAATATTTCTGGGAAATTTGAAAAGCTGAGTATACATCTTTATGGCAAACCATCCAATTATCAACAAGAAGGCCTGTGAAACGAGAGCAACAGAAAATATCTGATTCACCAAATAGGCATTCTGTTGGAAAATGAGGGGACCAGGTTTGAGTCCGTACATCATCATGGCTCCCAGAACAATGGCTGTCACGGTATCTCCTGGAATCCCAAAAACCAATGCCGGTATCCACGTCCCTCCAAGGGCCGAATTGTTAGCACTTGTTGGGGCGATGACACCTTCTTCGATTCCGGTTCCAAACTCCGCGGACCTCCTTGAGACCTTCTTCGCCATTCCGTAGGAAACCCAAGCAGCAATATCGGCGCCCGCACCTGGAAGGGCGCCGATCACATTACCGATAATAGATGAGCGCAATATCAGGAGTTTAAACTTGTAGAGAAGCGTTCCCACCGATTTAAATGAAATCTGTATTCTTTCTGTGATGGTGGGATTTCTGAAGCTTTCTGGAAGAAGAACATATTTAAACACTTCAGATAGCCCAAAAAGTCCGATCATTGCGGGAATGAAACCAATACCAGCCATTAACTCGGTGCTGCTGAAGGTAAACCGAGGGTAACCAGTAGTAATGTCTATACCGATAGTCGCAAAAATGAGCCCCAAGGTCATTGAGATTACTCCCTTAATTCTCGTGCCTCTGGAAATTACGGCACTCATGGAAAGGCCAAATACAGCAAGCCAGAAATACTCAAAATTAGTGAATTTGAGGGCAAATTTGGCCAAAATGGGGGCCACAAATATGAGAATAGTGATACCAATGAGACCACCGAGAACGGAACAGGTGAGGTCAAGAGCTAACGCGAGAGATCCCTTCCCCTGCCTGGTCATCTCATATCCATCCAAGATGGCCGCGCCCGAGGCGGGAGTCCCTGGAATGCGCAAGTAAGTCGCAGGGATATCACCTGCAAAAATGGCACAAAAACTAACGCCAAGGATCATTGCCAGCCCGGCAATCGGGCTCATGTGGAATGTAAGTGGGACGATGAGCGCCACGGCCATGGTAGCCGTTAAGCCGGGAATACCCCCCACGAAAATACCCAGAATCATGGAAAGTATCCAGGGTGCCAAAATACTCAATTGAAAAACACTCAGAAACGCTTCCACAATTCATACCCCGCTGCACACCGCTAGAAATCTAGATAGTCGAGAACTCCCGATGGAAGATAGATTGTAAATAGCTTTCCAAAGATAGCATTAAGCAAGAGGACAAATATCGCCGAATAGAGGGCGTTTTTCAGCAATGGAACACCAAATCGCCACATGAGGATAAACAGAATCATGTAGGAGCAAACTATAAACCCCAAGATCTCCATGAATAGGATGAAACAGAGAATGAGCGCGATTGTGACAAGTATATTCAGTGGACCCGGCTTCCTAATGGCATTCCAGGAGGAAGACAGATCTATGACGCTGCTGCCCTCTTGCTTTCTCAAACCAATGATAACCTGATAGAGGCCACAAAACACAAATACAAATGCCAGCACATTTGGATAAAAAGAAGGACCTGAAAGATCACTGAAGCCAGTTGTGGACTTGGGGAACGATCGGGTAGTAGAAAGAATGATGATGGAAAGAATGATACAGACAATCCCGATAATATGATCTTGGTTAAGTTTCTTCAAAGCCAATCCCTCTTTTTTGGCAAAATCTCAGGGCTCCTTATCTAAGGAGACCTGAGCCATTCGGAGCGATGATCTATCTTTTATTTCTTCTTTCCATAACCAGCTAGCGTTATAATACCCTCGAGGCCTTTGTGTTGTGCAACCATGAACTCACCGAATTCTTTGCTGTCTCTTATCTTAATACCAAACCCATTCTTGTTCATGAAAGCCACAAAATCGTCTGATGAAAAAATCTGCTTGAAGGCTTTGACAAGAACATCAGCCACATCATCGGGGGTTTTCTTCGGGACAGCAAAACCTCGCCACGTTCCGTAGGCCCAATCGATGCCTTGCTCTTTCAGCGTAGGTACGTGACTGAACTGCGAATTCCTATCCTCTGCCATGACAGCAAGGGCTTTCAGATTTCCGGCATCGATCTGAGGAGATGCTTCTGGATAACTGCAGGTAATCACATCCACATGGCCTCCCAAAAGCTCGGTAACAGCTGGAGCCGCGCCTTTGGTGGGGATGAACTTGACCTTGTTAAAGTCAATCCCGTAGCTGTGCATCATTCCGATTCGGGCTAAATCCCATACGGTTCCGATCGCACATCCAGAGAACTGTAATGCTCCAGCTGGTTTGGCCTTGATATCTTCCAGGAGTTCCTTGACCGTGGCGTATTTTGAATCCTTACCTACAATCACGGCTGACGCATCTTCATTGAACTGCATCAGCGGCTTAAAGGCATCTGGGCCGACATCAGAATAGCCCAACCATCTCAGCGTGCCAATCTCAAAAGTAAGGTTGGTAATCGTGTAACCGTCCGGTTTCGAATTCGCCCCGGCGGAGAAGCCGATAGCTCCACCTCCGCCGGTCTTATTGACTACGTTTACCGGAACACCAAGAATTCCATGGAGTTTTCCTGCAATATAACGAGCGGTTCTATCTGTCCCTCCACCTGCTGACCACGGGCAGATGATTGTAATCGGTTTTCTTGGAAATTTCTTTGCCGCCATGGCTGGGTTGAGGGCAGACAAGGCAAAGGTGACAACTATCCCAATAAGAATCAAATGACGCAATTTCATAGTACTCCTCCTTTCGAGTTTAAGGTTAATCAAAAAAAGACAAACCTTCCCATCACCTCCTTTCCAGTGTGTAATATCTCAAGCTACAGCAGGTTCATGCTCTCAAGCCTGCTTTTGACCTTTTCTTCAATCTCTGGAGACACCATTTCAAACGGTAACCGAGGGTAACCAGCATCGACCCCTCGCAGTTTAAGAATCGCATGACAGGTGGGAACAGTTGGTCCATATTTGGTGATCTGTCGAACAATAAGCACCTTTTCTTGTGTTTTCATCAAGGTTTCCCTGTCTCCATTCAGATATTCCCGGTACAAACGCCCTATCAGATCCGGGTACGCATTTCCCAGACCGGTAACGGCGGCTTTCGCACCTGCGTCGAAGGCAGCTACAAACAGGGCTTCGGTACCGCTAATTAGATTCATTTCAGGAAAATCCTTGAGTGCAATCCTGGCGTGGTAGTATTCAACTAAATCAAAAGTGCTGTCCTTGATTCCGGCCAGCCCCTCTTTGGCAAGCCTAACCAAAAGACTAGTTGAGATGGTATTCCCCGAACATTTGGGATTATTGTAGAGAAAAACGGGAATACTCACTGATTTGATCAATTGCTTAAAATGTGAAAAAATGGCATCACCGCTGTAACTATTGTAATAAGGGGTAATGGCTGCAACCGCCGCAGCACCGATAGACTGCGCATGCTGAGCAAGTTCAACAGTATTTTTTGTGTCGGCCGTTCCCACGTGAACAATCACTGGAACTCTACCCTTCACCTGATCGAGGACAATCTCTGCCACACTTTTTCTCTCTTCAGGGGACATCATTGGTCCACTCCCGTACGTGCCGCATGGAAATAGTCCCTGAACGTGGGGCACAATAAAATCGACGATGTTCCGCACACCCTTCTCGTAGACATCACCCTCTCTGGTAAAGGCAGTCATCATCGGTGGGAAAATACCCTTGAAATCTTTTGGTTTCATTCTCCATCTCCTCAAGTTGATAGCATGCGTTTGTGTCCAGTTGTCTAAGCTGAATCTTTTTTAATCCGAATCTAGCTTATTAGCGGTTAATCAATACTTGACCCGTCAAAAATGACTGTAACTCATCATAATCAGGAAGTGTCTGATAAGGTCCCCACCCCATCAAACAGAATGCACCCATGGCATTTCCCCAACGGGCACATTCCTCAAGGGGCTGATTCTTCAATAGGCCTGCCACGAACCCCGCAGCGAAACAATCCCCAGCACCCATGCTACTGATAGGATTCGTAAGGGCAAAAGCTGGCGTGTTTGCTGCTTTGTTGCCAGCGATTGCTGTAACAGCACCTCTTGCTCCCCTTTTAACTATCAGATTTCCTATTCCAAGCCCATGCGCCTTTTGGATTGCAGCTTCCAGATCCTCACAATCCATAAGGAGCTTCAACTCATTTTCGCCTGGCATAACGTAGTTGCTTTTTTGCATCAGGGGAATCAGCACCTGCCGAACCCAGTCGATGCTGACCAGCTTTAATCTAAGGTTGGGATCAAACACGATCGTTTGTCCGTTTTTGGTGGCAAGTCTAAAGACCTCCTCGGTGGCTTCATGAGCAGATTCGCTTATGGCTGGTGTAATCCCCGTCAGATAGATAATCTTCGCAGACTTCATATAATCGGGATCAATATCACTCTGAGAAAGTCGTGAAGCAGCGGAAAACTGACGGTAGTAATAGCACCTGAATTCACCCGTTGCCTGTCTCTCTACAAAGAATACGCCCGTTGCTGCCTCTGGCTCAAATATTACGCGCGATACATCAACCCCCTCTCCCCTAATAGTTCTGTAGATCTCCTTGCCGAATTCATCATCGCCCAATCGAGAAAACCAGCCGCAACGAAAGCCTAGTCGCGCTAGCCCAATGATAAAATTATCTTCGGCTCCACCAATCCATTTCTGATAGATTACATTCTCACTCAGGGGGCCATAACCCTGAGCCTCGAAGGCCACCATGGTTTCTCCCATAGTGATTACATCAAATGCAGTTGTAATCGTGGTCTTGCAAGTCACCAATTACCTCTCCAAAAAATATGCCTGCTAGTTTCTGCTGCCCGAGTAACAAGCTGTGTATTGTGATATTCTAATCTAGGAAATGATTTAGTTTCGGTTGCCTTAGACTCCAATCTCCTAAGTACCCCATCTTTCCTCTTATCTTGTCTCGTATCTCTTTAAGTCTTTCTGCTGTGCTATGCATCGTTTCCTCATCTGGGAAGTCAATAATCGTCCCTGTAATACTAAGTGCTGCCTCTATTTGTTCTGCTTCATTCAAAACAGGTACAGCAACACACCGTATATTTTTTTCATGTTCAGAATTGTCTATTGCATAGCCACGTTTTCTTATAGTTTCAAGTTCCTCAAACAAACCGTCTGCTGTAGTAACAGTATTGGGCGTATATCTATTTAGGCCTTGGGCGTTGATTATTTTTTCAATCGTTTCTCTCGATGAAAAAGCCAACAGCGTTTTCCCTTGACCGGTACAATGAACTGGAACCGTGGAACCAATCCGTGATACCATTCTAATATTTCTATGAGGATCGGTCTTTTCTATTATGACGACTCTTGTTCCATCTAGTATTCCCAGATGGGCCGTTAAATCAAGTTGTTCGGAAAGCTCTTTCATGAGAGATGTCGCCACATTTTTCAACTGGTATTCTCTAGAAATGCGGATCCCCAGAATGAACATATTTACGCCTAACTCATATCTGCCTATTTCGTCTTTGCTTAGGTACTTATTAGAAGAAAGGGTGGATAATACTCTGAATAGCGTTGATTTGTTAAAGCCTAGGAGCTGCTGCATGTCGGTAAAGGATAATTTCTGGTGTTCCTTGAAGAGATTCAAGACATCTAGTGCCCGTTGAATAGTTGATGAATGGTACTCCTTTTTCATTTTCCGCCTATATGGAGACCTGCTTACTCCGGCCAGCCCTGTAAGCTGGTTTCACTTTTGGAAACTGAGTTTTATATTAACCACATATCTTAAAACTCAAAGGGAAAAAATGAGCTTTGAGTTTTAAAAAATGAAACTTAGTTTTACTTTCTAAAAAAGATTCCTTCCGCTGTCAAGAAAAAACAAGCTGTTCTACAAAATTTTTGAGCTCAGAAAAGACTGATAAGAAACTCGGGTGAACTCGCTTTTGATGAGGCGAAGTATACGAAATTTGCCCTTGTGTGTTAATAACAAATACTAATTAATATTTTATGAGGGAATCCCAAAACTCAGGATCTTCATCTTTCCAATTTGGACCGAACCTTCTATCACAAAACCCACTAAGCCTTTCGTACCACTTAGCCCATACATTTTTTTTCTTATCTCGGGCTTCAATAATATCAGCCAGGAATGTATCTATTTTACTGATCTCATCTTTAGGCACATAATATGATGCACCTTCCTTAAAAGATTTTTTCAGGTTATCCTTTGAAAGCGCATGAGCCGTTAGCATCAAAGCTGGAATATCTTTTTTGTTGGCAATTTCTAAGAGTTCATACCCCCGAACTCCCATGATATCCAAAACAACGATGTGGTAAAAATTGGTTTCAAGAAGCTCTTTCGCTTCCTCAAAAGTTGAAGCCCTATCAATTTTGCATATATCCAGAAGCTCGGTTAATAGCTCAAGGATGTCCTCTTCATCATCTACAACCAATATCCTTTTTCCTTTAAGAATTCTTTTAGGATCCATTTCCCTTCCTCCTTTAGTTCGCAGTAATTCTAACACGCAGATTCTTTTAGTCAAATTGTCCCAAATAGCTAACGCAGCTTAAACCGTGCATTACTGTGACGATATTTTGTCTTGACAATTTGCTCAACTAAAATCTAAGGTAATGAGTAACAAAAATCATTGAGAAAAGCAATTTACATATCTTTTTTAGGCCTCTTCATTTAAATAAATGAAAGGAGGTAAAGTCCGCGATGACTTCCGATAGCCCCTTGAAAGATAAATTCATACTCGTAGTAGATGATGAACCTGATGTCCTTGAAACCGTAGAGGAAGAGCTCGATATGTGTATGATTCGTAAGGCAACAGATTATGAAACTGCCATGCAATACCTTGCGGGTTACACCTTTGATATTGTCATCCTCGATATCATGGGCGTAAACGGGTTTGAACTTTTAAAAGACGCAGTGTCAAGAGGATTTCCTACAGTTATGCTTACTGCTCACGCCCTTTCCCCAGAATCATTAAAAAAATCTATAAAGCTGGGTGCTGTTTCTTTCTTACCAAAGGAAAAGATTCCAGAACTCAGATCATTCCTTGAAGATGTGGTCATTGGTGGTGGTAAACCAGTTTGGCATAAGCTATTTGATAACCTGGGCAGCTATTTTAAAAAGCGCTTTGGGCCTGATTGGCAAGAACAAGACAAATTTTTCAAAGAGTTTGTAGAAGAATTAAAGAAAAGCATCAAAGACCAATCCTAAAGGGATAATTCAGAAACAAAAGTACCGTTACATAAGCTCAGGAGTGATCAGTGTAACGGCAAGGGAGTGAGAGGCTATTTTTCTTTACTTACCCACACCCCATCCCAATCAGGTAAAGGCGGATTTTCCAGGAAATGTTGACAACGGGTTAGAAAAAATCGACAGGGAAGATCGCTATCAGCCCCTTCTTCGAAAAACCGAATCGCTTCTGCAAACTCCTGCCGACGGTAAAGTTCCAGTCCCCGACAGAAGTTTTTTTCTGCTTTGGTAAGCTTATAGCCTTGTTCTCCAAGAACTTGAAAGATCTGGACTGGCCGCGACTTACCTTTTACAATAACCTGATCGATCAATCGGGTTACAAACATAGTACTGATTTCGCGATTGGTAGACTCGCTGATAAGTATATCTTCTCCATATTGTTTATTAAGGCTTTCTAAGCGTGAGGCAATGTTGACTTCATCGCCAATAACCGTAAAATCCATCCTCTTTTCAGAACCAATATTACCTGAAATCACCTCCCCTGTGCAGATTCCAATGCCTATATGGATTGTTTTTTGCCCTAAAGCTCGCCTCTTCGCATTAAAGCTTTCCAATTCAGTTCGCATTTTAAGAGCAGTTCTCACAGCTCGTTCCGCATCGTCATGCCGTGCATATGGAACACCAAACACAGCCATAATGGAATCTCCAATATATTTATCGAGAACACCTCTATGCTGAAATATTGCTTCCACCATAATTGTGTAGTATTCATTGAGAAGCTCCACCGTCTGCTCCGCGGACAAGTCCTCGGCTAATCTCATAAATCCTCGTATATCAGAAAACAAAACGGTAGCTTTACCACGAGCACCCCCCAATACTTGCTTATTTGGATCAGTAAGCACCTTTTCCACAATATCCTTTGCCATATAGCGAGTTAAAGTGCTTTTTATTCTTTTTTCTCGAGTAATATCTTCAAAAACAAGAACTAAACCTTGATGTTCCCCTTTGTGATTCATTAAAGGAAAAAAATTAATATTGACTGAATGCCTTCTTTTTCCAGGCAATGTCATGTCCACGTCATAATCAATCACAGAAAGATGTGAGGCATAAACCCGATTGATGTAGCGTGGTAAATGTTCATCACCGGTATCCAAGAGTCCTCGAAAATCTTTTTTTATTATACTTTCAGAGCCCACCTGAAATAATTTTTTAGCCTCACGATTAGCCGTGACCACTCGATATTCGTTATCGAGGGTAAGTATACTATTTGTAATGCTCTCGTGGATACTCTCCATATAGTTCTTCATATTCACTGTCTGCTCATAAAGTTGTGCATTCTCTAATGCAACAGCAATTTGAGAAGAAAGTGCTCGAAGCAGCTCTTCATCTTCTTTTTGAAATACGCCATCTTTCTTGTTAATGGCCTGGGTAACTCCGATAATGGCACCCTCTCTATTAAAAACAGGCGTGCATAGAACACTCTTTGTCTTATAACCGGTTTCCTGGTCAATAGTCAGAGCAAAGCGCTCATCTTCATAGGCGTCCTTGATATTCAGCAGCTGACCGGTAGAAGCAACATATCCAGCCAGGCCCGCTGAATAAGGAAGCCGTATCTCAGAAACCTCTGATCCTTGGGCCACCTTCGAGCATAGTTCATTTGTCTGAAGATCTAAAAGGAAAAGGGTGCTGCGTTCTGCGTCGAGGATTTCGGATACCTTTTCGATGATTTTGCTAATCAAGGTTTCAAGATCCAGTGTTTGCGCGAGAGAATTAGCAACATCCAAGAGAATGGTGGTCTTCCCATGATTTGTAAGTATCTTTTGGTAAAGATGGAAATTCTCTACTGCAATAGCTGTTTGATAGGAGAAAGCACGGAAAAGGGCCTCATCACCCTGGTTAAAAGACCCGCTTTTTTTATTGATTACTTGGATCACACCGATATTTTCTCCTTGGAAATTTTTTACAGGTCCGCATAAAATAGATGTGGTCTGATACCCAGTGTGTCTATCCACCTCCGGATTGAAGCGGGAATCGGCGTAGGCATCATCGATATTGACCAATTCGTCACGCTGGGCCACCCAACCAGCGATACCGTTCCCAATCGGGAACCTAATCTCGCGAATTTCTTCTCCTTGCGCCACCTTGGACCAGAGTTCACCTGCTGTCGCATCAACTAAGAACAGGGAAGCCCGATCGGCATTCATCACCTTACTGGCCATAAATACAACTCGTTGAATCAGGCCTTCAATGCCTAAACGTAGCTCCAGGATTTCCGACATATCCAGGAAGCTAAAGAGATTTTTTAATGATCTATCGATAAGTTGACTTTTTTGAAAGACTTCTTGAAATCGAAAATTTGTCTGTCGTAATCGTTTGGTTACAATATCCAAAAAATTTCTTGCCAGCGTTGGAAACATTTCAAATGCTTTGCCGAGGTCATCGTAATTAATCTTCAAGAGCTGAGAATTTTCGAGGGCACGGACTGATGCTGTTCGTCTTCCATCTGAAAAATAACCCATTTCTCCTAAACATTCACCGGCCTCAACCTCTCCCAGAGGTATTTCCTCATTATACTCCCCTTGCCGATAGACCATAGCCTTTCCTTCAGCCAGGAGATAGAGGCAGTTACCTGCAGTGTCTTGATGGATAAAATCTTCTCCCGCTACGATACTTTTTTCATACACTACCTTACAAAAATTTTTTACCTCCCTATCCGTCAACCCGAAGAATAGATGGCAAATTTTCAACCGATCCCACCTTTGAAGTTGAATAGCTTCACCAAGGTTGTGTTGGGTAATTTCCCCCGATTCCAACAGTACTTCACCTAAGAGTTTGTTAATCCCCTTAGAGGCGAGTTTCTTCTGGTTTTTTAGCCCCTGACGTATAGTTTCAAGACCACACGTAAGATATTGGCCAATTCTTTTGGGACCTTTAATGGCGTTATCATCTGCATTCATAAAATGCGATCCTCCGTCATTGCTCAAAACCTAGCTTGCCGCGTTAAATATAGACTCTCTTGAGAAATTCAACAGGGTGAAAATTTAATGTTGCTGGCTCTTTAAGACACGATCCTTACATAAAACTATTGAAACTCAGACAATATGTGCCAATTTTAGCCACATGAGTTATAATTTCAAACCATACTTCATTTAAAACCAAAATTCATTAATAAATTTGACTTACATTGGGTATAAAATTGAAAGCTTGTGTAGCGGCTATCTATTGTAATCTGTACTCCCTACATCTATTCCTCTACTGTTTAAGGGGTTCCTGCTTATTTTTTAAATAAATGAGTGGATTCGCCGAATTTTTTTGATAAACTGTAAAAAGGGATAAAAAATCAACACGTAACATGGGTGATAATGAAATACTGTGCAATCATTGTAGGGAAAATGGTAATTGCTCAAAATCTTATGGATTTACATTTACCGCTTCTTTAGGGCATGGGTGTCTTTTTTTTGTTATGCCCTTCAAATAGGGCGCCTTGCCATGTCCTTTCAAAATTGGGTAAGAGCAACGTGACCTTAGAATAATATGCTCCGTCTATATTACCCAATTTTGAAAGGACAACTAAGCTTACGTTATATTTAAGGGCATAAGCAAAAAAAAGACACCCATGCCCTTCCTTACATTATTGAGTAGATACGGAAAATGGAAAAGAAGTTCCCTATTAATTTCAAGATACAGTGATACAGGGGGATTTATTGATGCATTTTATTAAAACCCTTCTTTTCAGTTTGCTATTCCTGGCCTCCTCGGGCCTTTGCATGGCTAAGAATCCAGCGTCATATATCAAAATGGATGTCAAGGAGTTCCATCTGGAAAACGGCATGATGTTTTTAATCGTGGATCGACCCACAACACCTCAGGTTGCCTGCCGCGTTGCGATACGTGCCGGTTCCGCACTTGAGGAGACTGGAAAGACCGGAATCGCCCATTTGCTTGAGCACATGATGTTTAAGGGCACTAAGAATTTTGGAACCCTTGATCAAAAAAGAGATATGGAGCTTCAGGACCGTATTGAAGCCGCATATCAGGCAGTACTCGCTGAGCAGGGAAAACGGGATCCAGACCAGGCGTTGATTCGTGATAAACTCATCGAGATGGATAGGCTTCGAGCCGAGGTGCAAAAAATCTACATCCCTCAGGCTTTTTCCTCTCAGTTGGGCAAAAACGGCGCTGTGGGCGTTAATGCCTTTACCACTAAAGACCAAACCCAGTATATAATGTCGGTGCCATCTGATATGCTCGAGCAATGGTTCTCTGTGGTGAGCGAACAGCTATTCGAACCTTCCTGGCGTGAGTTTTACGTTGAGAAGGAAGTAGTACAGCGGGAGTGGGCCTTTCGATATATTAACAGCCCTGGAGGCGCTGCCTGGCTTGATCTTAACGCAACTGCCTATACCGCACACCCATATCGAAATCCAACAATCGGCTGGAAATCGGATATGGAAAAATATAGTACCTCCGATGCAGTAGCCTTTCATAAGAAATACTATAATCCAACAAACGCCGTGTGTGTGCTTGTAGGGGACGTGAGAGTGGAAGAAGCCAGAAGACTGGCACAAATTTACTTCGAGCGGTATCCAAAAGGAAAAATGAGTCCTGAAATTGCAACTGCAGAACCTCCACAGCACGGCCCACGTAAAAATATTCGGTTTTTGAAAGGCGCCCGGACACCATTGGTCAGAATTGGATTCCATGGTGCTCAAATGAAAACCAAGGACTTCTATGCATTAGATGTTATGACCATGGCCTTAAGTCTCGGCCGTAGCGCCCGCATAACACAAAACATCATAAATAAGGGCCTCGCTGTTGAGGCCTGGGCGTATAACCCGGATAACCGTTATGGCGGAATGATCATTTTAGGCGGCTCCCCTAATGAGCCTGATGAGGTAAAAAATGGAAACCTTAATAAAGATGAGAAACGCCAGGCTTACGTAAACGCCTGTCAAACACTTGAGAATATACTCATTGCTGAAGTCGAAAAAATGAAACATGAATTAGTTTCTGACCGCGAACTCAAAAGGATTAAGAAACTCAACCAACGCGAATTTCTGGATCGAATGCGAAATAATGAAGAACTGGCCAGTACTCTGGCGACAATGGAAGTTCAAACGGGCTGGCACTATCTTACCGATTATCTGAAACGAATCTCAGAGGTCACCCCCCCAGAGATCAGAAAGGCAGCCAGAAAATATATCCGAATCGAAAATCAGACAAGCGTGTATGTGATCCCCGGTGGAAAGCCTGATCAACCGGCACAGAGATACACTGAAGTCCGATCCATTGGCATTACTGGAGCAATCAAGATTGTTAAACCTGACACATTTCATAACAACTCGATCTACCAAACGCCTGTGGACTGGAAACACCCGCTTTCTTTCGATCGGGTTCCAGAAAAAATAGTATACCCAAAGGCCCAGACCGCCACAATCAAAACCACACCAATCTTCTATTTGGCCGACAGTGAGCTGCCACTGATTGATCTCACCATTTTAGTAAAGGCCGGTGATGTCGATATTGTTGATGACAAAACCGGTTTGGCCGACATACTCAGCAATACCATAATTCAAGGCGGTACCCAACGCTATTCTCCTTCTGAGCTCGCGCAGGTGCTCGACGAGAACGCCATCCGCGTATCAATATCCGTGGCTGAGGAGGTATCAACTATACACCTTTCGGCTATGAAAGAGGACTGGGAAAAAGGGCTCGATCTTCTAAAAGAAATTCTTACCAGACCAGCCTTTGACCCCACAGTACTGAATGTGGTCAAAGAGAAGGAAATAGTTTCCCTTAGCAGGCAGGGTGAAAATGCGCATACCGTGGCAATGCGCGAGGGTATGATCTGGCATTTCGATGGACACCAATACGGCCGCGATCCACTGATCGGCATCAAGACAATCCCTAATATTAGTAGAGCCGACCTGACTGCCTTTATGAGGAACTATTTCGTCCCCTCCAACATAGTTGCCGCAGTATCAGGC
>Ga0180437_10003119_pt1 | contig 25117 bp, 22 predicted proteins | sample SS_ome_4_FD_132410 | JGI IMG/M metagenome (GOLD analysis project Ga0180437, IMG submission 132410) | Hypersaline lake sediment archaeal communities from the Salton Sea, California, USA - SS_3_D_1 metaG | ecosystem: Environmental > Aquatic > Non-marine Saline and Alkaline > Hypersaline >... | reverse complement strand
CTCAATTACGAGATAGACCGCACCTCAGAAGAGATCTCGCTGGCTGAGTACACAAAAAAGGCGATCGAGCTGCTGGACAACGGAAAGGGATTTTTCCTCATGGTGGAGGGCGGGAAAATCGACTGGGCCTGCCACGCAAACGATGCGGCCTCTGCCATTCAGGATACGATTGCCTTCGATGCAGCGATCAAGGAGGCGCTCAGGTTCTACAACAGGCACCAGGATGAAACACTCATCGTGGTGACAGGCGATCATGAGTGTGGTGGGATGACCATCGGATTTGCAGGAACCCAGTACAGCACCTTCTTCGACAAGATTGAGAAGCAGAAGCTATCCTACCTCGCATTTGACAATGAACTGCTGAAGCCCTACAAGGAGTCACACTCCGCTTCGACTGCACAGTTTTCCGACATCGAACCGGAGATCGAAAGATACTTCGGCCTCTTTGCAGCTTCCGAGGCTGAGCTTGCAGAGATGAAGAAAAAGGCTGAGAGCGGAGACTACGGTGCAGCCCAGAGCATGTCCCTTGCCCTTACCCCGTATGAGCTGTCCCAGCTTCAGGCAGCTTTCAAGCGCAGCGTAGGGGGGGAGATCGAAAAGGCTGATGACCAGTACACCTACCTTCTCTACGGCGGGTACGAGCCGCTTACCGTAACCATCACCCATATACTGAATCAGAAAGCCGGAATCGGATGGACCTCGTACTCTCACACCGGAATCCCGGTTCCGACCTTTGCGATCGGTGTCGGGCAGGAGATGTTCGACGGCTACTATGACAATACCGACATCGGGCGTAAGATGATGGACGCCATGGACCTGGCGGTTGTTCTTGCATCTGTGAAGTAGAAATCTGTCGGTACACAACGCGGGAGAGAGTTCAACAGCAGTTGTCTCTCTCCCTCTGTTAATAAGGGATTTTCCATGTGGTTCATGAAAGAAAAAGTAAGAAGCAAAGATTACCTTTTGGTCATCTCGCTCTTTTTTTTCATCGTCGCTCTGCTGCTGATTCCCACAGGGTTTGAGAATATCAAGCTGCAGAATTCAGAAACGGTCAGGGCAAGGGTGATTGATGTGGACAATTCTTCGGTGATGCAGTTCGGCATTGTGAAAACAGGGGATCAGGATCTAGAGATCCGAATTCTGAACGGCCGGTTCAAGGGTGTTGAAGTGAATGCGAACAACATGCTGATCGGGAAGATGGAGCTTGACAAGATGTTCGCACCGGGAGACAGCGCACTTGTGGTGCTGGACCTTGACAATAGCGGTGAAAAAATCATCCATGCGAATGTCATCGATCATTACAGGATACGCTTCGAGCTGATCCTCTTCGGGATATTCGTGCTGCTGCTTCTGGGATTTGCCGGATGGACCGGTCTCAAGGCGGTGCTCTCCTTCCTGTTCACCGCTGTGGTCATATGGAAGCTACTGATACCCGGATTCCTGAAAGGGTGGGACCCGATCCTGCTCACCCTCGGAATTGTGATGGTGCTCACGGCAGCCATAATCTTTCTCGTGGGCGGTCTCACCACAAAGGGGATCGTTGCATTCCTCGGCGCATTTCTCGGAATACTGCTCACCTGCGGGCTCTCTATCCTGTTCGACAGAGGATTCCGGATACATGGAGCAGTGCGTCCATTTTCCGAAACGCTTCTCTACTCGGGATTTCCGCATCTGGACCTGAAAAAGATATTTCTCTCGGGAATCTTTCTCGCATCTTCTGGGGCGGTGATGGACCTGGCGATGGACATATCCGCAGCGATGCAGGAGGTCAGGGAAAAGCACCCCCAGATATCGCGAAAGGAGCTCGTTTTTTCCGGCTTCACGGTTGCAAAGGCTGTGATCGGAACCATGACCACCACGCTGCTCTTCGCATACTCGGGCGGGTACACGGCGATGCTCATGGTGTTCATGGCCCAGGGAACCCCGGTTGTGAACATGTTCAACATCATCTATGTCTCCTCAGAGGTGATGCACACCCTGGTGGGAAGTTTCGGACTGGTTACCGTGGCACCCTTCACCGCGATTATCGGTGGGATTATCTACGTACGGAAGATTGGGGATTTTTCACACAAAAAAAAGAGAACTTTAACACAGAATTAACATTTCTATTCCATCTTACACGTCGAGTATTTTTAAAACCATTTTACAGGAGGAAATAATGAAACACAAAACTCTGTTTTCAGTCATTGCGGTACTGTGTGTGGTCATCCTCGCTTCAGCTGCCTTTGCCGGGAGCGGGAAGAAGGATGAGGGTGGTATGTTCGCCGGCAACTATCCTATGGGCGGATCGACAACGGTTGAGCCCATTGCGGTGTCGGCAATCGAAGCCTTTTCGAAGCAGTACCCGGATTCGAAGCTCAGCTATGACTCCCAGGGCTCGAGCGTTGGCGTGACGGGAGTGATCGATGGAGTGTACGTGCTCGGCGGCTCCTCACGAGAGCTGAAGGACAAGGAAATTGAAGCCGGTGCTGTTCCTACTGCAATCGCCCTTGACGGTATTGCGGTCATTGCAAACCAGAACGTTCCGGCAGACAACCTCTCCCTGGAGCAGGTCGCAAAGATATTTTCAGGCGAAATCAATAACTGGAAGCAGGTGGGAGGCAAGGATACACCGATCGTGGTGGTGAACAGAGACGAGGCATCCGGTACACGCGCTGCATTCACGGAGCTCGTGCTTCAACCAGTGATAGGCAAGGAAGGGAAATTTATCGCTGACGCGATCACCGTGGAGTCCAACGGCGACATGGTGACAAAGGTCGGTCAGACTCCGGATACCATCGGCTACTGCGGATTCGGCTATGTGGACAGGGCAAAGAATATGGGCGGGAAGGTCGTTTCAGTGAACGGAAAAGATCCTGAGATATCAAACGTATTGTCCGGTTCCTACCCCATATCCAGAAAGCTCTACATGGTGTCAAAAGGGCAGCTCAAAGATGAAAGTCTTGAAAAGACATTTGTTGATTTCATACTCTCGAAAGAGGGACAACAGATCGTGGAAGATGCCGGATTTATCGCTCTTCCATAACCGGCAGGTCCATTGACAAAAAAGTCGAATACTGATAGAGTAAAGGCCATTCAAAGAACTGAAGATCTTTACCGACAGTTCGAAAACCTCTTGGGCTGCGTAAATGGGAGAATAATTTACACACCGCACCCGTATTGACCTCCGGATCCGCCGTCAGCGAGTCCGGAGGTTTCAAATACAGCATTCACTCATCGGGGATATTCAGTGAAGTACAGGAAACTCTATGAAGGAATCATCCACAAACTGCTTCTGCTCACTGCGCTCGTCTCTCTACTCGCGGTTGCATTCATCACATTCTTCATCTTTCAGCGAGGGCTTCCGCTCTTTCAGCGGGTGAGCATCTGGGAGTTTCTCTTCAGCACCTACTGGCTTCCCACAGACGAGACGAATCCTGGCTTTGGTATCCTCTCGTTTATCGTCGGCTCCTTCTACGTGACCTTCGTTGCGCTCGGGATCGCGGTTCCCATCGGTATTGCCTGCGCTATCTTCCTCGCAGAGATCGCAACCGGCAGGATCGCCCGCGTGTTGAGGAGCGTGATAGAGCTGCTCGCCGGGATTCCTTCCGTAATATACGGCTTCTTCGGGATCGTTGTCATTGCAAAGGGGGTACGGGAGCTCTTCGGCGGTACGGGATACTGCGTGCTCTCCGCTTCGATCATCCTCGCGATCATGATTTTGCCTACAATCGTCAATATTTCTGAAGTGTCCATACGCGCGGTTCCTCGCGACTACAAGGAAGGCTCGCTTGCCCTCGGCGCAACGCACTGGCAGACGATTGCCAAGGTGCTCGTTCCTGCTGCACGATCAGGCATCATCGCCGGGATCGTGCTCGGGGTGGGAAGGGCAGTGGGAGAAACCATGGCAGTGCTCATGGTTGCAGGCAATGCTCCCATACTGCCTGTTGGGCTTCTCTCAAAGGTGCGGACGCTCACCATGAATATCGTGACCGATATGGGCTATGCGTCTGGTGACCACATGACCGCTCTCTTTACCACCGGTATCGTTCTGTTCGTGTTCATCATGATTCTCAACTTCGTGGTGAATGCGATCTCAAAGGGAAAAATCACTGGCAAGGAATAAGAAGTGCAAGACAATACCCTGAAGGTTCGAAGGAAAGAGAAGGTAGCAAAGGGAATGCTCTGGCTCGCTTCCATATTCACCATCGGCATACTCATTGCCATAGTGGGCTTCATCCTCTTTCGAGGCTTCATCTCAGACAGAAGGGAGGAGTTTGATGTCATTGACAGGGGGAATGAGGTTACCCTCATGGGAGAGGAGGCAATACCTGTTGCAGTTGTTGTGAACAGAAAGGTGAAAATCGACGACCTGACCGTTGCAGAGCTCAAAGAGCTCTTCATGGGTGCGCGTTCGAACTGGGGTCTCTTGAGCGAACAAGATATCGACGTGAGGGTGTTTGCGCTCAGGAGAGGAACCGAAGCAGGTGACGCCTTTGCCCAGTCGGTGATGGGTGGGGACGCTTATACAGATGACATACAGTTCTTCGACAGCGACCAGAAGCTTGTAGAAAAGGTCGCCTCCCTTCCAGGGGCAATCGGATTCGTCTCAGGGGACGTCTTGAAGGAGCTTGATAGGAAAGAGGTGAAGGTCATCCCTGTACGGTCAATTTCAATAGTGGTGAATCCTGAGGTCCTCGAGCTCAGGGATAACAGGAAACTGCGCTTTCTCAACGAGGGGCAACTCAAAGCAATATTCAGCGGACGGGTGAAAAATTGGAGGGCAGTGGGCGGGATCAACCTTCCCATCCTGCCGGTGCATTTCTCCCATGGGAGTGCTCTCAACGAGAATTTCAGAACACTCATGCTTGGAGAGAATGAGGATTTTGCAGCAGGGTCGATTGTGGTAGATTCCTTGAGCGAGCTCTTCGATATCCTGAACAGCACACCAGGAGCAGTCGGATTTTGCCGATTTACAGATGCTTTGGATTTCGAACAACAGATAGTGAAGATCGAGAAGAGAACGGTGAAGCAGAATATAAACCTGCGGTTTCTCCTGGAGCAGCCCAAAAGAGCCGGAGTTGTGGGGGGAGTGTCCACAGTCATATTGAACACAGTTTTCATGATCGTTCTGACACTCCTCTTCTCAACACCTATAGGAATAATGGCTGCAGTGTACCTTACGGAGTATGCAAAGCAGGGGACCCTGATAAAGATACTCCGTTTTGGCACTGAAACTCTCGCAGGCATCCCATCGATCATCTTCGGTTTGTTCGGATTTCTGTTCTTTGTCACGCTCCTCAAGATGGGCATCGGGCTTATATCAGGGACTCTGACGATAACCATGATGATTCTGCCGACTATCGTGAGGACTTCCGAAGAGGCGATCAAGGCAGTTCCCCTCTCATACAGGGAGGGGAGTCTTGCACTCGGGGCAACCCAGTGGCAGACGATCGTCAGGTCTGTGCTTCCGCCGGCCACCCCGGGCATCCTTACAGGAGTGATTCTTGCGATCGGGAGAGCAATTGGGGAAACCGCAGCATTGCTCTTTACCATGGGGACGGACTACCGGCTGGCACGAGACCTCACCTCATCTGCCCGGACGCTCTCCGTGCACCTCTACATCCTGGTCAAAGAGGGGATATCCTTCGAGCGTGCTTTTGCGACCGGGACGATTCTGATCGCGGTCATATTGATTGTCAACTATACTACCAATAAACTCGTTGGCCGGATGACGCGAATGGCAACGGCAAAAGGTTGAAATCGGCTATGGAAATTACTATTTTAAACAAGATGGGGGCAGCCCATGAACGGGAGCTCTGAAAATAAATGGAAAATCAGCACAGTCAACCTCGATTTCTATTACGGGGATATTCACGCTCTGAAAAACGTGAGCATCGATATCGCTGCCAATAGAGTGACTGCCTTCATCGGGCCCTCGGGATGCGGAAAATCGACTTTTTTGAAAACCATTGACCGCATGAACGACCTCATCGACTACGCGCGAGTAGAGGGAAAGGTCTACTATGAGGGGATAGACATCTACAGAGAGTTCGATGTCACAGAGCTCAGAAAGAAGATTGGAATGGTGTTTCAGAAACCCAACCCCTTTCCCATGAGCGTGTATGACAACGTCGCCTACGGTCCCCGGGTGCACGGTATTCGGAGAAAATCTACGCTCAACGAAATAGTAGAGAGAAGCCTGAAGCGGGCGGTGCTCTGGGAAGAGGTGAAGGACCGCCTTCATCAGCCAGCCCTGGGGCTTTCCGGCGGCCAACAGCAGAGGCTCTGTATCGCACGTGTGCTCGCAGTCGAGCCGGACGTGATACTGATGGACGAGCCCACCTCTGCCCTGGATCCCATTTCCACCGCGAAGATCGAGGATCTCATTTACGAGCTGAAAAATAACTACACCATCATCATCGTGACGCACAACATGCAGCAGGCGGGCCGGATTTCCCACACAACGGCGTTTTTTCTCGTGGGTGAAATCATCGAGGTCGGTCCGACAGATCAGATTTTTCTCCATCCAAAGGACAAACGAACCGAAGATTACATATCAGGTCGATTCGGTTGAGGAGGTGCGCTACAATGGCTGTTCGTCTTCACTTTAATGAAGAGCTCGATAAGCTTCAGAGACAGATAATTGAAATGGGCGCGGTCGTTTTGAAGGCACTCGAGGGATCCATTCAGGCCTATATCAGCAAGGATGTAAACCTCGCCCGTAAGATCATCGAACAGGACCCGCGTATCAACCAGTCGGAGCTACGGATCGACGACAGGTGCGCAGTGCTCATCGCAGAAGAGCAGCCAGTCGCACGGGACCTGCGGTTTATACTGAACTCCATGCGGACCAGCCACACACTGGAAAGAATTGCAGACAACGCGGTGCATGTTTCAAAGAGCACCCTCATACTTGCCGAGGAAAACTTTCCGAAGCCTCTTGTGAACATCCAGCGTATTGCAGCGATTGCAACAGGCATGCTCAAAGACTCAATGGATGTATTCGTGACTCTCGACACCAAAACTGCAGAGGAGATAAGCAAGAGAGACAAGGAGGTCGACCGTATCTATGCAGAGCTTTTTGGACACCTCCTTGAAATCATGCAGAAGGACCCCCAGAAGATCCACCAGGCTTTGACGCTGCTGTTCATCTGCAGACGGCTGGAGAGAATCGCCGACCACTCAACCCACATCTGTGAGGGAGCCGTCTATGTGCAGACTGGAGATTATGTGGACCTGAATCTCTGATTTTCGGAGCTCCCGGTTCTCTTCGACTTTCTGAGTCCCCGAAGCACTCTTCATTTCACATAAAATGGAGCCTTCTTATTACGCCTTTTCTCCCTGTCAAAGGTATTCATTTTTTCGCTAAAGTTTTCAAGTTATTTCTCCGATGATGTGAAAGAGGAAATCTCTTAGAGATCAGAAAAGGGAGGTGGTGAGCCACTTTTACTCCTCTCCCTTCTCTTCTCACAGAGAGAGGGACAGGAACTCTAAAAACACGGACGTTTTTAGAATACGCCACGCAAGGAGGTGATGCCCACTCATTCCACTTTTATTTATCGTACTCAAATCAAATTTATTGAGAGATAAATCACCTGAGAACGATAAATTTCTTTCTTTTCCGTCACGGATGACGGGTCCCGTCAGAGATGACGGGCCGGCAGTGATGCTGTCCGGCACCGGATGCCAGACCCGCACGGAATGCCGGAGCAACATTTCAAGGAGGAAAAGATGATTATCAACCACAATTTGAGCGCCATCTTTGCAAACCGGGTTCTCAAATTCCAGAACTGGGAAGTTCAGAAGGACATCGAGAAACTCTCCTCAGGAATGAGGATCAACCGCGCCGGTGACGATGCATCTGGACTTGCTGTTTCTGAAAAAATGCGATCCCAGATCAGAGGCATGCGGCGAGCCGAAAGGAATGCCGAGGATGGCATCTCCTTCATCCAGACCACTGAAGGGTACCTCCAGGAGATTCAGGACATTTTGCAGAGAGTCAGGGAGCTTGCGGTACAGGCTTCCAATGGCATTTACACGGATGAGGACAGAATGCAGATTCAGGTGGAGGTTTCCCAGCTCGTCGATGAGATCGACAGAGTCGCTTCACATGCCCAGTTCAACGGTATGAACATGCTTACCGGGCGTTTTGCAAGACCCCTGGGGGAAAACACACCGACAGCGTCCATGTGGTTTCATATCGGTGCGAACATGGACCAGCGGGAGCAGGTGTTTATCGGGACTATGACAGCCCGCGGGCTCAGGATGCGGCAGATTTCAACCGGTTCCACGGTTTCCATCTCAACACCGGAGAAAGCAAACAGGACCATCGGATCGGTTGACCAGGCTCTCATGGAAGTGTCGAAGCAGCGGGCAGACCTCGGGGCCTACCAGACGAGGCTCGAATATGCTGCAAAGGGACTCTTGTCAGGCTACGAAAACCTGCAGGCATCTGAATCAAGAATAAGAGATGCTGACATTGCAGAACAGATGGTGGACTTCACGAAGAATCAGATACTCGTACAATCAGGAACTGCGATGCTCGCCCAGGCGAATCTTATGCCGCAGAGCGTGTTGCAGTTATTCCGTTAAAGGAATACTTGATCTTTGACAGAACTACATCTACCCCCCTGTGGAGATGATTATCATTCCTATCCTTGGTTGTGTGTTTGTGCCAGCAACCTATTTTAGGTCCCAGGGGTCCTGCGAATCTGGGGCATGTTGGGTCGCCGATGCCCATTTCCTCCAGGGCTGATGAGCCGGGCCATCGTGTCTTACAGGTCCCGAGGGTCTCGCTGCACCCGAATGGGGCCTAATTTTGGTTGCTGGTCTCAAAGAGATAGACCGTCATCTGCCGCTCGAGAGGATTTGACGGTGAAGGAGAGGGAGCCCAAGCGCGTGTCGGTCCCATTTCCGCCGATTTGAGGAAGCTTCTTCAAGGAGAGAACCTTGGAAAAAAACCTCATGCAAGGGAGGCATGGGAACAATCAAGGAGGGTAGATGCATGATCATCAACCACAATATGAGCGCCATTTTCGCCAACAGGATCTTGAAGTTCAAGACCTGGAGCCTGGACAAGGACATTGAGAAGCTCTCGTCCGGGGAGCGTATCGTGCGTGCAGGGGACGATGCATCGGGCCTTGCCGTTTCCGAGAAACTCAGGTCGCAGATAAGGGGATTGAAGCAAGCAGCACGGAACATTGAAAACGGGATCTCCTTCATCCAGACCACAGAAGGGTATCTGCAGGAAAGTCAGGACATCATGCACAGGATCAGGGAACTCGCAGTGCAGGCTGCCAACGGTATCTACACTGCAGAGGACCGAATGCAGATACAGGTCGAAGTTTCTCAGCTCGTGGACGAAGTAAATCGGGTTGCTTCACATGCCCAGTTCAACGGCTACAACATGCTCACCGGTGCGTTTGCAAATCCTGCAATGGGAGGAGCACCTACTGCCTCTATGTGGTTCCACATCGGTGCCAACATGGATCAGCGGGAGAAAGCCTACATCGGTACGATGACTGCAGAAGCTCTGGGATTGAAGGTCGAGGGCAGATCAATCAGCATTTCGACACCAGGGGGGGCGAATATGGCGATTGGAGTTGTGGATCAGGCGCTGACCAGGATTTCACGACAGCGGGCGGATCTGGGAGCATATCAAAACCGCTTCGAGCAGGCGGTGAAGGGAGTGCTGGTTGGAGCAGAGAATATGCAGGCAGCCGAGTCTCTGATCCGGGACACGGATATGGCCGAGCAGATGGTCGAATTCGTGAAGGATTCGATTCTGGTGCAGGCAGGTACTGCTATGCTCGCTCAGGCAAACCTGAAGCCGCAGTCCGTTCTGCAGCTCCTCTCGTGGTAGCAGGAGGGTAGTGAAAGGGTACCTAATCCAGTCGCCATCCGTCAGATCATACTACATCCTTAGAGTACAGTGTGGTACAGCACGGGAAAGGAGATCCTTGTGATCGGTTTCCCGTCTCTTCGAGTACTGTGCTGTACAGCCGGGAATATACTTCTTGAGTCGGAAATGGAACTTCCGGCATGTATCTCTATGGAGGGAGGAGATAGAGTATGATCATTAACCACAATATATCCGCTTTGTTTTCAACCCGGGTTCTGGCGAGGACTGAGAGAGAGATTTCGAAGTCCATCGAGAAGCTTGCGTCCGGTATGCGGATAAACAGAGCAGGTGATGACGCTTCAGGATTGGCGGTATCGGAAACGCTGAGATCCCAGATAAGAGGATTGAGCCAGGCGCAGAGAAACGCCCTTGACAGTATTTCTTTCATTCAGACCGCAGAAGGGGCACTGCAGGAAGATCACTCGATTCTTCACCGGTTGAGGGAGCTTTCCGTGCAGTCTGCCAATGCCATTTACTCTGAGCAGGATCGAAGTCTCATACAGGTCGAGGTCTCCCAGCTGGTTCAGGAGATCAACCGTATTGCTGAGACCACCGAGTTCAACAGGTTCAAGATCCTGGACGGTTCGAACCCGAATTTCACATTCCAGGTCGGACCCAATCCGGATCAAAAAATCATGGTTGCCATGAAAACTATGACAGCCGGAGCCATAGGGGTCTCCGGGATATCCATGTCCACAGTGTCCTCGGCAAACGCTGCGCTCCGCAGGGTTGACACTGCAGTGGACGTCGTCTCCCGGCAGAGGGCCACCTTTGGAGCAATACAGAACAGGCTTGAACATGTGGTTTCTGGTCTTGCAGTGGCGGCAGAAAACCTTCAGGCGGCTGAATCGCGGATAAGGGATACTGACATGGCGGCTGAAGTCGTAAACTTCATGCGACTGAAGATTCTCCAGGATGCAGGCGTTGCGATGCTCACGCAGGCCAATTTGAAGCCCCAGTCTGTAATGAGGTTGCTGGATTAGGGAACGTATACCGATCACATAACTGCGGCCCTAGGGGGCCGCAGGAATTATTATCAGTTTTTTATCCCGTTTCAAGGAGGGAATGCTCATGGACATTGATGCAGTAGGGGCAAGATTTGATCCCGCTGTGTATCCGTTGCGAAATGATAAAAGAAAGGATACAACCGCTGCGCGAGCACTTCCAGGTACCACGTCGAGTCAGACGGAGGTGGGGCCTCAGTTTCTGCATGAGGCGCCATTCCTCAACGATGCAATCGATAAACTGAAAAAAGCGGGTGATATCTTCAACCGCAGACTCGAGTTCAAAGTCGATGAGGATACACACAGGATTATGGTAAAGGTAATCGACACAGAGACCGATAAGGTGATAAAGGAAATACCTCCGGAGCAGATCATAGAACTCGCTGCGAAAATTCAGGAGATGGTGGGGCTCCTTGTCGATGAGGAGAGATAACGCCTCTGGAGGTGGCTCCGAGGATACCTCATGTCTGATATCAATCTTCCCGGCGTTTCTTCGAGTAACATTGATGTCAAAGGAATTATTGACAAACTTGTGAAGGTTGAGAGTAAAAAGCTCGACCGTTTGGAAGAAACCAAGGGTCTCCTCAATAAGGAAAAGAGCAGCTGGGTTACTCTCAGTAACAAGATAAACAGCCTCCAGGAGTCGGCTGAGGATCTCTACGGCTTTCGTTCACCCTTCGATGACAAAATCGCATTTTCGAGCAATGAAGACGTACTCGTTGCAACTGCCTCCCGTGTTGCAGAGCCAACCAGTTCAAAAGTTATGATTGAGCAAATCGCAAAAAATGAGCGAATGATCTCCGATCCCTTGCAGAGTAAACAGATATTCGAAAGAATTCTCTTAAGACTTCGGGTTGGGGAACCTTCAGGAGCACCGCCTGAGGGTGAAGCACTCGTTGAGATAAACTTCAATGGGGGAAGCATCGAAAAACTTGCAGAAGCGATCAACAGACAAGCCGGGGATCAGCTGCTCGCAAAGGTAGCGAAGGACACTGACGAGACTTCCGTTCTTATTCTGGAAACAAGAAAAACAGGAGAAAAAAACCGTCTCGTACCTGCCGATCCGACCACCTCGGAATTTTTGCAGGAGATCGGTCTGTTCGAAGAGAAAGCGGAATTCAGTGTGAACACTGAACTGCGACCCGAAAAACTGAAACCGGTTGAGGAGAAGGCGCAGTATGAGCTGCAGGAAGATATACTCCAGCTCGAACCGGAAAACAGTGTGGAGCTTCTTCTTGACAGGCAGATCACTTCGCAGCCGAACCTTCTTCTCAAAGTCAAGGTAAGAGCGGTTGATCTTGAAGAACTGGAACTCGAGAAAGTGCCTGAAAAGTGGCCTGATCTGAGGAGTATCGGAAGAGTTACTGTGAAAGACATTGAGATCGAGGGAGGCGATCCGGTGAGCAGGATCGAGCGACCGGTAAAGAAGGTGGAAAAGAAGGTCGTTGTTGACAACAGGGTGCTGGGCATGGGAACAGAGGAAGGCATCGCCGGGACAGGGGAGATGAAAGATCTGAGCGATCAGTTCAAAGAATATAGTTTTCGGCTTACTGATATTGTCCCTCAGGGTGAGACGGTTGACAGAATAGTATTTGTGAACAAGAACACCGGAAAGAGGATTGAGTATCAAGATGTTGTAATTGAAGACATGGCTGCCAGGGCAGGACTTGCGCCGAAGCATCTGATTCAAGCTTCTCAGGACGCCATAGCATACATAGATGGAGTGAAAATCCAGAGAGACTCAAATGAAATCGATGATGCATTAAAAGGGGTAACCCTGAAACTGCTGCGTGCAAGCCCGGAAGGAATCGATCTGACCGTGGACAGGGATTATGAAAAGATTACGAAGAAGATTGTCGCCTTAATTGAGAAATACAATGAACTGATAAAATACGTTAATGAAGAAACAAAAGTCATATCAAGCGGAAAACTTGATGAAAGAAGTGAAGCCGGCTCGCTCACGGGTGACATAACGGTTATGGGTCTGAAGAATAAGCTTCAGAAGATCATGATGAACCCGTACCCGACCGAGAGAGGGCGAGAGCTCTCACTCCTCGCACAGATAGGAATCTCAATGGGTTCAGCAGGATCAAGATGGGAGGATATAAAGGGTGGATATCTCCAGGTTGATGAAGACAGGTTCGTAAAAGCCTTCGAAAGATTCCCGGAATCTATCAAGCAGCTCTTTGGTTCTGACACCAACAATGACGTCGTGGTGGATACCGGAGTTGCTTACGAGCTTTCGAGGACGCTAAAGGCCTACACGAATCCACGTGGAGGCATCATTCCTTACCGAATCACCACAACAGAGACGAATATTCGGGAACAGGAAGAGAACATCGAAGACTGGAAGGAGCATCTTGAAGAATACAGAAAGAAGCTGGAAAGTGATTTTATACAGATGCAGCAGGCAGTGAACGAGCTCGAACAGACTCAGAAACGAATAGACAATTTTTCAAAAGGGTTTCAGAAATAATACCGGAGGACATTGGGAATGGAGGTTCTTCTCATAAATAATGAAAAGATCAACTATACACTCGAAAATGAGGAAAATGTGGGCGATGTGGTGCGGAATGTGGAAAGCAGCATCGTGACTGCGGGAAATGTGATTGAATCGATTGCGTTGGATGACAGGGAAATCCCGCTCGACTACACCTCCAATGAGTTTCAACGCCGTCTGGCAGATATCAGGGTGATGAGAATCATCACATCAAGCCAGACGGAGCTCGCCTTTCACACTCTCGTTACGGTCAGTGAGTACATCAATACAATTTTGGACGAGCATCTGAAGGCCGACTTCTTGCGTTCTCACGAAATTATTATTGAAGGATTAAAATTGATTTACGAGGGTACTCTCAACTCGCTCAGTATGCTCAAAATAAAAAGCATCGTGGTACTCGATCCCGAGGGAAACGCCCTTTCCGATGTGCTTGCGCAGATCTGTGAATTCATCGGGGAATATGAGAAAAGGTATCTGGATGACGAGGGTGTCAAGAACCTCAGCTGTGTGCTTCGAAATTTTCTCAACCTCATACCAAAAATATTCAAATGGGCTGTGGTGAAAAACCAATCGTCCTTTGTATCCATAGAAAAATCCAGGATGGACTCCTATCTCGGAACAATCTACTCTGATCTTCATATGCTCTGTAAAAGCTCAATAGAGAAATTTGAAGAGACAGGTCGTTTATTACAGATAGGAGAAGATTTGAAAGCCCTGAATATGTTGTATTTCCTCATCGAGCTTCTGGATGAGATAATTTATATCACTGCCATTACAACCAGGGATAAATTCAACCTTTTCCATGAGGAACTTTTTGGAAGTCTTGCCGAAAGACTGAAAGAAATAGAGAATGCATTTAAAAATGGCGATATGATTACCGTAGGGGATGAGCTCGAGTATGAGGTAAAACCTCTTGTTGAAGATCTCACCGAACAGCTCGAAAAAATAAAAGATTTAGATAAAAATGAGTAATTTTTTTATTGACAGCACAGGAATATTGATTTACCTTTTTAATTGTAACGACATACCGTCAATCTGCTTTTTATATACCTCTTTGAGTGGCCACAAGGGATTATGATCTTCTGAACGTGAGTAATTGTAAGGCACTTTACAATTCCTGTGAGCAACTTTTTCGTGCCCATGAAGAGGTCCACTTTCCTTTCATGGAAAAGTGAGGGGAAAAACAGGAAAAGGAAGTTGATAAGCGTTGTATTTCACCCTGCATACTTTTTCATCAGCAAGAGTTGTATGAGGGGCGAATGCCTGATGAATGTCTGAACAGTTCCTGTCGTGTGAAATCGTTTTACGCGAAACCCAAGGAGCAAATCCTGTTACTTTTTACATACATTGATCCTTTACTGAAATGGAGTAGCTATGCATCCAGAAGAACAAGTAAATGAGAGCAACGATGATCTGTACTTTCACAACGACTATCAGGAAAGCGGAATGGAGGAGGAAACTGAAGAAAGCTCCTTTGCAGAACAGGAGTTCGAATCAGATCCGGTGGTGCCTTCTCAGTTCCAGCCCGACGTGGAGGTGGAAGTTGAACGGGAATCGGAGAATGGAAAGGTTGCGATCATAAAGAAGTCGAAGAAAAAGGTAGAAGAGAAAAAGAAAATTAACTTCATAAAGCTGAACATCAACGAGCTGACAAACATGACCATATCGGAGTTGTCCGCTCTGGCCAGAGAATTCAACATAGAGGGCACCAGCAGGATGAAAAAGCAGGACCTCATTTTTGGAATTCTCCAGGCACAGACCGAAAAACATGGACTTATTTTTGCTTCAGGTGTGCTCGAGATACTTCAGGATGGGTATGGATTTCTTCGCTCTCCAAGCTATAATTATCTTCCCGGTCCGGACGACATCTATGTTTCCCCTTCGCAGATCCGGCTTTTCGGTTTGAAGACTGGAGACACCGTCTCTGGTCAGGTAAGACCTCCAAAGGAAAACGAGCGATTTTTTGCGCTTTTACGGGTCGAGGCGGTGAATTTTGAAGATCCGGAAGTGGCGCAGAGAAGGATTTTGTTTGATAATCTTACGCCTTTGTATCCTGATGAACGCATCAATCTTGAGACCAGTTCTGATAACATTTCCATGAGAGTCGTGAACCTCTTTACACCGATAGGAAAGGGGCAGAGAGGGCTGATCGTTGCCCCGCCGAGGACTGGCAAGACAATATTGATACAGCAGATAGCGAATTCAATCACTACGAATCATCCCGAGATCGTGCTCATCGTTCTGCTTATCGATGAACGGCCAGAAGAGGTCACAGACATGCAGAGGAATGTGAATGGCGAGGTGATCAGTTCTACCTTCGATGAGCCTGCGGCACGACACGTTCAGGTAGCCGAGATGGTCATTGAGAAGGCAAAGCGGCTCGTAGAGCACAGACGGGATGTTGTAATACTCCTCGACAGCATTACGCGGCTCGCGAGAGCCTACAACCAGGTGGTTCCGACTTCCGGGAAGATTCTCTCCGGCGGAGTCGACTCAAATGCTCTGCACAAGCCAAAGCGTTTCTTCGGAGCTGCACGGAATATCGAGGAAGGAGGTAGCCTTACGATTCTTGCAACCGCCCTCATCGATACGGGGAGCAGAATGGATGAGGTTATTTTCGAGGAGTTCAAAGGCACGGGAAACATGGAGATCCATCTTGACAGGCGGCTGGTTGAGAGAAGAATTTTTCCTGCAATCGACGTATGGAAGTCAGGAACACGGAAAGAGGAACTGCTGCTTTCGGAGGAAGAACAGCAGAAGCTCTGGGTTCTCAGAAAGGTTCTCCATCCGATGGATGAGCTCGAGGTGATGGAGCTCCTCCTCGAGAAAATGAAAGCAACAAAGAGCAATGCTGCTTTTCTGCGATCGATGAACAATTCTGCATGATTTTATTTGGGAAAAAATATAAATTGTACTATATTTACTGTGGCAAAGGAGTGGATTATACAGATGAAAAAAGAAATTCATCCAGATTATAAACCGGTGGTTATTACATGCGCATGCGGAAATAAAATCGAGACAAAATCAACAGTCCCCCTCACACATGTTGAGATCTGTTCCGCCTGCCATCCATTCTTCACGGGCAAGCAAAAGCTCGTGGATACCGCCGGAAGAATTGAACGGTTCAGGAAGAAGTACAATATCAAGTCCTGAGCACTGATCCTCCCTTCAGTAATCTCCGGAACGTGATTCATGTTTCTGGATGGGAAGCCAATACTGCTTGGTGTTCTGTCCAGGTGAGGAATAGATACGAGGATGAAATTCATCTGAAACAGGTGAGACGAAAATGGAAAAGACTCACATCGGTGGTCAGGCAGTCATTGAAGGAGTGATGATAAGAAACAGATACGTCTACTCCATCGCGCTGCGAAAACAGGATGGAACAATTGATGTTGTGAAGAAAACACTGAACAGCCCGGCGCAAAGGATCAAATTACTACGATCTCCTTTCGTGAGAGGGATTACTGCTCTGGTGGAAAATCTCGTTCTTGGATTGAAATCTTTACTCTACTCCGCAGAAGCTGCCCTTCCTGAAGAAGAAGGAAAGAAGAAGTCAAAGGGGAGCTCCGGTTTGTTCATGGTATTCGGGCTCGTTCCGGCTCTTCTGTTGGGTATCGGGCTTTTTATGATCCTTCCCAATCTATCCACGCATTACCTCGGCTTGGTTGAAAAGGACACTCCTTTTCTCTTTAACGTGGTAGCAGGAGGGATACGCATGGCAGTGTTTCTCCTCTATCTTTTTATCATATCTTTTCTGAAAGATATTCGACGGACCTTTCAGTACCATGGTGCAGAACATAAGACGATTTTCTGTTACGAATCAGACAGACCGCTCACGATTGACCATGTGATCAGCTTCAAGACAATGCATCCCCGATGCGGCACGTCCTTTCTTTTCTTTGTGTTTTTCATCACGATACTGGTGTTTCCCCTTATAACCGTCTCTCTCCGGGTGCTGTACAGTGATTTTATCAATTTGCCACTTGCATTCAGAAAGATGATTACCCTTACACTCCATATTTTCGTTGCACTCCCCTTCATCGCTTCTCTTTCCTACGAGCTGCTGAAGCTCTCAGACAGGTTCAAAAATAATCTTCTTGTGAAGATTCTGATTGCACCTGGTCTTCTTTTACAGAGAATTACCACAAAGGAACCTGATGAAAGACAACTAGAGGTTGCAATCGAGGCCGTGAAAGCGGTTTTGTAGACATGTATGATTTTATATACAATCATTTCTGCGTCAATGGCAATCGCCTTCAATTGAATTAAAATTCCTGCAGAACTGTCGTTTACATCTGTAAATACTCTCCTGTTTACCCTGCGTCAGGCTCTTATGCGAGTAGAGAAACAGTAATTTGTTACCTCTATCACAAATCTCGCTTGTCGATCAGGAATGCAGTTGACCTTTCTTCACCGCGTCGTTGGTAAAAATTGCAGGAATGTTATTCAAATGTATAAATTAGTTATAATTAAGTATACGATTAATTTTTCAATAATTTTACGATATTTTTATGAACATATAAATCCTTCTATACATAGATTTATATAGATGTATGATAAATTATAATTGGCATCCATATTGCAATTATCTCACCAGAGAGGATGCCATGGTAAAGACGAAGACAGAAGAAAGAGCGACCACCAACAACCTGAGCGCATATTTGATGCAGCTCGGTGGAGATAGATTACTCACCGCTGAGGAAGAGAAGGGGCTCTCCCGGCGTATTCTAAAGGGTGACCAGAAGGCCAGGGAGACACTCATAAAAGCAAATCTCAGGTTGGTGGTGAAAATCGCAAAGGGGTATCTTTCCAACGAGATGGATCTTTTGGATCTCATCCAGGAGGGGAATCTCGGGCTCATCAAGGCCGCTGATAAGTTCGATTTCAAAAAGGATGTTCGTTTCAGCACCTACGCATCTTTCTGGATCAAACAGAGTATTGCACGTGCGCTCTCCAATAAGAGCCGGATGATCAGACTTCCCCATAGAAAAGAAGAAAAGTTGAGAAAAATCACAAGGGCACAAAACAAGCTCTCAAAGGATTTCGGAAGAGAGCCTGACGCGATAGAGATTGCCGAAGAAACACGATTGCATGAGGAAGAAATCGAAGGTATTCTACGGTTGCCGGACAAGGTGCTTTCAATCGAGTCAACCCACGATGATAATAGCTACTCCTTGATGAACATCGTTGAAGATCCAAAGTACAACCCTGACTATATGGTAATGAGAAATTACCTGAAGGAAAGGACGCTGGAGATGCTCAGAATACTCACACAGAAGGAAAAAAAGGTCCTCCTCATGCGATACTCGTTCTTCTCTGGTGAGAAAAATACACTGAAAGACATCGGGATGAAGCTCGCTATTTCCCCGGAGACTGTGCGTCAGATCGAAATGAGAGCATTGAAAAAGATCCGTGAGCACTTCAGTCATTTAAAGGATTTCATATTAGATTGAAATTGGCTCAATACCCCCGCGACATGGCTCGTGTCTGGTCTTTTTTATAGAGGTCAGAGTAATAATATCCCCTGTTTTTCAGCATCTCTTTGAGTTCTTGCGGGAAAGGCATATTTCGCCAGAAGATGGCCCTCACGTCTTTATGCAATTTCTGCATACCCTGTGATTCGAACTTTATCCAGAGTATGTAATCCTGTATGAAGGATTCTTTCAGGTCACCTTTCAGCTTGTTCTCCTGAAAGTAGTCGTAGTAATTTCCCGTAATTCCTTCTTCCATCCAGTAGTGAAGCGCTTTTTCTTTCGCAATCTGCCAACGCATATCTCCCAGTGCATAGAGCACAGCATTTTTCAGGTCTTTCGGATACAGGGGAACTGCTATTCTCCCCTTCCCAGTAGCCTTATTCATCTTATCGAAGGGTTCCCAGCATATACCGTAGTTGCCATAACTCGGCACAATGATGAAGTAGGGTACGATACGATGCTCTTCCTGTTTGTATTTCCGTACAAAGACTCCCGGGTCTACACTCTCCACTTCGGAAATGACAGCCGAAAGAGTTTCTTTGGTGCAGATGTCCCTGTCTGAATTTGGAAGGTAGGACCTGATCATAAAGGGGAAATGATTCCCTTGCCTCCCGACGGTCATCTTATTCATCTGACGGATGGTGGCAAACTCTTCCATTACTGTTTTTGTGTCTATAATCTCTGACAGGTCAGCACCTGATTTCTCGATTGAGCTGATGTCATCCTCCAGAGACTGAAGGGTTCTGAACGTACCTTCAATGTCCTTGTTTGATCTGCCGAGGGATCGTAAGAGGTCCTGTATTTCACTGATTATCTTTTTTTGATCATCGTTGTATGGGGCGATGATATTCTTATACTGGGGGAGTTTTTCATGCCTGCAAAGAATCGAAACACTGCTCGTCAGAGTCTTCTCCAGCATGAGATGCTGTTCTATCTTCTGACGCAAATTGGAGAGCTCCGCATCCCTTGATCCGATCTTTCTCTCCAGGCGTGCCTTCATGGCCGATGGAGTACTTTTTCCAACCTTCTTCGTTTCGTCTACCGCGCTCTGCCGTATGGTTCCGTTCCCGATCAAAAGGAGCCATTCATCCACGTAACAGAAATCGTCTGAAGTGTTCTCAGATTCATTTATTTTTTGGAGGATCTCCCGCTGCGTCTGATCGATAAAATGGCTGTTTAAAAGCCCATACCGGTAGAGTGCAAGCTTTTCATCGGTGAGATTTTCGAAATAAGTATCGATAAGTGCGGAGAGCATATTCCAATATGCAGGAATTAGCTTTTCTCTGTACATCGATTTTTCGTCTTTCTCGACTGCTTTTGAGAAATTGGTAATTAATTCGTGGACTCTTTGTCCATGTTCCCCTGCTTCTCCTATAATCCTCTGATACATATGTTTGTCTGCATATACTTTTCTGATATTTATGGGACGAAGATCTGTTTTCCTGATAAGCTTCCCTTCTGTCTCCTGCTGTTCAAGATTTAAAGAAAACTTTTTTCCCTCTTCCCGGTTTACGCCGAGCAGTTCAGCAATTTCCGGATCGAGTTCTTCGTTTTCACTCACCTTTTGACCTCCATGAGAAGGGGGGCTTTATTAAGAGTTTAACATAGAACGTTTGAAAAATAAATAGAAAATAGGACGTACAGGCTCCGAAGTTAGAATTTAGCACATTATTCGGTGAAAACGGGTGATGGAGGGATAAATTTTCAGGAGATTGAGAAAGATATGGTGAAAAAAAATGAATTGGAGGTGAGGGGATTCGAACCCCTGACCCCTTGAATGCCATTCAAGTGCTCTCCCAGCTGAGCTACACCCCCGACCGATTAAAAGTAAAATGAAAATACCCCCCTGTCAAGAACTATTGCATGCGGTTCAAAAATGTGAGGAATTTATTGTTTCCGAACACGAAGTATGATATATTTAGTCATTCTTTGGAGTTGTTATGGAGTTTACAGATCCTTCTGAAAAAGAGGAAACTTTTACTGGCAAAATCTACTGTGCTAACTGTTCACACTGTGTGTTATTCAAGCAGCAGGTTGGTCAGACAACCTCCTATGTGCTCAGGGTACGGTGCAACATGGGCATGTGGAAGAAGCAGTCAGGAGAAGAAAAAATATACAAGTATTTTACGATTGTGAGAAGAACAATGGACTCCTGTTGTTATTATGATGCCATGGGTGATGAAAAGAATTTTATAAAAGAGCTGCGAAGAAATCTTCCAATAAGAGATGAAATTTATTCCTATTGATTGAAATGCACTGTCGGAGATGAAGGATCGATGATGCGATTAGGGAACCTTCTTGTTACTCTCACTCTTGTGATAAGCTGTATTGTCCTTTTTTCCTGTGCAACGAAAAAAGTTGCGCTCTACAAGGAAGATGGGAGTCCGCTCTCAATCACCGATTACGAAAAAATTGCTCAGACCTTGCGGGATGGTAGAAAATATGGGAGGGCAATAGAAGCGTACGAAGCGATCATTACGAATTATTCTGATAATCAAAAGGCAGTGGTGTGGGCCTACTATGAGATTGCTTTCTGTTATTTTGTGTTAAAAGATTATACAGGAGCCGAAAAATATTTTCGAGTTGTAATAAACGAGTATCAGGATCCTGCCGCAACAAAATTAGCTCAGGACATGTTAGCGAAGATCCTTGAGGCCAAAAAAAAGTAACAGTTTCTTGAAGTTTCTTTTCTTTTTAATTTCCATTGCGGTTCTTCCCTTTTGTCTTGCTCTCATCATCGGTCTGCCAGTCCTGTTCTCGAAATATCGCTCTGTCAGTGTGGAAATGCTGGTTGCTGGAGCAGGCTTTGTGGTATTGGGAGGCGTGTTTTTTCTCTTCGGTCCACCAGTGAAAAGCTATCTTCTGGAGCATGAGCTCTCACATGTACTGTTTGCGTGGCTCAGTGGTGTCAGGGTAAAGCATTTTTCGATGAGTAGAAGTGGTGGATATGTAAGAACAGAGAGAGTGAATATCCTCATCGCACTTGCTCCATATACGCTCCCCCTGTACACAGTCCTGCTCATAGCCGTGTACAAGTTCCTCACACTTTTTTTTTCGCTCTCTTATTTCCGATTCGTCTTCTACTTTCTTTTCGGTCTCACACTTGCATTTCACCTTCTTGCAACTGTCCATTATGTCCAGATTTATCAACCTGATCTTGCAAGATACGGCTACTTTGCATCTCTCGTATTCATTTTTCTCTGTTCCCTCTTTGCGCTCGTGCTCGTTCTCGCCATCATGTTCGAGAAGGTGCAGATCATTCACTATTTTTCCTCTTCCCTTGTCCGGGGGGTTCAATTCTACAGGGGTCTGTTCCAAGTTCTTGAAAAATTACTGACTGCATGTTGTCCAGTGCTCGCGGCATTCTTTTCACACTTTTTCACTTGACAAGGGAGGAGTCGAGCCTTATAATCTATCCCGAATTATTGTGAATTTTTAAACAAAATAGACTATACATGCAAGGGTGAGACAAGAGTTTTCAATCCCTCCTGTAATGAATCATGATAAAAATCATGATAATGAAGAGGTAAAAAAGGCTCGCTCGTGCGAATGCAAGTGTGCAAATAATTTCCAGGACGTGTGTCCTACCGATGCTCCGAGTATCGAATCAGTTTTCAGCAAAACGATGTGTGTATTCTGGGTATTTTAAATATCATACTGGAATGAAGTGCCAGTTTAAATCCTGAGGAAATAACATCCTCGTTCATCACGCACTGAGGAGTAAGGAGGATAACAGTGTCTTCAAAAGTTGTTGAATATCCGGCAATATGGATTGCAGGAGCTGCTTGTTCTGGCTGTTCTGTGTCGCTTTTGAATGCGATCAATCCAAGTATCCAGAATGTACTGGTGGATCCGGTGCTTCCTGGAAAACACGTTTCCCTCAAGTTCCATGCCGTATTGATGGCTGGACAGGGAGAGCCGGTGGTGAAGGTTATGAAGGATACCTCCCGGCAGATACCCAAGAAATATCTGCTCATTGTTGACGGTTCCGTTCCCACCGGTGAGGATGGATTGTATTGCAGGATCGGTGAGTATGAAGGAAAAGAGATTACGATGAAGGAAATGACTGCCGAGCTCGCAAAGAATGCACAGGCAGTACTCGCTGTGGGGAGTTGTGCTGCATTCGGAGGAATCCCTTCAGGTGCACCGAATCCGACTGCGGCAAAGTCTGTTGCAGATTTCTTCATGGATGAGGGAATTACCACGCCGCTGATCAATATCCCTGGGTGCCCACCGCATCCGGACTGGATGCTGGGAACGGTCGCACATGTGCTCATCCAGGGTCTTCCTACCCCGGATGAGCTTGATGAGAAGCTCAGACCGAAAGCGTTTTTTGGCAAGCTCATTCATGAGAACTGCCCGCGACGTGCATATTTCGATGCAGGGCAATTTGCTAAAAACCCGAGCGAACCTGGCTGTCTCTATGAAATCGGGTGCAAAGGGCCATACACCTATGCGGATTGTCCGACAAGACAGTGGAACAACGGCGTGAACTGGTGTATAGGAGCAGGTGCGCAGTGTATCGGGTGTGTCGAGCCGGATTTCCAGGATAAATTTGCGCCCATGTTCGAAAAGATCGACGAAGATGGCCTTGAACGGTTCAAGATCAAAACACGATAAGGGGAGGCGAGCCATGGCAACCAGAGTAACGATCGATCCGATTACCAGGATCGAAGGTCATATGAAAATAGAAGCCACCATTGATGATGGCACGGTGAAGGACGCACAATGCGCGGGTACTCTATTCAGGGGCTTTGAAATAATACTGAGGAACCGCGACCCCAGAGATGCGCAGCGGATCACCCAGCGTGTGTGCGGTGTATGTCCTGCTGTACACGGTACTGCTTCCACACTGAATCTGGACAGCGCCTTTGGCATTGCAGACAAGGTTCCAGACAATGGGCGGATTCTCCGGAATATTGTTCTCGGATCAAACTATCTGCAATCTCACATCCTTCACTTCTATCACCTGGCAGCTCTTGACTTCGTCGACGTCGCGTCTGTTGCCGATTATACAGGAAACGACCCTGAGCTGAAATCGCTGAAAGGGTTCATCAGCAGAGGAGAGCTTGCTCCGTTTGTACCTCGCTACGAGGGGGACTATCGGTTTGATAAGGCAACGAATCAGGAGCTCACCAAACATTATCTCACTGCTCTCGAAATGAGAAGGCTTGCGCATGAGATGCTCACACTTTTTGGTGGTAAGATGCCCCACAATGCATCAGTAGTTCCTGGAGGCATCACAGAGCATCCAACGATTGACAAGATTACCAGGTTTCTCTGGAAACTGAACAGGATCAGGGAATTTATCGACAGCAGTTATATTCCCGATGTGATCGCTGTCGCAAAGATGTATCCAGAATATTTCAAAATTGGTGCAGGACCAGGCAATTTCCTCTGTTATGGGGCATTTGATCTTGACGGGCAGAGTAAGGATTACTCACACAGAAAGCGGCTCTTCTCACAGGGAGCTGTGGAAGGGATGAAGACCTACAAGCCCCTTGATACTGCAAAGATCACTGAAAGTGTGAAGCACGCATGGTACGATGGTGAGGATGGCGTTCATCCATCAATGGGTGAGACCCTGCCGAATGCACGAAAGGAAGACGGGTACAGCTGGATTCGTTCGCCAAGATATGAGGGGAAGGTGTACGAAGTCGGACCGCTTGCTCGATGGGTTGTATCCTATTTTGCAGGACAGAAGCAGGTAAAGGAATCCCTCGATGCCTGCATGAAAGCGCTGAATGTGGGACTTGCCGATCTCAACTCCGTGCTCGGAAGGCATGCGGCCCGTGCCCTGGATACAAAACTCGTTGCGGACAGCATGGCAGAATGGGTGCTTGAGCTCAAACCGGGCAAACCGGTATGCGCGAATTATGAGATTCCTGAAGAGGCTGAAGGAATGGGGATTGTGGATGGACCGCGCGGTGCTCTCGGGCACTGGATAAAGATCAAGAATAAAAAAATCGACCGATACCAGCTCGTTGTGCCAACCACATGGAATGGCTCCCCAAAGGACGAGAATGAGCAACCAGGTCCGATGGAGCAGGCGCTTATGGGAACACCGGTCAAGGACGCGAAGAATCCCTATGAGCTGGTTCGAATCGCCCGCTCCTTTGATCCCTGCCTCGCATGTTCGGTACACACGGTAAATCTGAAGGGTGAGAAATTGGGAGCGATGAGAGTTGTGTAAGTTGTGCAGAGAGAAGATAGCCGTTGTGGGTGTTGGAAACCTCCTCATGGGGGACGAGGGTAT
>Ga0180437_10003118_pt1 | contig 25119 bp, 19 predicted proteins | sample SS_ome_4_FD_132410 | JGI IMG/M metagenome (GOLD analysis project Ga0180437, IMG submission 132410) | Hypersaline lake sediment archaeal communities from the Salton Sea, California, USA - SS_3_D_1 metaG | ecosystem: Environmental > Aquatic > Non-marine Saline and Alkaline > Hypersaline >... | reverse complement strand
TAGGGCCTGGACCGGCGGGGGACGTGTCGGGAGACTGGGCCGGCTGGGGCGAGCCGCAGGTGATGGATGCACGCCTGCCGGAACTGGAGGCGCTGCAGCCAGGCGTGCGCCTGCTTGACGCGTGGCAACGTGCCGGACTGACGGCAGAGGATTTCATCGCCCGGGGAGAAGAGGCGCGCCAGGCAGAGCAGTTTGACGAGGCACTGGCGTGGTATGAACGGGCCATGCGTTTAGAGCCAGACCTGGGGGATCCGTGGTATTATGCTGGCCTGCTCTACGAGGCCCAGGAGCAATGGCTCGAGGCGCTGGATGCTTACGAGCGCGCGATAGCGTCGGGCGGTTTTCGCCAGGTGGGCCGCAGCAGCCCGCACTATCGCTCCGGCATTATTCACCGGTGGCGCGTGGATCCTCGACAGCCTGGGGATGCGCTGGCGGCTCACGAGGCGGCATTAGCAGCGGACGATTTTAATTCTTCGGCCGAGGCGGCCGATTGCCACTATCAGCGAGGCGAGGTCCTGCGCTGGCAGAAAGCCGACCCCAGCGAGTACGTAGCCGAGTTCCAGCGGGCCATTGAACTTAACCCCGGGCACAGCTGGGCGCATGTGCTGCTGGGCGTGACCCTCTACGAGCGGGATCAAGACGCGGCGATGGCTGCAGCCGAACTCCTTGAGGCGCTGGAACTGGCCCCGCAGAACAAGTTGGCTTATTACCAGCTGGGCGAGATATACCGTCAGGAAAGACGCACGGATGAAGCTGCGGCGATGTACAAGCAGGCACTAGAGATTGACCCTGGCTTTGAAGCAGCGCAAGAACGCTTGGCGGCGTTAAGAAACAAAGAATGATATCTGGTACGAGTACCGGGGTAGTCATAATTGGACTGGATAGCGTAGGCTTTGATATGACAAATCATCTGATGATTGGGCAGAGTAAGCTACCGCGTATGGTTGTTTTTCTGGTGAGAGATCGAGCCAATGGCTGAAAGCGCGCCATCTGATCACCTGTGGATACTCGCCAAGAATTCGACTGCGATGCTGGTGGCGAACGTGATCGTTGCGATCTTGATGTTCGGTTTTATCCGAAGCGCTGCACAAAAACTGGGGCCTGACGGATTTGGCACGTATACTCTTGCCGTCACCATCTCAACCATGCTCGTTAGCACTATTGACTTTGGTTCAAGTCTGCTGGTCATCCGGCAGGTTGCCAAGAATAGGACGACTGCTGGAGCATATCTGGTTAATGGTGGCATTCTAAGAGGTGTCTCAACTGCAGTGATGGTGCCCTTACTTGTGTTGGTAGTTCATATAGTGGACAAGCCTTCTTCAGTCAAGGTTGCGATTTGGGTATCGGGTCTCTCAGCGACGTTTCTCTCTTGGACCGAGTTCTTTCTTGCATTTTTCAATGCCTTCGAAAAGATGGAGTTCACAGCTTTCATAAAACTCCTTGATTCCGTTTTGCTGGCAGCAGGTGGCATTCTTTATTTATCTCGATTTTCTGATCCGATTGGCTTGCTCTGGGTATATGTTATTGTGAGATGCAGTCTGATGTTATTGTCTCTGATGTTTGTTTTCAAGATCTTGCCTGTGCGGTCTAATGTTATGCCAAGCCGAAGTTTCTCCATGACCCTCTTAAATCAGGCCTTGCCATTCGGTATTCTCGTTGCCTTCCGTCTGATCTACTTTCAAGTCGACACTGTACTTCTTTCTGCTTGGTCGGGCACTCGTGGTGAGACGAATGTCGGCATCTACCAAGCAGCTTTGAAGCTAATCGTTTTCTTGATGGTAGTTCCGGACATGCTCTCCCGGGCCATGTTTCCCGTTCTCTCTCAATATGCCTCACACTCCCATCAACAGGTCCAGAAACTGCTTGGCAAAGCTCTGAGTTACTTTTGTATCTTTAGCTTGCCTTTCCTTGTAGGTGTCCTCATTTTAGGGGACAAGATCGTTCTTTTTTTGTATCAGGGCGAGTATTCGCCTTCGGTTGTCGTCTTGCGGATACTAAGTCTTATGATCCCCGTGCGATTCTGCAGCTATGCACTCGGCATCACCCTTTCTGCCATTGACAAGCAGAAGGCTCGCACATTTAGCGCAGGGTTAAGCGCGGTCATAAACATTGTCCTGAACTTGGTATTCATTCCACTCTTCGGATTTGTTGGTGTTAGCATAGTGAGGATTGTCACCGAGATAGTTCTCTTTGGTGGCTATTATTTCTTTGTGTCAAAAAGTCTGTCCAAGATATCCTTCAAAGCCATGCTTTTAAAGCCAGCCTTCGCCGCCATACTAATGGGCATTGGACTCTTGTTGCTCAAGAATGCAAATATTCTCATGCTAATTGCGTTCTCTGTACCGTTGTACTTCGTTTTGCTGTTGCTGGTGAAAGGCCTACCTAAAGAGGATCTCTATTTGATTCGGAGGGCCATCCTTCAAAGATGATTAGAACGCACCTAGAACGCCTGCTCTCAAGCTCACCTCTTCAGATGTTTTATGTTTGATGAAACACGTGCATCTTTCCCTGTGAATCCACACACCATCACCGGCTTTGCCTGTCCCAACTGCCGCGATGGCCTCGCTGTAGATGGGAGGGATCTTTGTTGTCTCAGCTGTGGCAGAACTTGGAATACTGGTGCTGGTATTCTGGATTTTGCTGCCAAAGAGTACTACTGGAACCAGATCCCCAGGGAAGACATGAGAAGACTACTCGACATTGCCAGGGATGTATCCTATGAGGATGCCCTGCGAGAAGTGCTGCTACCACTCACTAACGAATATACTTGCGGATATGCCACTGATGAAAGCAGAGGTGACTTCAAGATACTTCTGCCAATAGCGGGAGATAGCTTTGTCCTAGATGTAGGATGTGGGTGGGGAGCAGTAGCGATATCCTTGGCCCGTTCTTGCGGTAGACTTGTTGCTGCAGACACAACACTTGAAACCTTGGAATTCCTCAAAATACGTGCCGAACAAGAAGGTGTGGATAACATCACATTGATCAGGATCGATCCACTAGACTTTGCAAACCTTCCTTTCCTAGATGCGAGCGTTGATACTGTCGTAATGAATGGCGTTCTCGAGTGGGTAGGAAATGCTCGTCAGGATATCCCCCCCCGTAGTGTTCAACTTGCTTGTCTTAGAGAGATGAAGCGGTTGATCGCTCCAGGTGGATGTCTATACATTGGAATTGAGAACAGATACGGCTACCGCTATTTTGGTGGCTTTCGTGACCACAGTGGCCTTCCTTTCACAAGCCTGGTCCCGCGCGTGCTTGCCGGTTTGGTCATGCGGATGCTTCGAGGGAGAGGTTATAGAACCTATACCTACACATACAGTGGATACAAGTCTCTGTTGCGTGAGGCCGGTTTTTCGCACATTTCTTTCTATCACCCGATTCCCACATATCGTAATCCAGACTATCTTATGCCTTTGGAGCAAAGAAATGCCATCAAATACTACGTGAAACACCTTATGTCAGTACCCGATTCTCCAAGTGTCAAGCGTAAAGCGCTGAAAAAAGTTATCAAGTTCGTCCTGCCAGTGATCCCTTTCAAGTACCTTGCCTTTAGTTACAGCATCGTCGCGAAGGTGACGGTATGAAAAACCTGGTTGAGGTACTTGTGGAGCGGATCGCTGCAAGCTCGGCCGTTCCGCTGGATGAGATCATGATCTTGAAGCTGAAGAATAGACCTGCCAAGAACGCGACAATAGCTGTTCTTGTCTTCGCAGGCAACGAGGATGCTCCGCGCTACTTCGTCAAGATACCCAGAAACCGCGCCCACACCGAGCACTTGCTTCGGGAGTACAGAAATCTGACTGCTCTCAAGTCCCTGTTGAAAGGTACTGACCTCTACGAGTCGATCGCTTGGCCGATCGCGTTGGAAGACATTGCAGGACAACTCGTCCTGGTTCAGCCAGCTCTGATAGGGGAAAAAATCACGAACAGCATCAGGCCATCAGCTGCCAATCTACTCTGGGGCCGTGCGCGGAGACTGCTCGAGGCTGTCACGACATGGTTGATTGATTTCCATTTACTCTCAGTGCGACGGATCACCTTGACTCGCCAGCACCTGGTCCCAACTGATGCGGATATACGACTCTTGATGGAAAATGTCAGTGAGCACTCGGAGACGATTCGTCACATCATCCAGCAGGCTCAGACCTTGCTGGATGTGGAAGCACCTTTATCAATGTGTCACGGGGACTTTAATTCTCACAACATTATTCTGATGGATAATGGCAGACTGGCTATCCTCGATTGGGAAGACCTGACCACTGAGGCCATTCCCTTACGGGATGTCTTTCATTTCTTCACGGTTTACGCCATGTCAATCCCAAGCTTCAGTCCCAACACAATGAATAGGCATATGCAGGCAGTGTTCTTGAATAGGCGCACCGTCTGGAGAAATATCAATGAGTGTCTGCGGCTTTACTGTCAGGCAATGGATATACCTCTTTCTTATGCCAATGCCTACTATCCTATTTATCTTCTCACAATGGCCTTGAAAGAACTCGAAGATAGCAGAATCCAGGGTGTTGTTCCGCCCCGGCACTGGTTGGAGCTGGCCGAGTTCTTTTTTTCGAAACTGGGTGGCAAGATTGTTACTTGACTTCCATTTACTTGTGTATTTCTATTGTGCGGGTATGGTCATGCGGAGAGCTTGGGTCATGAGGCAAGACACGTTTGGGGCTGCACAATGAAAATTGGTCATAGACAGATCATCCTGCGCATTGCGCTGGGTGTGAGTGGGATTGTCATTGGCAGTTTGTCTGTGCTGTTCAGGTGGAAATCAATAGATGGCGAAGTAGCCATTGTGGTCGGCGCTGTTGGCCTCCTAGCCATGTTCCTCCTTAGTCCACTGGGAGACAAGATCAATCTCGACTTCTTTGCTCCATACATCTTGTTTCCCGTCATGTGGTTAGCAGCGACCGGGCTCAGCTCTCTGCGATTGACGATTTTTCAGGAGCCTTGGGACGTTTCCATGTGGCTGTGTGTAGGATTAGCCTTTCTTGCTTATGTGATGGGGGTATTCACGGTCTTTGTCTTGAGAAGGCGATGGCCAGTCGAGAAACACGGACCAAAGAAGTTTATCTACCGATGGAATGAACGCCGGCTCAAGTGGATGGCGTTAGTGTTACTGTTGGTATCTACTGCTTTTCTGGTCTACGAGTACAGGATAGGAGGCAGCATCCCACTTCTGAGTCCTCAGATGGAGCTCGTAAGATTTGACGTTATTGTAGGTGGATACGCTGATACCCTCGCGGTATCGAGTCGGATAGTTGTCATGATTTTGGGCATCCATCTCTTGACCAAGCCCAGGTTCAGGGTTAGAGAAAACCTGCTTAGCTTGGCCTTGATAGTCCTTTCGCTAGTACTGATGGCTTCGACAGCTCGGAGAGGCACTGTTGTCTTTCCCCTTGTAGTACTCTGTGTCGGCTATCACTATCTCATAAAAAATCTCGATGCAAGAAAGATTATGCTATTAGGACTGGCAGGTTTCTTGGCTATTGCATTGTTCTCGCATTATCGATATGCAAGGACTTTCGGGGAAGCGCCACTAGAGAATGCTTGGCGGCCCAAAAAGTTCGTGTGGATGACCTTAGGATATATGACTATTTCTGATAATTTCAGAACCCTTCACCTGCTTACGGAAACAATACCGGAGCGAGTCCCCTTTCAGGTGGGACGTTTCACCACCTACGGAATTTATTCCATATTCCCAGGACATCAAGAGAACCTAGGTGAGTTTCAAAACAGAATATGGGGGTGGGACCGGTATTCAGGTTCGGTCTCTACATATCTGGGGCCTTTTTACGTCGATTGGGGTCTCGTGGGGGTCATTGCAGGTTCGTTCCTCATTGGTGTCCTGGCTATGTTCTTGTACAGTAGAATGTTGAGCCGACCTTCTCCTTATTCAGTCCTTTTGTACTCCTACATGGCTTACTGCTTAATGTTCGCGACATTTTCCAATCCATTTACGTGGACACTCACCTATTGGGACGTAGTAGTGTTCGCGCTCGCTGATTTGTTGGCAAGGAAAAAGATGACATCAGCGCCAGCACGCGACTTTGCGTCAGTGCAATCGGTCTAATTCTATTGGCTTGTGCAAGGTGCCGTAACTGAGGAGATAAGCGATTGGGTAAGGTTTTGGTTATCTCGGGGGACTTGGTAAACAGAAGAATGGGGGGGACTGCCATCCGCTACTGGGAGTTTGCACGCCAATTGAGTCAGGAGCACAATGTAACCCTTGCCATTCCCAACGAAACAGACATCGGGCCTCGATCCTATCCCATTGTTAGATATAGTCTTGGGCTACTGGCAAAGCTCTTTCGAGAGAACGATGTGATCATTGCTCAAAGAATTGAACCGCTCCTCCTACCCTTACTTCTGAAATTACAAAAACCAACAGTCATTGACATGTACAGCCCGTATCCGATAGAGAGCCTGGCTTGGTTAGCGGGTAGAGACATTGGGTTGAGAAAACTATTCAGTGACACAGAACTCTCAATGGCTAAGCTACAGCTTCAGGCGGGAGATTTTTTTCTCTGCGCCACCGAACGGCAGCGAGATTTCTGGATTGGAGCTCTTGTCACACTGGGAAGGATTACACCCTCCTACTATGACCAAGACGAGAATCTGGAAGGGCTGATAAACGTGGTTCCTTTTGGATTGCCCCCGAACAAACCGCAGCATACGAAACAGGTTCTTAAGGGTGTGGACAAACGGGTTCAAACAACCGATAAGCTTTTGATCTGGAATGGCGGACTATGGAGTTGGCTAGACCCTCTGACTCTCATAAAAGCCATGTCAGAGATTGCGAAAATGAGAGATGATGTCAAACTGTTCTTCATGGGAGGCAAGAACCCAAACCCCAACCTTTTCGCGATGACAATGTACGACAGCGCGGTTCAGTTAAGCCAAGACCTAGGATTGTACGATCGTCAAATCATCTTTAACGACGGTTGGATCCCTTACGAGGAAAGACAAAACTACCTGTTAGAAGCTGACATTGGTGTGAGTATGCACCGCCAGCATGTAGAAACACGTCTCTCGTTCAGAACTAGAATACTGGATTGTATGTGGGCCAGTCTGCCTGTCGTCGTGTCGGGTGGAGATACGGTAAGTACGTTGGTGGCAGACAATGGACTGGGGCTGGTCGTCGCGCCCGGGGATGTGCAGCATGTGGTACAGGCTCTTCTGGAACTCTTGGATTCTCCACACAAGAGGGCGGAATGCAAGGCAAATCTAGAGAAGACAGCGCAGAGATTCACCTGGCAGAATGTGACAGCTCCATTGCAGGATTTCTGTAGACATCCGCAAGTACAAAACAAGTCGGTGAATTCCGCCCGCCTATATCGTGCTATAGGTACACATTATGGCCGACGGGTATGGTTGGAGATGAAGCACAGAGGTTTCAGAAAGACCCTCAGTCGCATTTCCTCGAAGACTGGGATATTTAAAAGGTAAAGGCCGGTATGGCAACAGGTGAATACAGAAGTGCTCACGACTTTCCCCCAACCTTTTTGGAGCTGGTATCCGAAGCTGGAAGAAATATTCGAATACTCGACGTCGGGGGCGGGGACAGAAGGCTAAAACATCCAGGCTACATCAATTTGGAGATCGTACCATATGACACGGTTGATGTCCTGGGAGATTCTCACTCCTTGCCGCTCAAGAGCAATTCTTTCGACATAGTGCTATGCCAAGCTACAATAGAGCATCTCCGGCGGCCATGGTTGGCTGCAGAAGAAATGTACCGAGTGTGTAAAGTAGGAGGATTTGTGTACGTGGATGCTGCTTTCATGCAGCCGATGCACGCTTTCCCAAATCACTTCTTTAATACCACTGGGGAGGGCATTCGAGTCCTCTTTGAAAAGTTCGACGAAATTGGAAGTGGAGTTCAGTCCTATCAAATGCCTTCCTATACGGTGTATCGGATCCTGAGTGAGTACCTCACCTGCTTTTTCCCCAAGTTTCGAGGCACTATAAATGCTACGCTTGAGGATAGGCATGTCACTCCACCAAAAACACCGGCAGTTGAGACATCTCAGCAACGAGATTCCTCCCTCGCGATGCTAGTGCTGGCTCGTGTATATCAAGTGATAAAGATGATTGGACAGAGAGTGCTCAAGTATCTTGACAGATATATTGACCCTTCTGCTGCCGAGACAATTGCCGCAGGAGTGTACTTTCTTGGCAGGAAAGATTAGCCGCCCACATTCTGCAATAGTCTGGTAGAGAACCTATGGCTCGTGAAGTCTGCATAAACGTCCTTGTCAGAAATCATAGTGCATATGTCATAAAGTGTATCGCATCTATTCTGGGCCAAACCTATAGAAGCATAGAATTGACAGTTATGGACAATGCCTCTGATGATGGCTCTGTAGATCTTGTCCGCCAGCACTTTCCACATGTTCGCCTCGAATTGAACGATAGGAATCTGGGATACAGCGGTGGTCACAACAAAGCCATCAAGATGAGCCGGGGGACATACTTCATCGCTTTGAACCCCGACGTCTTTTTGACGCCGACTTTTGTCGAGGAAAAGGTAAAAGCAGCAGAGCAGGATGCCCGAATTGGTATGGTCGAGGGCAAACTGCTAAAGGTGCGTTTCAACGGAGGCGGGCCAGTAGAAACAGGACTGCTTGATTCCACTGGTCTGATCTTGAAGAAGAACAGAAAGAACTACGAACGTGGGTATGGAAAACCAGATGATGGGCGATATAATAATGCTGAATTCGTCTTTGGCGCTTTCGGAGCTGCACCTCTATATAAGCGAGAAATGCTAGAAGATCTCAAGATCGGCGAAGAATACTTCGATGAAGACTTTTTTGCCTATCGGGAAGAGATAGACCTGGCTTGGCGTGCTCAACTCAGGGACTGGAAATGCCTCTATACGCCCACAGCTATAGCTTACCACGTCCATGCGTACTCCCCTGAAAGCAGAAAGCAACAACCCCGCTCCCTGCGGCGGCTACAGTTCCGCAATCGCTACTTGCTAATGCTAAAGAACGACTCCTGGCGACATTTGCTGCGGCATGGCCCACACATTCTGGCCTTTGAAATATTGGCTTTGGGCTATGTACTGCTGCGAGAACCACACTTGCTTCTAGGATATTGCGACGCCCTGAGATTCCTTCGCAGGATGCTACAAAAGCGTCGCGTTATTCAGTCGCGGAAGCTGGTGCCAGACGGTCACATGCTAAAGTGGTTTATTTAGAGAGAAAAGCTAACCATGCGCTTCATTTCCGCGTCCGTTAGCCGAAATTCGACGTCGGCTTCGATTTGCCCTTGATGAAGGAGACATCTATATGACACCCGAACTTCCAGAAGATGGACTTGGAAAAGATCTTCCCGCTGGATCCCACCATTACAGAGCATTTGTTGGTCCAGCCGACAAGTATGACCTTGCCAGTGCAATGGAGTTCAACCTGCTGACTTTTCTTGGTCTGAGAGAACATCATTCCCTCCTGGACATCGGATGTGGTTCGCTGAGAGGGGGGAAGCTCTTTATTCCGTACCTACTGCCGGGGCAATACTGTGGAATTGAGCCTGAGCAGTGGCTAATTGAAGAAGGGATCAAGAACGAAGTCGGTGAGGACCTAATAACTATCAAACAACCAGTCTTTAGCAATGATAGCAACTTCACATTGAGCATATTTAACCGGAAGTTCGACTTCATCCTCGCTCAATCTATTTTCTCTCATGCGCCTCAGCTACATATTAAAAGATGTCTATCTGAAGCGAAAAAGGTCATGACACCAACCTCTATTTTTGCTGCCACCTTTTTCGAAGGAGAACCAAACTATGCAGGCAATGAATGGGTTTACCCTGGCTGCGTGACCTACACGTTAGAGCATATGACAAGTCTCATCAGAGAGCAAGGCTTGACGTGCCAGCCTATTGATTGGCCCCATCTCTATTTACAAACATGGATAGCAATTGTGAATCCAGGAAATGAAGAGAATATCCCGGATCTGAGCGATGTGACCAAGCTGTCACGCTTAGAAAACGAGCTAAGATTCTATAAAGAAAGACTCTCAAGGGTAGAAGGCCATCCTTACGTAAGGCTCGGTCAGAAAATAAACAGGTTTATGCAACGAATTAGGCTTCAATGAATCATCCTTCGTCGTGAGCATATCACCCTGCTTCGATCTCTACTAACGCGAAGTGGCGGAGGTTTTTACGGAAACCTTGCTGTCCCAATCACTCGAGCCAGCATCCTGGTCCCACCTGCCTCGACGATGAAGGGTAAACAGACGGAGACAAGGTGTGATTCTGTATTCAGATTGCCACAACTATTCGACCATCTTGCAGGCACTCAACAAGATCCTGACGCGCGATGTGAGCCTGCCCGACTCTAAAGATGCCAGAATCCTGCTCAAACCTAACCTTAACAACGACCTCGTTGCCCTCACCGGCAACTCCACCGACCTGCGTGTCCTGACAGCACTGATCCGGGTCCTGCAAAGGCGTGGCTACACCGATATCACCATCGCCGACGGCCCTAACGTTGGCATTTACCGCACGGGGATAGATGTATTTAGTCGCCTAGGGGTGCGGGCCTTGGCAGAGCGCTTTGGCGTGCACCTGATCGATCTGAACCACGCCCCTTGCATTGAGGTCGCGTTGATCACCGGTACTGTGCAGGTAGCCGAGATTTGCCTCCAGGCTGACTACCTGATCAGTGTGCCCAAGATCAAGACCCATGCCGAGGCCAGGATGAGCGCTGCCATCAAGAACTTGATGGGTTGTGTGATCGGCACAGACACGCGCTTGGTACACGCTGACCTGCCTGCCAATCTGGTGCGGCTCAACGAAATCATCCAGCCCGATTTGATCGTAGTAGACGGACTCGTCGGCATGGAAGGGAACGGCCCCGGCGACGGTCGGCCAAAACGACTCGATCTCCTTCTCGCCGGTACGGATCCTTTTGTGCTGGACCTGCTGATCGCCCGGCTGGTGGGACTGGATAGAAATAGCATCCCCTACCTGCTGATCGCCCGCGAGAAGGGACACATCGGCGATGAGGATATTGCTCAGGTGGACGGGATAGAGCCGCTAGCCCACTTTGAGCCGCCGCCCCCGCGTGGCCCGATCACCCGTTTGCTCGACCACCCGCTTCTGGCAGGGGTACGCGATCTCAGCCGGCCTATTCACGGTTCAGAGACGGCGCGGCGATTGCTATATCGGCTGGGCATCATGCAGGACGTGTATGAGGGGGCAGAGGCGCACATCGAACGATTGGTGCTTAACCGCGATGCCTGTGACAAGTGTGGGCAGTGTCTGGCCGTGTGTCCAACTGCGTTGCCCATCACCGATCCTGGCTTCGACTTCTGGGCTTCTCCCGACTGTCTGGGCTGTCTGTATTGCGCCTTTGTCTGCCCACAGAAAGCGATTCTGATCGAAGGAGAACTGGGCTACCTTGAAGCGCACCTGGCGCGCTACGGGGAGGCAATGCGACGGTTATGAATCCTGTGGCTAAGCGCGTTCGCAAACTGCTGAGCTGGCGGCACCGGCGTTTTGTAGCAGGTGGGAATCCGTTCCGTGAGTGCCGGCTGCAGTTCTTTGTCAACACATTTGTCAGAGAGGGAGAGAGAATACTCGACGTCGGGTACGGCTATGGTCAGTTCGAAGACCAGCTAGCCAGATTCGGCGTCCGGAACGCAATAATCGCTCTGGACATCGTACCCCGCAACACAAGTGGGAATCCGAACGTCACAGCGTTCGTCGTGGCCGATGCGGCCCATCTGCCCTTCGCTGCCCGTTCGATAGACGTCATCTACTGCAACTCTTTGCTAGAGCACGTGGGAGACTGGCGCGTTCAGCGGCAGGCTTTTGCAGAGGTAGAACGTGTAGGCTGCAAGTTCTTCGTCCAGACGCCCAACCGGCACTTTCCTATCGACGCGCATCACTTGTTCCCCTTCTTTCAGCACCTGCCGCGCTCTATTCAACAGTGGATTGGACAGAACGTCCTGGGGCATTACGAGCAGGTTTGGCTTCTGGATAGAGGAGCGGTGAAAAAGTTGGCGAGCATTGGCCATGGAATCGCCATCTGGGAAGAGAAAATGCTGGGCCTCACCAAGAGTTTTGTGCTTTACAGAAGGGATCCAGCCGATCGGGGGGAGTAGATTGCCGCGCAACTTGGTGGAGGTTTTAGGTGTTTGTGTCGACAGCATCTTGCTGAGCGATCTCATACGGCAGATAGAGCGCCTCGTGACTTCAGGCAGGCATTATCGTGTGATGTACGCCAACGTTCACGTCTTGAACACCGCTTACCACGACCCGGAACTGAGGCGCATTTTGAACCAGGCCGACCTGGTGTATTGCGACGGTGCGGGGGTCAAGGTGGGCGCTCAGCTTCTGGGCAATTATCTGCCCGAACGCATGACCGGGGCAGACTGGATCCGCGAACTGTGCGCCGCTTGCCAGGAACGAGGATTTTCCCTGTACTTCTTGGGTGGCGGGCCGGGCGTCGCTGCCCTCTCCGCCGAGCAACTGCAAGCACAATACCCTGGCTTAAAGATCGCTGGCACACATCATGGGCATTACGACCACAGCGGACCGGAGAACGATACCGTCATCGCCGGGGTCAACGCCCTTCATCCTGACATCTTGCTCGTTGGCTTGGGCACCCCGCTCCAGGAAAAGTGGATTGACCGCAATTTTGACCGCCTCGATGTCCCGGTGGTCTGGGCTGTGGGAGCGCTGGTTGATTTTGTCGCCGGCAAGAAGCCCCGTGCTCCTGACTGGATGCTAGATCACGGGTTGGAGTGGCTCTACCGGCTGTGGGCAGAACCGAGGCGTTTGTGGAAGCGGTACCTCGTAGGCAACCCTTTGTTCATCTGGCGTGTGTGCAGGCAACGCTTGGGATGGTCGTGCCAGGAATAATCGTTCTAACACAGAGATTTCCTGAAAGAGCGGCGGCCGGCTTCAGGTTCTCAAGTAGCGTTTTTTTTCTTGCGCAGAACCTTTCGCCGTCCGTCGACCCTCACCGTATTCACGGTCTCCTCCGGCGCACTATCATCTGAGTACACTATACCGCTTCGGTAACATTTTACATAAATGAATGCGTGGATTTGACAAACAAGACAGGAGAGTATATAATTGATAGTCTCAAGAAGGCCTCGAGAAAGGTAAGAGGTAACTTCTAACCTCGACAAGCTTCCATAGGCGCATTGACCCCTCAACCTTGACTCCATCGACCATTGCTGTCGCCACCTGGCTCACACGCTGTTTAGGCCCCTGTGACGTCTGGCGTGTTTACCCTCTCGTGCTAGCAGCACTTGGGTCAATGCTCAGGTTTACCTTGGAAAGGAGGGATTAGTGGTAGCTTAGTTCAAGTCTGGTCAACGTCCATTTTAGGGCACGTAGGGAAAGGAGTAACAAGGTGAAAACACGTATTTTGGTTGCTTTGACGGTTATGCTGATTGCACTGTGGGTGGCGGGCGACGTAGCGGCCGATCCACCTGCCCCAGGATGGAATTCTCAGGATATTCCTATTGGTCCCTTGGATGCCTGTCCGTTCTCCACAACCTGCAGCGTTGCCGGCTATGCGTATTGGGTTCAAAACACCAATGAGAGCGGCACGGGGATACTCGGCTATCATAGCAACGGTGCCGGTACGGCGCCCGGCGTGTATGGGTACAGCAGTTCCGCGACTGCCTATGCGAGCGCCGTGCTTGGCGTAGCGGGCTCTACCTCCCCGGGCAGTAACGTGACCGGCGTGCGCGGCATGAGCAATGGCACAAGCGGTGCTGGTATCGGTGTCTGGGGATCGCAAAATGGAAGCGGTTGGGGCGTGTATGGCTCTACAGCCAGTGGCATCGGCGTGCTGGCCTACTCCCCTTCAGGCACGGGCGCCTACGGACTCACCAGCACAGGCACGGGGGCCCTTGGCTGGCACGCCGCCTCCAGTGGCACGTCGCCCGGCGTATATGGGGTCAGCAGCTCCACGACTGCCTATGCAAACGCCGTGCTTGGCCTAGCGCTCTCTACCTCCCCGGGCAGTAACGTGACCGGCGTGCGCGGGATCAGTCAAGGCACAGGCGGTACTGGCATCGGTGTCTGGGGATCGCAAAATGGAAGCGGTTGGGGCGTGTATGGCTCTACGACCAGTGGCCTGAGCGTGCTTGGCATCACCGGCTCAGGCACGGGCGTCTATGGAATCAGCAGCACAGGCTATGGGGCAATTGGCTATCACACCGCCGCCAGCGGCACGGCGCCCGGCGTGTATGGGCTCACCAGTTCCACGACCGCCTATGCAAACGCCGTGCTTGGCACAGCGACCTCTACCTCCCCGGGCTCTAACGTGACCGGCGTGCGCGGGATCAGTTCTGGCACAGGCGGTACTGGCATCGGTGTCTGGGGATCGCAAAATGGAAGCGGTTGGGGCGTGTATGGCTCTACGACCAGTGGCCTGAGCGTGATTGGCACCACCGGCTCAGGCACGGGCGTCTATGGAATCAGCAGCACAGGCCAGGGAGCAATTGGCTATCACACCGCCGCCAGCGGCACGGCGCCCGGCGTGTATGGGCTCACCAGTTCCACGACCGCCTTTGCAAACGCCGTGCTTGGCACAGCGACCTCTACCTCCCCGGGCAGTAACGTGACCGGCGTGCGCGGGATCAGTCAAGGCACAGGCAGTTTGGGCATCGGTGTCTGGGGATCGCAAAATGGAAGCGGTTGGGGCGTGCTTGGCTCGGTCCCCTCGTCCACCGCCGGCTATGCTGGGTACTTTGCTGGCAATGTGCGCGTCACCGGCACACTCTTCAAAGGGGGCGGCGGGTTTGAGATTGACCACCCGCTGGATCCTGCCAACAAGTTGCTTTACCACTCCTTCGTCGAGTCACCAGATATGATGAACATGTACAACGGTAACGCGGTACTCGACGCCAACGGCGAGACGTGGGTGGAACTGCCTGAGTGGTTCGGAGCCCTCAACCGCGACTACCGCTATCAACTCACCGCTATGGGTGCCCCTGGACCCAATCTCTACGTCGCCAAGGAAATCGAGGACAACCGCTTCAAGATCGCGGGCGGCGAGGCGGGGATGACAGTTTCCTGGCAGATCACCGGTATACGCCAGGACGCCGTCGCCAACGCTTATCGCATCCCGGTGGAGCGGGAAAAGTCGGAGACGGAGCGGGGCTACTACCTGTATCCCGAGGCCGTCGGCCAGCCGGCCGAGACAAGCCTCACGTGGCGGTTGCAGGGAGAGCAACCGGGGAGAGCGCTAGCGCTAGAAGATCTCTACCCAGTGCCGTCGCTAGAACAGCAAGCGCCAATGTCAGCGCTAGACCTGGCGCTAGAAGATCTCTACCCAGTGCCGTCGCTAGAACAGCAGACGCCAATGTCAGCGCTGGACCTAGCACTAGAAGAGCTCTACCCATTGCCGTCGCTAGAACAGCAAGCGCTAGAGTCAGTGCTCGACCCGGCGCTAGAAAATCCGGGGTTAGCGGTACAGCAGCCCTAGCATAGTCAGGCCAGGCGCGTGCAGGTCCTCTGCCGCGTCAGGAAAAAAAGTTCTCTGTGGCCTAGCGACATCTTGAGCAGGGGCAACCTCTTGACGTTGCCCCTGCTTTCATGGAAAAAAACAGCGCGCTCATCCAGGGAATAGGGATATGAATCATCACAGTCGTTGGTTGATCCTGCTACCAATCCTCATTGTTTTACTTGTCTACCTGCCGGCACTGGGCTATGGACTTGTGTGGGATGACACTATTTTTCTACGTGACCTGCCCATTTACCGCCATCCGACTCTCTGGACCCAGGCTCTGGGCCAACCCTTTGCCCTGTCGCCCAATTACTTCCGCCCTCTTGGCGTGTTCACTTTTATCCTGCAACTGCGCCTTGGAGGGCTGAACAGCACACTCTTACACCTGACCAACCTCGTGCTGCATGCCATCAATACGCTTCTGATCGCGGTCCTGGCGACTTACCTGTGTCCCTCTATGGGTGCCACCGAGCGGCGCTGGCTTCAAATCGGTGCCGCGCTCGTCTATGGCCTGCATCCTGCTTTGCTGGAAGGGGTAGCTTTCATCTCCGGTCAGTTTGACCTGCTCGTGACTGTCCTTCTGTTGTTAGCCCTCCTGGCAGATGTGAGCATACGGCATCGTGTCGGCCGCCCGTTGACAGTTGCCCTGGCCTTTCTACTGGCTGCTTTTAGCAAAGAAATGGCGGTGGCCTTTGTATTCGTCTTGCCGCTGTGGCATCTGGCCCGTAGGCAGCGCTCCCTCCTGCCGCTCTCGCAGTTTTGGCGAGATGTCAGGGACTCGGGCGACCTGAGCACCTACGCCGCCGTGCTGGTAGCCGGAGGTTTGTACCTGGTTCTGCGCTACGGGGTGCTGGGTTATCTGCTGCTATCCGGCGCCGGAGCTACCATTGCCACCGGCAATCTCCTTCAACACCTGCTCCTGGTCGGGCGTTCTGTGGCACGATATGTCGTGTTGACTATCTGGCCCTTCACCAGCCTGGCCCCCATTCACTACAGCCCGCTGCCCGTTCCAACGCAGGATCTTGCGGCGTGGGCCGCGCTGGTTGTCGTTTTGGGATTGGGGGTTGGTCTGGTGATACTGGTACGACGGGCGCCCCGGCCAGGTTGGCTGATCGCCGCTGGCACCCTCTCCCTGCTGCCGGTGGTCAACATCTTTCCCCTGGAACTGGATGGCGGGGCTTTCATTGCCGAGCGTTTCTTGTTATTCCCCTTGGCTCTCTTCACTCTGGCTCTCATCCCTCTGGCGCGCCCACTGGTGGCGCGGAACGCCAGCTTGGGCAGGGTACCGGGATGGGCCTTTCCTCTCCTGTGGTTGGTGGTCAGCGTAGCGACACTTCAGCTTACGCTGCCTCATTGGCGGGATGATGTGACTCTATGGACCTGGGGAGGACGGCGGGCTCCTCTCTCTTCTATCCCGCCCACCAACCTGGCACTGGCCCATATCAACCAAGGGAACTATGATCGAGCTATGGCTGAGCTCGACCGCGCCTTGAGATTGGACCCGACCCACGCGAACACCTGGAACAATTTAGGATTGGCTCTGTTCTACCGGGGTGACTTTGCTGCAGCCCAATCCGCCTTTGAAGAAGCTACTCGTCTGGAGCCTCAGGCCGCTTTGTTCTGGAACAACCTGGCCTCAGCGCTGCGGGAGCAAGATCGCCTGGAAGAGGCTCAACAGGTGCTGTTGGATCGGGTCTTTTCCCTGGATTCTACTTTACCCGTTGCCCACCTCAATCTGGGCATCATTTACCTGCGGATCGACCGGCCCGATCTGGCTGCACAACACCTCCAGGAGGCCCTGTACCTGTTGCCCCCTGATCAGAGTGGCGAGGCGCGTGCTCTATTGGCTCAGATAGAAGAGCCGGGTCGCTGGCTACGCCTGGGGGACAATCTGCTGGCCGACGGTGATCCTGAGGCGGCTCTCTCTGCTTTTGAGCAGGCTGGTCTGCTGGGTGCCCAAGCTGCCGACGTGGCCGTTGGTATGAGTTCCGCACTCATTGCAATGGATGCTCTATCCGATGCTGAGGACGTGATACAGCAGGCCCTGAAACAAACACCCAACGATGCCCGTCTGTACAACAACTTGGGCGTGGTCGCTCGCGAACAAGGTGACCTGGGCGCTGCCCGGGAATACTTTGACCAAGCTATGGCTTTAGCCCCGGAATGGGATATACCTCGTGAGAACCTGGAGTCGCTGGGGTCAGATTAGGAAGTCACATACCCCGCCTCGTATGTCCCACGCCTGACCCCAAGGGAAGGCGAGAGGGATCGGTCACCCAGCCGATTCATCTCGTCTTTCAGTTGCAGTGAACGCTCCTTCCCTGAGACGGTGTCTCGAATTGGTCGAGGGAATACGGCCGGTTGCCCAGGGAGCAATAGAGGGGTATAATAACTGCAAATCTCTCTTCATCAAGGAGACATTGCGGTGAGAGTATGGATCGCTTACCCCCCTTTGCAGGGCCAGGGTAGTCCAATGTTAACCCAGAACCGGCAATTCCAGTGGTATCATGTCCCTTCATATATCTATCCGGTAGTGTCCGCATGCGCGGCGACCTTGCTGGATCGAGATGGTTTTGAGGTCACGTGGGCTGATGGCATCACTCAGCAGTGGACCTACGATCACTTTCTAGAGCGATTCGACGTGGAACAGCCGGACCTGGTGGCAGTGGAGACCAAGACGCCTGTTGTGCGTCAACACTGGCAGATCATCAGCGACCTCAAGGAGCGCCATCCCCAGACCAAAGTTGTGCTGATGGGTGACCACGTTACCGCCCTTCCCGAGGAAAGCCTGTTGCAGAGTCCAGCGGACTATGTGATCACCGGCGGTCACTACGACATCACCCTACTCGACCTAGCGCGCCATTTGCGCAACGACAAGCCGTTGCCCCTCGGAGTGTGGTATCGAGATGGCAAAGCAACCAGGAACACTGGTCCCTTTCTCACACGCGTGGATTTGAACAGCCTGCCCTTTATTGACCGCGGACTGACCCAGGCCCATCTCTACGGAGAGAAATGGAAGAAGCGACTGCCCTTCTTCTACACGATGGCCGGGCGGGATTGTCCCTGGGGCAAATGTACTTTTTGTGCCTGGACCACTCTCTACCCCCGCTTCAGCGTGCGCACGCCGGAGAACCTGCTGGACGAAATAGGCTTTCTCATCGAGCATCACGGCGTGCGGGAGATATTCGATGACACCGGTACTTTCCCGGCCGGAAAGTGGCTCGATCGTTTCTGTGAGGGGATGATCGAGCGGGGATATCATCGCGAGATTCTCTTCTCTATCAACATGAGGTATGGCATGCTCAAACCTCATCACCCAGGACTGATGAAAAAGGCTGGCTTTCGCAAACTAAAGATGGGCCTGGAGTCGGCCAATCAGCACACCCTGGATCGTGTTCACAAGCGGGTGACGGTTCAGCAAATCGTTGCGGATTCACAGCAGATCAGTCAGGTGGGGCTGGATATCCATCTCACGGTCATGGTTGGATACCCATGGGAAACAGAAGAGGAGGCGCTGCGCACCATTGACCTGGCCAATCAACTCATGTCCAAGGGCCACGCAGAGATGCTCCAGGCCACGGTCGTTGTGCCCTATCCGGGGACACCGCTTTATCAGGAAGCTGTGGAGAAAGGGTGGTTCTCCATAGATCCAAGGGACTATGATCGGTTCGACATGACCGAGACGGTCTTGAGCATGCCCGACATGACTCCTGAGCAAGTCAACGAGATGTGCGCAGGAGTATATAGAGCTTTTCTCAAGCCCAAGTACATTTTGCGACAACTGGCCCGGATTCGCTCGCTCAAGGACTTGGATTACATCTGGCGTGGAGCCATTGCAGTCGTAGGACACCTTCGAGATTTCTTGAAAGAGCGGCGAACTGATCGAGCGACACCCCCATAGGCTTGGTAGAGAGAAGACTGCATTCTGCAGCTGCGGATTTGCCCTGTCCCGGCGCTTATGTTATGACAACCTCTACAACCTGCAGCGCTGAGGCGCAAGATCGACGCCCGGGTACCTGTCTCAAGTTGTTTGCCACATTCCGCCAATATCTGCCCCTCGGCACCCGGGGCAGCGCGTGCGAGGTGACCCTTCCACCCGGCAGCCGCCATACCGTCGTCACCAAATCTCCCCTCACCGGGGCGCTGTCCTGCTCCAACTCGGGCAGTGTTTTCCCCACCGAAATAATACCCCCGCCTTATTGGCCACACGACGGCCTGAAGGTTGCTGACTGTTCATTCAGTGGAAGCAGCATCAGTTCATGCGCATCTCGCTTCAGGGATACAGCAGCCAAGCGGACATAGATGCCCTGCTCCAAGCATTGGTGCTTTTGCTGCCGCAGGCCACAGCGTGATAGTAACGCGGCGATGGGGATGTGTCGGTGTAACATCTGGCACTGTTTTTCGTTCTAGTTGTTGAGGCAGGATATGTACCCTCTGGCCCAAGTGATCACTTCTAGCCCCGATGAAGTCGAGTTGACTCGCCGTGCTTCCAAAGGTGATGTCGATGCCTTCAGCGAATTGTACACGCTTTACTTTGACCAGATCTATCGCTTTGTCTACTACAGGGTAGGCCGTGTGGCGGAAGCGGAGGATCTGACCGAGCAAGCTTTTCTGAAGGCGTGGCAAGCCATAGGGCGATATGAAGATCGAGGTAGTAGCTTTCCCGCCTGGCTTTATCGCATTGCCCGCAATGCGATTATCGACAGTCACCGTACCAGGAAAGATGCTATCCCTTTGGAGGATCTGCCCCCGCTTGCGGCCGATGAGGACTTGGCTCCGGAGGAGGTCTTGGCCAAGCAAGAAGAAGTAAAGCGTTTGCAGACAGCCATTGCCCAGCTTTCCGAGGAGCAGCAGCAAGTGATTATCTTGCGCTTCATCGAGGGTGTCAGCCATGCCGAGGTGGCAGCCATAATCGGCAAGAGTGAGGGAGCCAGCCGGGTGGTGCAACACCGAGCTCTGGCTGCTCTCCACGACATTTTGAGTGAAGAACGGTGACGGAAATGCCCGATTTGGAAGATACACTGGCCCGATGTCTGGCACATATGGAACAGGGCAGCCCTGTGGAAGAGTGCCTGGCCCGTTATCCTCAGCAGCGGGGTGAACTGGAGCCCCTCCTGCGCACGGCAGCACGCCTGCGTGCTGCCCCACAAGTGGTGCCCTCTCCGGCCTTCAAGCAGGCTGCTCGGATTCGCCTGGCTAATGTGAGCCAGGCCAATGCATCATCCCGAAAGCTGGAACAGCCTGTAACAAAATGGCCCCTTTTCCGTTTTCTGGAGCAGATACGTCCAAACTTTATCACAAGAAGGAGGCTGCCTATGACAGCGAAAGGATTATTGCCCGTAGCCGCTCTAGTCGTGTTACTATTGATTGTCTCCCTGGCTGCGGGGGGAGGGGTTGTGTACGCCTCGGGGGACAGCTTGCCTGGCGATGTGCTCTACCCCGTCAAGATGGCGACGCAGCAAATCCGACTGTTGATCTCAACCGGTGAATTGGGCGATGCCAAGCTGCATCTGGCCTTCGCTGAGGAGCGTCTGGAAGAGGCAGTCGCATTATCCCAGACTGGCCGTTGGAATGTCGTTGAGGAAGTAATGGCACATTACACCGCAGAGATGGATGCGGCCTCAGTCACTCTCGAAAGAGGTGCGAACGGGGAACTGGGTAATTTGCTGCAGGCGAGCACCGCCCAACACCTGGAAGCGCTAGATGCCATCTACGAGATGGTGCCCGATGAGTCCAGACTGCGAACTGAGCAAGCTGTGGCCGCCTCCTGGCGTGGCTCAGCACGGGCTGGCTTCCCGCCTCCATTCCCTCCGACTCCTGAGGACCTTGATGGCGACGGTGTGCCCAACAAAGAGGACGTTTGTCCCTATGTGCCCGGATTCCTCTGGGCCCACGGTTGCCCCGCACCGCCCGATCAAGAGCTATCTGAATGCCAGGAGGATACAGATGAGGATGGCCTACCCGACTGCGTGGACCAATGCCCCAACGAGGCTGGCCCGCCTTGGAATTTTGGCTGCCCTCTGCCGTCTGATTGCCCGAAGGATACAGACGATGACAGTGTGCCTGACTGTGTGGACCAATGCCCCAACGAGGCTGGCTCTCCTTGGCACCTTGGATGTCCAGTGTCATCTGAATGCCAGGGGGATACAGACGAGGATGGCTTGCCCGACTGCGTGGATCAGTGCCCCAACGAGGATGGGCCACAAGAGAACCTCGGCTGTCCTGGGCCGCCAGCGCGGCAGCAGGATACAGACGGCGATGGCGTGCTCGACTTGATGGACCAGTGCCCCAACGAGGCTGGGCCGCAAGAGAACCTTGGCTGTCCTGGGCCGCCGGAATGGCAAAAGGACACCGATGGCGACGGCTTGCCCGATTATATGAGGCAGTGTCCCGACGGGGCTGGGCCAGAAGAGTACCCTGGCTGTCTCGGGCCGCAAGCGTGGCAGCAGGATACAGACGGCGATGGCGTGCTCGACTTGATGGACCTGTGTCTCAACGAGTCAGGGCCACAAGAGAACCTTGGCTGCCCCGGGCCGCTGGAGTGGCAAAAGGACACCGACGGCGACGGCCTGCCCGATCTTATGCAGCAGTGTCCCGACGGGGCTGGGCCAGAAGAGTACCCTGGCTGTCTCTGGCTGCAGGAATGGCAAAAGGACACGGACGACGACGGCTTGCCCGATTTCGTGGACCAGTGTCCCAACGAGGCTGGGCCGCAAGAGAAGTTTGGCTGTCCCAAGCTTCCGGAGTGGATACAGGGCACGGACGGCGGCTAGCTCGACTGCGCCCCCTGACTGTCTTATTGTTACATCACTCAACTTGCTGACCGGCTGTCTCCCATATCTAGTGGAGAATCACCGATTCACTACCGTATCTAGGGGGCACTTTGACCTAGCTGCGGGCCTGATGTAATAGTTGACAGTCAGGGGACTGCGCCCCGACGAGGGGGACTCTTGGACTGCCCTGGCCACCGGTGACATCTATATTATCAGTATCATGGGAAGTGAACTGCCCCGCAGCTTTGCGGGGCAGTTCTTCTATAAATATAGATCGCTCCTATTGAGGCGTGGATGTAAGGGGTTCAATGGCCAGCCGATCCACCTCCATCCACTGGTGGCCTGATACGTCCAGCAGACCCCAGCCCAGCCACCCCCGCGGCGTCACGACTATGTACGGTCCCGCTCATGACTTCTCCCCTGCCGATTTGTCGCTCGATGGCAATCGTCTAGCGAAGCTCTGCCTCAAACCGACAAGTTAGGAAGGACACGGATCAACACAGATGAGCACGGATATAACAATCAAATCTGATCCGTGCTTTCCGTGTTCATCCGTGTCCAAAATCTTGACTCGTTCGTAAAGAATTTGCACCCATAGGGAATTCACTGGGTGACAAAAAGTCGCCGGACATTGGCTGGGATTAGCACCAATACGGTTCAGTTAGGGTGGTGTGTTCCTATGATCCACTCTTGGTTCCAGAAGTCAAGTTCTGGTTGTTCTTAACTGAACCGTATTGCTTTTAAAACCTGCTATGCCGGAGGCGCCCTGGGCGACGTATACGAGTAGCTTTTCGATTGCCTTTATGTCTTCTCTATCTATGCACCTGTAACCTCCTGTCTTTCATTGTTTTTCCCGCCATTGAATCGCGCAACTGACACCTACCGTGATATTGCTCTATCCTTCTCTTTGCTGTCAAACTTGCCCTTAAGTTTAGGGTGGGGTATAATACAAAGGAGAGGTCGCAAGCTATCCCAATGATGCCGGTTGGAGGGAAGCTATGGCTGGAGACTTGCGGGATATCGTGTCTCAACTGCGCAGAGAATTGCCTCGCCTTCTGATGGATCGTCCTGTTCTGGTCGCTTACCTGCATGGCTCGCTGGCGCGGGGGCAGGCGACACCCCAAAGCGATGTGGACGTGTAGTCACGGAGGGCATTTTGCTCTATCACATGACTTGCTCCTCCGAGTGTTTCGTGCTACGATGCTCGTCGCTCAGGTGATGAAGCAACCTTGTGAACAGGATTTGGCCAGTGAGTAGCGACAGTGAGAGGGCATAGGGATTTACGTTTCGCTGCCCGTGTGTGTGAGCGGGGGGAATTGATCTATGGAAGCTTTGCCAACCCGATTCATTTATGGTATAATGCTCCGTGCCCAGCAAGAGGCAAAAACCCGGCATCTTGCGGGTTCACCGGGGTAGGCTGATGTTCGTCGCTTACATAGATGGCAGGCCGACAGGATGAAAGCCGACACAAGGGGACATCCTGGGGATCCAAACTGGCTTTGCTCTGCGCTTTTACCTGTATCAATACCAACCACAAAACCAACCACGAATTGAAAAGGGAGAGTTAGGCCCAATGTTGAAACGTCTTGGCCTGCGCCTCGCGGTGTGGATGTGCCTAGTCGATCTGGCTCTTACAGGACTTGCCCTCCACTTGTCTGGCACGTTTCGTCTGTGGTTGTCGCTGGGAGCCAAGGTCGACCTGAACAAGGTTACCCTCAACTTTTACGTTTACCTGATGGTCCTCGCCATCTGGACGGTGACGTTCCAGGTGTTTTCAGTGTACGATGCCAAACGAACCCTTCGCCTGGTCGATGAGCTGCAACAGCTCATCCCGGCAACCTTTATGTCCACCCTCATCTTTGCCGGCGCACTCTACTTCTCCTTTCGTGACATCTCTCGTCTGCAAGTCACCTACTTCTTTGCCATTGACCTGTCTCTCCTGGTGGGTCTGCGAGCGCTTCTACGGCTCGGCTTTCGCTTGCAGGGCGGCCACCGTTACAATACCCGCCGCGTGTTGGTTGTCGGCGCTGGCAAGGTGGGCCAGGAAGTAGCGGCGATGATCCGCGAGTACGTCTGGGCCGGCCTTGAACTGGTTGGTTACTTGGACGATGACCCCCGCAAGCGAGATAACGGCTTGCCGGTGCTGGGCGTGCTCGAAGACTCGACCCGTCTGGTCAAAGAGTTGGACATTGACGAAGTGGTGGTGGCGCTTCCCCTGCGCGACCACGAGCGCCTGGCGACGGTCACCTACGCCCTCCAGCAAGTGCCGGTCAACATACGCGTGGTGCCCGATTACTTCAGTTTGGTCTTTCTGCGGGCGAGTGTAGAAGACTTTGGCGGCATGCCTCTCATCACGCTCCGCGAGCCAGCGCTCACCGAGTTTCAACGGGCCGTAAAGCGCATCTTTGACTTGGTGGTGGGCAGCATACTGACAGTTGTCAGCCTGCCCCTCATGGCACTCATTGCCCTGGCGATCAAGCTCGATTCGCCCGGCCCGGTCATCTTTAAGCAGCAGCGCGTAGGCGAGAACGGCAAGCTCTTTTTCATGTACAAGTTTCGCTCCATGGTGGATGGCGCCGACGAACGCCGCGAAGAAGTGATCCAGCGTGCCTCTGATGGGACCATCGCTCACAAATGGCCCGACGATCCGCGCGTCACCCGCCTGGGTCGTTTCCTCCGCGCTTTTAGCCTGGACGAATTGCCACAACTGTTTAACGTCCTGCGAGGTGAAATGAGCCTGGTGGGGCCTCGCCCAGAGATGCCGTGGCTGGTGGAAAAATACGAGAATTGGCAGCTCAAACGTTTCACTGTGCCACAGGGTATCACCGGCTGGTGGCAGGTCAATGGACGTGCCAGCAAGCT